>ERZ773259.150-NODE-150-length-80623-cov-7.842109_pt1 | contig 80623 bp, 68 predicted proteins | sample MGYA00511961_ERZ773259 | MGnify/ENA primary metagenome ERZ773259 (study PRJEB29015, sample SAMEA2737775) | human gut metagenome | biome: human gut; feature: human-associated habitat; material: faeces | place: China | collected 2012 ...
CTTCGTCCTGCCTGCCCATAACCAGGGTGTCAGCTATGCTCCTTAACGGGGTCATGCCCCCTGGAAAGTATTCCTGCCGACTACTGGCTCATTCTTTGTATTTTTGATTACTGACCTGCTTCCTGTACCAGCACCGTAAACAGTGGACGTTATCTGTTACATTCTGCTTTGTTCAGTGACTGTCCTATTGACAGTCTCCACTATAGTTACTTATTTTGCTTATGCTGCCTGCAGATAAATCTTCGGCCTTTTGATATCATTTATCATCTTCTTTGGATCATATGCCACACCTTTTGTTAGTATGGCATAAAAGATACGAAGTGCTTTTGCTGCGACCGCCATAAGCGACTGCATCTTCTTTAACGGATTTATCCTTCTGGTTGTGTAATATATATGCAGTTCTTTAAACTCCGCATTTTTCGACACAAGTGACATCGCAACCTCAAAGAGCAGATATCTAAGCCTCTTTCGGCCTCGTCTGCTTATCCTTGTCTCTCCCTTGTGCTTGCCTGAACTGTTCTCAACCAGTGCTAATCCTGCAAGTTTCTGCAATTCTTTTGGATTATTGAAGCGGCTGATATCTCCCACTTCCGCCAGAAATCCTGACACTGTCTTGATCCCTACACCCTTGATCTCCAACAGCTTTTCTGCCATCGGAATCTGTTTTACCAGCTCTTCGATCAGAGCCATTACTTCCTGAAGACGTACATTCCTAGATTCGTAATCTTCTAAAAGCATACGGATCTCCATTCTTGCAGATACTGCACCTTCCTTACTTCCGACACTGTGCTCGGCAGCTTCCATCAGGGTCTTTGCCCTCGCTTTTCCAACTGCTCTCATCTTTGCATCCCGCCAGATCTGGTTCACTCCATCAATACCCAACGTCAAGATATCTTCTGGAAGCGGTGCCACTTTAAGAATCATCATTCCACTTTTAGCATCTGGTTTCCCATATACCGTCTTATATTCAGGAAAATATATATTGAACCAACGACTGATCCTGTTCTGAATTCTCGTAAGCTCTGCCTGTAATTGAAATCTTATGTTCGATGCTGTTCTAAGGTCAGCATAAACACCTTCCGGAAGATATGGGATCATATACCGTCCCTCTCTAACTAATCCTGCGATAACTTTCGGATCCTTACGGTCATTCTTAGTCGGATGATTATCGTCGAGTTCTTTTGATTTTTTTACATGATGAGGATTCACAAGAACTGGCCTCATTTCATTATCCTGAAGAAATTTTCCAAGATTAAACCAGTAATGTCCTGTTGGTTCCATACCTGGAACAACTTTATCCTTTTCATGCATTTCTTTCATATCCTGAATCCACGCCTTAAATGACATGAATCCAGCTTCTGTGTTACTAAACTTAAATGGCTTCTTTGAATACTCAATTCCTCTATAATCAAAAGCTCTTGCATAATGTGTTTCACTTCCAATATCAATTCCAAGTACCAAAGTATTTTCTGTAATAGCTTCAATTTTTGCATTCTGTGTGTTAGACTTCATTATAGATACCTCTTTGTTCAATAAGATTTTTACTAACCTGCCAGTCAGTAGTCTTATTGTACTCTGAGGTATTTTCAATTTTCAACATCCACGTTTTTTATTATACAGGAAGCTCCTTAATTTTATTTTTCTGTGCTAATTGGTATTGCCATACCTGTTACATATTTAAACGTATTTCCAACAATTATTTTATCTCCAGGAATTAATCGATACTCCCATGTTTTTCCATCGGCATCTACTTGTGATGCACACTCACACCACTTTATTGCAGCTTTCGCCTTTTCCTGTACATCATCATTGTCTGTTTGATTTGAAGCTTTTACTTCAATCATATACTTTTTATCCGCTGTCTCCACTAAAAAATCCGGATTGTACTGTTTTGCAGCTTTGTAAAATAGTCCCAACTGATTTAAAGGTGGCTTAATAAATCTAAGTACTTCTGAATCTTCTTCTAATATAACAGACAATCGTCTCTCATCATCACTATCAAATGTATTCTCTAAATAGTAAGATTTTTTGTATCCCCCAAACAAATACTTTTTAATATTCTTTTTATCAGGCACTTCTTTTTTGAAATATAATCTTCCATTTTCCTTCATGTTCTTGACAAATGGTCCAAACACAATAAGGTCTTTCTGCACATTAAATATACACTCTGTACTTTCTTCTTTTGATGCATATATTTGTTCTTTTAAATCCTCAACTATCGCAATTGCATATCTACGAACAATCTTCTTTTTTTCTTCATCTGTTCCATCAATGAGTGTAAGATACTGATCAACCACATCTAAAATAAACTCTGCATCATCAGAACTAAATTCTGGTATACTCTCTAATAAAGAAACTGCAATCATATTTTCCGGATTTTCTACAATAAGTGCATCTGCATCCAATACCTGTAATAACTTATCATTTACTGTATCATATCTTTCAATTTTTGATGCCGCAATATCAAAATCCGTAATATTCCTTTTTACTGTAAAAGGCTTAAATTTAATAGTAGAACTATAGGTAATTCCAATTTTGGGAACAGAAATGGCAAGTTTTTTAAGTTCTTCAACCCTTTTAATAAATTCTTGCTTTTCATACGGAAGTACATTCTTTCCTTTAGATGGTTTCTGAACATCAAACTGTATTGAAGTAGCTCCTTGTTGCATAATTAAAGTATCACTTGATTCGGATACTGTCTCTTCTACTTTTTCTTCTTTAATTGATGAGTTATTGCCATTTTTTAAAAAATCAAAAATGGATATTTGTCCATCATTATACTCAGACTTCTTTGATCTAACTTTCTTAACAAAAGCCTTCTGATATTCAGCAAATAAATTTTCAACCATATTTTCACTATTGAGTTCTTGATAAGATTTTATCTTGCTTTCACATAAAGCTTCATCAAATAGCGAAATCTGCTGATTTTCTACAACCGGTTCCACCTTAACCATCTCAATTTCAGGTATATCCTCCTCATCAAGATTTCTATTTTTGAATATAGGGTTATTTTTAATATCATCAATAATTTCTCGATAATGATCGTGTGCAACAATATCCAATGTATCTAACTCTTCAATACCTGTGATTTCTCCAAATGGAAGTCTTAATCCTCTACCAATCGTTTGAAGAGCTAATATATCACTCTTTGCAGCATTTAACGGAATAATAGTAAACAAGTTATTAACATCCCACCCCTCTTTCAACTTGTACACATGTAATACAATTTCTATTGGATTGGTGTTCTTTTCAATCGTTAGTAATTTTTGAATATTTTCCTCTGTTTCTGCGCCCCTTGTACTAGAATCAATTTCAATAACCTTACCAACATATCTCCCACCAAAAAAAGAATCTGAATCAATCTTTTCTTTGATCTTCTTTGCATGAGTCGTATCCTTACAAGCCACCAAAACAATTGGTTTTACCTGTTCCAAATTATTTTCAATGCAATATTTATATACAATGGATTTTCTTCGCTCATGAAGCTTAATTCCATCTTTCAACTTCATTTCTTCAATATCATCTTCGGAATATCCTGCAGTATTTGTCCTTCCCATTACAACAGGAATCTTTAGAAATTTGCCTGCACCATCCTCAAGTCCATAATGATAAATAATATTTTTATTTGTTTTTTTAGGCGTAGCTGTATATTCAAGTCCTAATATTGGATTTAAATAATTAATTGCTTTCTTTGACGCTGGTGCATAGTATCTATGCGCCTCATCCATACAGATAACTAAATCATCAAAAGAACGTAACACTTCTGCAAATGAACCTCCCAAATTCTCGTTGAATTTATGGAATTTAAATTCTACATCACCGCGAGTAAAAATCTTAGAGATATTAAAGATAAAAATCTGTATTTCTGAAGTTTTCTCTACCACTAATTCTTGCTGTATATACTTTACCGGATATGATAAATAATTCTCACCATCATAAACTTTTGGTCTTCCCATTTCTGCTTCAAGACCCTTAAACATATACTTAGGGTGTCCCGGAACAGCTTCTCTCCGCATCTTATCATAAATAGTATTTCCAGGTGCTAATATAAAGAAATGCTTATATCCTTTTGTTTTATATAGATAATAGATACATGCTCCCATTAAACGGGATTTACCAATACCTGTTGTCATATCAAAACAAAAGGATGGAAAATCAAATTCCTTACTAACCGATATTTTATGTGGTTCTTGACAATTCTCAGATGCAATCTTCTCTGCATCTGTCTTTGTAATTGTTCTATATTCAATTTTTGAACTTATTGCATCAAAATATTTTAATGCTTCATACTGAGGATCACGTAGGCTCATAGCCCATTTAATTTTATCTATTGAACTCACTATTCCTACACCCCACTTTCAAAATTACATTTGTCCAATAAATCTTTTGGTATTTTTTTAACCTCAACATTTTCCGGAAGGATCATATCTGCTTGATTCTTTTTACAGTAAATAAGTAAACTCTGCTTCTCACCCAAAGATTTCATAATTGACATAATATATTTTGCATTTACAAATTCCTCCGTTATATGTATAAATCTATTTTCTGAAGAATACCCTTGAAAATCTCCAAAAGGCGCATAAGTAAACCCTTCTATTTTACAAACAGCTTCACTTACCATATCCCATGTGTACGATGTATTAATCTGATAAACCGGTAATAATTTATTCTTTACCAGCAAAGGGCCTGCCAGTTCGTAAAATTTATATCCACCACCGCCTTGCCAATTATATGTACTCGTTACCCCACCTCTATCTTCACCATCAATGACTCTGTCTAATCTTTTTTTGCAATGTGAGTAACAGTGTTCTCCTAATTCTATTCCAATGTATTTTCTTCCCATTTTATGCGCTACAGCAGCTGTAGTTCCAGAACCCAAAAAGCTATCAAGAACAAGATCTCCTTCCTTTGTTGCCATTAATAATATTCTTTCTATTAATTTTTCTGGTTTTTTTGATCTAGGAAAAGCTACTCCACCTTCATTTCCTAAGTCTGCCTTTGGAATATCATCATTTTTCCATACATTTGATAACTTAGTTGTTTTAACAACTTCATTTCCCTTAAGAAAAGCTGTATCTTTTAACCAAGCACATAATTCACCATTATGATAAAATAGAGTAGTTTTTTTCCCTTTATTTCTTCCTCTACTAGGAATGTATTCAACAGAATATAAGCTATTTTTCTCCATTTTTGACATAAGTGCATTTTGGAATTCATTTTCTTGTTGAACAACATATGTACGATATATTGTATCAAAAAATTGATAGTATTGTTTTCTAATTTCATTTTCTCGAGTTTCAAAATTTCTTAACGAAATATTTCCAATCTCATAATCTTCATGTTTATATATCTTTACTGGTAATCCATTAGAAACAGATTCAAATTCATCTATTAGTCTCTTTTTGCCTACGCTCTTAATATATTTTCTATATCTTTGCATCGTTTTTTTAGTAATTTTCTCAGTTGCTAACACCTCATTCAATTCAACCGTTCCCTTTTTATATACCAATAATTTTTCTCCAGTATTAAATATTGCTCCACCTTGTCCAAGACCAGTAACATTCGATTTTTCATATGTTATGTCCGATATAAAATTACCTCTACCAAATATTTCATCACACATAACTTTCAAATAATGACCTTCTGTACTATCTATACTTATCCAAAGAGTACCATCTTCAGATAATAATTTATGTAAAAGCTTAACTCTTTTATAAATCATATTAAGCCACAGCGAATGTTCTAAATCGTCATCATAATGCTCAAAAGCATTTCCAGTATTATATGGTGGATCAATATAAATACATTTAATCATATCTGTATACTTATTTTCCAACGCCTTAAGAGCTAATAGATTATCTCCATGAATTAACATATTTTCCGTATCCGGATCACCATATGATTTTGATTTATCTTCAATCAGAATTCTTGGTTCAAGCTTCTCTTCATCATATTTACCAACCCAAGTAAGTTCTAATTTTCCTTTTTTCTGCATGGTATCCTCCTAAAATTTAATCACTATCTTTATTATAAATTGTGGCTTAATCAATATGCTCTTTTCGAATTCCTTTTGCATATTGGCAGCCTCTTTTTCTAATACAGACATTTCATTATGAAATGTCTGTAACATCTTTTGTTTTTCTTTTTCTAATGATTCTATCTGTTTTTTTAAAATTATTTTCTGTCTAAAATCACTTTCAACTTCATATTTTTCTTTTACTTCATCCAATTCTGATGTATCTTTGACATTAATCAAATAATCTTCTTTTCTTAATTGCAGCCAATTATTCATTTTTCTCCTATTAACTTTTACAATTGCTATTTTAGATTCTTCATATTTCTGTTGCATAAACTTATCCACTTTATTAATATACGAAAGTATCTCTCTATTGTCTGGTGTACTTTGTTTCAAGCATTTTTCCTGCAATTTCTCACAAAGATTTCTAGCCAACTTATCAGTAACTCTATATATTTTTCCTGTAGAATCAACAATTTCAAATATAGCCTCTTCAAAGATTGATCCCACATAAGACCCCCCTATGAGCAAATACCCATGTTGAATTTCTGGAATGTCCAACTCTATATTAGTTTCATAATACTTTGGATATGTCTCATTTTTCTTTTCGCATTTATTTTTCCAATACTCAAGCTGTGAATCATATTCTGCAATTTCCTCCATAATACTATTAAAATGTAATTTATGCTGTTCCTGTGTTTTATTAATAAAGATGGATTTTAATTCTTCCATTTTCTTATTTCTCTTCTTATCGATTTCTTTTTCCAAAGACTTAAATTTCTTTGAAAAATCTGACGATGTATTACACTCTTGATATATCTGCGTAATACGTTTTTCAAAACCAGCTCCACTTTCTAATAATCCGATCGCTTTATCAGATGCTCCAAATACACCTTTAAATAATTCAAACTTTTCAGAAAGTATTTCATATACTCGCTTATCTGCAACATTATGTGTATTTAATAAATTTATAACTACAACATCATTCTTTTGACCATAACGATGACATCTTCCTATTCTTTGCTCTATCTTCTGTGGATTCCATGGCAAATCATAATTAATAATTGTATTGCAAAACTGTAAATTTAATCCTTCTGAGCCTGAATCCGTAACCAATAAAATTCTATATTCATCTCTAAAAGCTTCTACAATTGCATTCTTTATTTCAACATTTCTGCTACCTGTATATTTTCCATAATTTCTAGCTTTCCATGCTTTATATATTTGTTTTGTTACTGAATCTCTTGAACTTCCATTAAATTTTAATATTTGTCCTTCATATCCACATTTTGATAATTCTTCAAAAATATATTGTTGCGTTCTAACCGATTCAGTAAAAACTACTATTTTTTGTTCTATTTCTTTTTCTATTTGAAACTCAAATACCTTTTTCACTGCTTGTTTAAGAGCCCTCATTTTAACATTTTGCTTAATACTTTCAGCCATATTAATAATATTTGTAACTTCATCTATCTCATGCTGGATAAACTCATTTACCTTATCTCTGGTATATAATTCATCTTGTTTACTATCATCCTCATTTTCAATTTCATCATCTTCATAGAAACTAAGAAAATAATCTATACTTTCATCTGATGACTCTACCCGTGTTGATTCTTTTAATATTTCTAAACGTTTTTTTAAGACCTTAAAAGTCTCTGCTACAGCCATACTAGATGAAGCCAATAGTTTTCGTATAACTGTTGTTATTAGTATCCGATGAGAATTCGGTAAAGCATACAATATCTCCTTTTTGAGATATTTATTAATCATCATATATAATTCTACTTCCACAGGCGATAATTCAAAATCTATGGTTATCTCTTTACGTTCTGAAAACTGCAAATAATCAGAAACCTCTTTTCGTAAAGTACGCTGTATTACTGGCTCCAAATATTCCTTTAATTCTCCATAATTTTCATTTTTTAAATAACGATCTGAAAATACTGACTTACTATAAAAAATTCTATCATCAATAAAATATACAAGACCATACACATCAAACAATGTATTCTGCATTGGTGTTGCTGTAAGCAATATTTTAGGAATCTTTTTAGTTAACTCATATAATGCATTCGCTATCTTTGAACCATTCTTATGTACATTTCTTAGTCTATGTGCTTCATCAAACACACAGAAATCCCATACCACTCTCGACAATTTCGTTTTTCTTTTTGATGCAAAATTATATGATACTATAATAACAGCCTGCTTTTTCTTGATTTCTAACAAATAATCTTTCCAATTAGAACTGTCTACTATTAAAGATCGAACTCTAAATTTTTCTGTAAGCTCTACCTGCCATTGTTTGCGTAAATTTGATGGCATTATAAGCAATATTTTACTTTTACCACTTTGAAGCAAATATTTAATTACAAGTCCTGCCTCTATTGTCTTACCAAGTCCTACCTCATCAGCTAGAATTGCTCCTCCTGATTTCAACGTTGATAACGCAAATGTAAAAGCCTCAACCTGATGAGGATTAATATCAATATCAGACATATGCAAACAACTATATGCATTATGTTCCAATTCCTGCATTTTGAGTCCTGCATATGTACTTTCTACTACTCCCATTTGCGCATCTCCTTTATTTCTTTGTCAGTTGTTCCTTAATTTTCTCTGCAATTGCTTTTGCCATCATTGGTGGAACTGCATTTCCAACTTGAACAAATTGTGCTGTCCTAGGCCCCTCAAAAAAATAATTATCTGGAAACGACTGTATTCTTGCCGCTTCTCTCACTGTGATTGATCTGTGTTGATCAATATCTGGATGAATAAAATAATGTCCATCCTTAGACAAATGTGCTAATATTGTATGACAATGATCCATATCACCCTCAACAACTTTAAAACGATCTACAAATGAAGTTCTATTTTTATGAGTTTTTAAATTTTCTGGTAAATCATCATATTTCAAACGTCTATGCTGTTGATTTTCAAACCACATATTTATTGTTCTTTTATAAATCTCAATATCCTGCGCCGTATGTGGCCTTGCTATATGGCTCGTTAACACATCCTCCTTAACACGAATACCATTATCTTTAACATATTTTCTAAGTCTACGCATATCGTTCATTGTATGTTCTCTTGCCTCATCTCCAGGCGTTAATGGTGGCAAATCTCTAAGCAAATCCCATACTTCTGCTTTGCTATGAATTATATTAAATGATGGATATTCATAACCTGTTCCTTTAAGCCATCCTACTATAATTACACGTTTTCTCCTCTGTAGTACTCCAAAATCATAAGCGTTTAACTCTTCACAATCTAGGTCATAACCCACACGTTTCATATATGTTTGAAGATTTTTGAATGCTTGTCCTCCCCTTGCTGTTTTTATACCCGCAACATTTTCAAATACAAACATTCTTGGCTTGTATTTATTAAGAAACTGTACATACATTTTGTATAGCTCATTCCTCGGATCATCTTTCATTGGTACTATCATATGACTACTTTGTGCCCTTCCTACCAAAGAATATGGTTGACAAGGTGGTCCTCCAATAATAACATCTATTGTTTCAATTCCCTTTTCTCTTTTAATATTATCAATTATACTAAAAATTTCCTTAATTGTAGCTCCTGACATTTCTTTATTAATTACTGTACTAAGCTCTTCTTTCGGAACTTTCTCTAAAAGTTGTTCTCTTGTTATTTTCCCCTTTTCATAATCGTAATAACTATTAATTCCTTTATTATCTTTTAAATAATAATATGCTATTCTCGTTTCTATTGTTTTTGCTGCATACTCATTCATCTCAACGTGTGCAACTGGTCTATAACCGCTTTGTATAAATCCTTCTGAAAGTCCACCAGCACCAGCAAAGAGATCAATGTAATTTAAGCCATTTTTATTCATGGTTAATCCACCTCATTATCTTATATTTGATGTCTCATTATCTGGGCCTGTATTATCATTGTGAATTTTTTTCTTTACTTCATCTAACGCAGTAAACTCCATAATATCAGATATATCACATTCCAATTCAGCACATATCTTCTCTAATATGGTCATAGCAACCATTTCTTCATTCGTCATTTTGGCCATAGTGCTACTACTAATTTTGGTTTTTCTACACAATTGGCTTTTATTTATTTTTTTATCAATCATTAATTTCCACAATTTATTATATGATACAGCCATATTATCCTCCATGTCTTTAGTAATACAATCCCAATATTTTATTATACCTTGTCACACATTTCTTGTAAAATAATTTATTCGATTTCTCGAATAATTTTTTTAACTTATAAAACTGTATCTTGTGATTAGAGTAACCACCATCACTTTAGCAGAAAATAGCAAAAATCTATTTATTATTATACTATATTTTCGTAAATTATCAATAATTCAGAACTTTTCAAATAATTTATAAATATAAAAACTTGTATTTTAAATTCTTTACATATATTTAAATGGAAAAAGCACACACCTAAAATAGATGTGTGCTATAAAAAGTCAAATTCTATTCAATTTCAAAACAAAGAAATTAAATTATTTCAACTGAGCAGCAACCTCAGCCGCAAAGTCTTCTTCTTTCTTTTCAATACCTTCACCAGTTTCAAAACGAACGAATCCTTTGATTGTAACATTAGCTCCGTTTGCTTTAGCAACCTGTTCTACGTATTTTCCAACTGCCTGTTTTCCGTCTTCAGCTTTAACATAAGCCTGATCTAACAGACATACTTCTTTTAATTCTTTGTTCAGACGTCCAACGATCATCTTTTCGATGATGTTTTCTGGTTTGTCTGGGTTTTCGTTCATAGCCTGAACTTTTAAGATTTCTGTTTCATGCTCGATGTAATCTTTAGAAACTTCATCTCTGCTTGTGTATTTTGGAGAAATAGCTGCAACCTGCATTGCTACGTTTTTAGCCATCTCTTTGATCTCGTCATTAACTACATCTGTAGCAACTTCTACTAATACACCGATTTTTCCACCAGCGTGGATGTAAGATGCAACAAATCCGTCTGCTGCAGATACTTTAGCGAATCTACGGATGTTTAAGTTTTCTCCGATAACGGCGATCTTACCATCTAATGCTTCTTTTACAGTTTTTCCAGCTTCTGCTTTAGATTCTTCTGCTAAGAATCCTTCGATATCAGCTGCTTTTGTTGTAAGAGCCTGATCAGCTACTTCTGCTACATATGTTCTGAATGTATCATTCTTAGCTACGAAGTCTGTTTCAGAGTTAACTTCAACGATTGCTGCTTCTTTTGCATCTTCAGATGCTGCTACTGCAACAAGTCCTTCAGCTGCGATACGTCCAGCTTTCTTTGCTGCTTTTGCAAGACCGTTTTCTCTTAAAAATTCAACTGCTGCGTCCATGTCTCCGTCTGTGTTTGTAAGAGCTTTCTTACAATCCATCATTCCGGCACCAGTCATTTCTCTTAATTCTTTTACCATTGCTGCTGTGATAGCCATGATTCTTTTTCCTCCTAAATTGAAAGTGTGAATAAATTATTCAGCGTCTTCTGCAACTTCTTCAGAGTCTGCATCGATTCCCTGGTTTGCTTCGATAACTGCATCAGCCATAGCAGATGTGATCAGTTTTACTGCACGGATCGCATCATCGTTTCCTGGGATGATATAATCTAATTCTTCAGGATCGCTGTTTGTATCTGCGATTCCAACAAGAGGAATTCCTAAAGTATGTGCTTCCTGTACACAGATGCTTTCTTTCTTAGGGTCTACAACGAAGATCATGTCTGGAAGTCCACCCATTTCTTCGATTCCACCTAAGTTCTTCTGTAATTTGTCTTTTTCTTTGTTAAGTTCTAAAACTTCTCTCTTTGGAAGTACGTCAAATGTTCCGTCTTCTTCCATCTCTTTGATCTTTTTCAGTCTAGCGATTCTAGATTCGATTGTCTTGAAGTTAGTCATCATTCCACCTAACCATCTCTGGTTTACGTAGAACATTCCGCAACGTTCTGCTTCAGCCTGAATAGAATCCTGAGCCTGTTTCTTTGTTCCTACGAACAGAATCTTTCCACCCTGTGCTACACAATCTTTTACTGCGTTGTAAGCATCGTCAACCATTCCTACAGATTTCTGTAAGTCGATGATATGGATACCATTACGCTCTGTGTAGATGTATGGTGCCATTTTAGGGTTCCATCTTCTTGTCTGATGTCCGAAATGTACACCTGCTTCAAGTAACTGTTTCATTGAAATAACGCTCATTTTAAATCTCCTTTAGTTTTTGCTTCCGCTATTTTCATCGTTCTGACAAACCTCTTGGGCACTTACCAGAATTCCAATAGCGTGTTTATTTTTACCTATGACAGTATATCAAACCTTGTCCTTCTTTGCAAGAACTTTTTCTTTAATTCTAAAAGAATTAATCAAGCTTTGTGATCTCGTCAAATATAAAGTCATTCACTACCTTAATATATGTTCCCTTCATACCAGAGGATCTTGTCTCAACAACTCCGGCACTTTCTAGTTTCCTTAGTGCGTTTACGACAACGGATCTTGTGATTCCGAATCTGTCTGCGATCTTACTTGCAACTAAGACTCCTTCATTGCCTTCTAATTCTTCTAAGATATGGATCACTGCTTTGTGTTCTGTGAAGGATAACGTACTGATCGCGGAATCAACGATTCCTTTCTTTCTTCGTTCCTGTTCCACTTCTTCGCTTACAGATCTTAACATTTCAAGTCCGACAACGGTTGTTCCATATTCCGCTAAGATAATATCATCAATGGAATAATTTTCTCTCTGGCGGTACATAAATAATGTTCCGAATCTCTCTCCTGCGATATCGATCGGTGCGATGATCGCATAGTAATCATCAACGTCTGACTCAAATCCAAGTGTGGAAAGGCTGACATTTTCATTGGTGGAAAGAATCGTTAATAGTCTTTCATTTAGTGAAAAATCAACATAATCTTTAACATTTCCTGAGATCAGCTGATGAAGCACTTCGATGTGTTCTGCTTCATTTTTACCTAAGATCTTTCCTTTTTTACTAATGACAAGGACGTTTGAATTCATTACTTCTGTCAGAACTTTACAGATATCGTTAAATACAACTTTCTGTGAATTGTTATTATGAAGTAATTTATTGATCTTTCTTGTTTTATCTAGTAATTGTATACTACTCATCTATATTTTTTCTCCTTATTTTGACACTGACTCCCCGGAAGTCTCTTTCTCTTTTGCATCTTCTGGCATGCTGCATACGAATCCACATTCCTTGCTAGAGCATACAAGCTTCTTACCTTTTTCAATCATATAGCTTCCGCATTTTTCACATTTAACTGTGGATGGTTTCTGCCATGACATAAATTCACATTCCGGATTATTTTCACATCCGTAATATTTTCTTCCTTTTTTCGTTTTCTTTAAGACAACTTCTCCGCCGCACATTGGGCATGGGATTCCGACTTTTTCAAAATGTGGTTTTGTATTTCTGCATTCTGGGAATCCAGGGCATGCAAGGAATTTCCCATATGGTCCGTACTTCACGACCATATTTCTTCCACATTCATCGCAGATAACGTCTGTGACTTCGTCTTCGATCTTGATCTTCTCTAATTCTTTTTCTGCATTCTTCACTGCGATCTCAAAGTCTGGGTAGAAGTTTTCAATGACGGATTTCCAATGGACTTTACCTTCTTCTACCATATCAAGCAGGCCTTCCATCATCGCTGTGAAGTTCACATCGACGATACTTGCAAATGCTTTCTTCATCATGTTGTTGACTGCTTCTCCAAGCTCTGTGACGTATAAGTTCTTCTTTTCTTTGACAACATAACGTCTTGCTGTGATCGTTGAGATCGTTGGTGCGTAAGTACTTGGTCGTCCGATTCCAAACTCTTCTAGTGTCTTAACTAAAGATGCTTCTGTATAATGAGCTGGTGGCTGTGTAAAATGCTGTTTTGGTTCTAAATCATTCAATGTAAGTTTGGTATCTTCATCGATGGATTTTAACATTACATTTCCTTCGGATTTCTCGTTGTTAATGTTATATACAGATAGGAATCCATCGAAGGCGATCTTGCTTGCGGATGCATTAAAACGATAATCTCCGGCAGCGATCTTTACAGATGTATTCTCGTATTTGGCTGGTGCCATACGGCTTGCCATGAAACGGTTCCAGATCAGCTGGTATAAACGGAACTGATCTCTTGATAGTTCATCTTTGATGCTTGCTGGTGAGTTTGTCATGTAGGTTGGTCGGATAGCTTCATGTGCATCCTGTACTTTCTTGTCGTCTTTCTTGGCAACAGTTCCTGCTCCAACGAACTCGGCTCCATAAGCTTCCTTGATATATTCTTTCGCTGCGGCATCGGCTTCTACAGAGATACGTGTGGAGTCTGTACGTAAGTATGTGATCAGACCGACGGTTCCCTGTCCTTTGATATTGACACCTTCATATAACTGCTGTGCGATACGCATTGTTTTCTGTGGTGCGAAGTTTAACTTGCTGGATGCATCCTGCTGAAGAGTACTTGTCGTAAATGGAAGTGGACTCTTCTTTAATCGTTCTGTGACTTTCACTCCTTCGACGGTGAATTCTTTTCCTTTTAAATAGGATAAGATCTCATTCATCTCTTCTTCGCTGTGAATCTCAATCTTCTGTTCTTTATTGCCGATCAGTTTGGCTTCTAATGGCTTCTTGCTTCCTTTGACATCTAATAAGGCTTCTAAGGACCAGTATTCCTGTGGAATAAACAGATTGATCTCTTCTTCTCTGTCACAGATCAGGCGTAGAGCTACGGACTGAACTCGTCCAGCACTTAAACCTCGTTTGATCTTTGCCCAGAGGATCGGACTAATCTGGTATCCTACGATTCGGTCCAGAACACGTCTTGCCTGCTGTGCATCGACTAAATTCATATCGATGTCTCTTGCGTGTTTGATGGAGTCTTTGACAGCTGTTTTTGTGATCTCATTAAATGTGATTCGGCTGTAGTTTTTGTTCTCCAGTTTTAATGCGTAATATAAATGCCATGAGATGGCTTCTCCTTCACGGTCCGGGTCAGTCGCGAGGTATACTTTGTCTGCTTTTTTTACCGCTTTGCGAAGAGCTGCTAATACTTCACCCTTCCCACGGATCGTAATATACTTTGGTTCAAAGTCATTCTCGATATCTATTCCCAAGGTACTCTTTGGCAGATCGCGAACATGCCCGTTGGACGCGATCACTTCGTAATTCCTGCCCAGGAACTTTTTGATTGTTTTGGCTTTCGCCGGTGATTCGACGATAACTAGATATTTTGGCATATAGTATTACCCCTTGTTTACATTTTTTTGATATATAAGTTCTGATGGATCTGTTTGATATATCCTTTCGCTTCTAATTGAAATAAAGCTTGGATCACTTCTTCATAAGAATCTTGGGATGTACTTAAGATCTCATCAATATATTTCGGTTTCAAACTCAACATATCATACACCCTTTTTTCTGCCTTTGCAAGAGATTTTGCACTATGCTTTGGAAATTTTCGTGAAAATCCCGTGAATTCTGAAAATTCTGTTAAAATATCGTCGACATTTTCAACTAATTTTGCACCTTGTTTGATCAATCCATGACACCCTTGGCAATGTTTGTCTGTGATCATTCCAGGAACCGCGAATACTTCTTTGTTCTGATCAAGCCCGCAATCCGCCGTGATCAGCGATCCGCTCCTTGCTCTGGCTTCTGTGACGAGGATTCCATCACTTAATCCACTGATGATGCGGTTCCTTTCTGGAAAATGCCATTTGAGCGGTTCACTGCCTGGCGGGTACTCAGAAATAACTGTCTGATTCGCATACATGTCATAAAATAACTGAAAATTTTCTTTTGGGTAAATGAGATCGATCCCACATCCTAAAACCCCAACAGCCTGTCCTTTTTTGTCGATTATTTCACGGTGAACCGTCCCATCTACGCCCCTTGCGAGTCCACTTACGATCTGTACGCCTTGCTGAGCCAGCTCTTTTGCGAACTTTTTTGAGATTTCGAATCCATAAGTTGTCGGATATCTTGATCCAACGATCGCTATTGACAGTTCTTTTTCTTCATATGGCTGACCTTTTTGAAAAATCCCATACGGAGCATCGTAGATCTTTCTTAATCGATTCGGGTAAGCAGCTTCTTTTTGAATGATAAAACGGATATTTTCACGATGTAGGGCTTCATAGCCTTTCTTGATCGCTGTTTCATCTCTTGAATGGACGAAACGATCGTATTCAAGTTGTGTCATGTGTTCTTTTAAGATTGCTGGGTTGATCTTATAGAGTTCTTTTGGATGAATGAAGATATCCATCAATTCTTTTTGCTTCTTGATCGGCAATCGGACTTTGCCACATAGCCAGTACCAATATAATTTATCTTCCATATTCAAGCACCTCTTTGATAAATCCTGTATTTCTGAAGGTCATGGCTTCCATCAGGTGGATCGGTTTGATCTCTGATTCATTTTCCATAAGCATGATCGTCAGTGCTACTTTTAAAATCTTATCCATTCCTCGCCTTGTGATCTTGCCAGATCGATAGGCGATATCTAAAATCTCTTTGCATTCTTTGGATAAATGAAGGAGCTTGTTTAACTGTATGTGGCTTAAATGGCTGGTATCACTGCATTGATAGTTTTTTAATAACTTTTTTTCTCTTTGGATGGTTGTTTCGATGCGTTCTTTGATCTGATGGGATGTTTCTTGACTCTCTTTTTGTATCTTCTGTGTATCAGCCTCTTTTTTACTTAGACATAGGACCATGTCAAAACGGTCTAAGATCGGACCGGACAATTTCTTTAGATAACGCTTTTTTTCATGATAAGTACATCGGCAGATCCCATCTTCCAATCCATAACCGCAAGGACATGGATTCATGGTGGCGATCAGTTGAAAGTCTGCCGGAAACTTGTGGTAGATCCCATTTCTGGTGATATCGATCGTTCCATCTTCCAATGGTTGTCTGAGTGCTTCGATACATTCTGTTTTAAATTCCATAAATTCGTCCAGAAATAAAATGCCATGATGTGCTAATGTGATCTCTCCTGCCGTCGGCGTCTTGCCGCCTCCAAGGAATGCAGCTTTCGGGATCATTGGATGTGGCTGGCGAAATGGTCTGGTATCATCTTCTAAATACCGTGGAATTCCAGTGGCATCATAGATTGCCTGAACTTCCATCTTCTCTTCTTTTGATAGTTGTGGAAGAATGGTCGGGATCCTTCTGGCTGCCATTGTTTTTCCTGAACCTGGGGAACCAATGATTAATAGATGATGTCTTCCAGTGACCGCGATCTCCATCGCTCTTTTTAAATGTTGTTGTCCGATGATATCACTGAAGTCTTCTTCTGACTCTTCCTTTTGATAAGTTGTGGCACTTCTGCAACTTTTTTGATGATATGTTCCATGAAAATAGTCCAGGACATCCTGTAAACTGTCCATAAATACCACTTCAATATCTTCGATCCCTCTTAGAGAATTCTCATCTTCACTTGCCGCAAAGAACTTGTGAATTCCTTGTTTTCTTGCTTCTAAAACGATCGGAAGGCAGTTTCCTACACCTCTGATCTTGCCGTTTAGTCCTAATTCTCCCATGATACAGATGTCATCTAACTTGCTTGCATCGATTAAATTCAGGCATCCTAAAAAGGCCACGGCGATTGGGAAATCGAACGCGGTTCCGTTCTTTCTTATATTGGCTGGGGATAAATTAACGGTGATCTTCATCGACGGTAAGGGATGGCCGATGGAGCGCAGTGCTGATGCAACCCGCTCTTTTGCTTCCATAGATTCTTTGGAAAGATAGCCTACCATTGTAAAATATGGCAGGCCGTTTCTGATCTCTACTTCTACGTGGATGAGCTTTCCACTCACTCCACTGACGATTCCTGTGATTACTTCCTGATAAATAATACTCAACTCCTTCTCTTCTCAAAAAGGAAGCTGGTTTCAAAATGATATGGTTAGTTTATCACAAAAGTAATATTTTTACAATCTTGTTTATTCAAAACAATTGTGATTATTTTAATAATTTCTTTAATTCACTCATAAATGTGTTCACATCTTTGAATTCACGGTAAATGGCTGCAAATCTTACGTATGCAACTTCATTTAAATCCTTTAATTTGTCCATGACCATCTCTCCGATCACGGATGTTTCGACTTCTCTTGTTCCCATGTTATAGATCTTTGTCTCGATCTCATCGATCGCTGCTTCGATCTGCCCCATGGATACTGGGAGTTTGTGACAGGATTGTACGATTCCATTCCGAATCTTGTTTCGATCGTAGAGTTGTCGTGTCTTGTCTTTCTTGATGACACTCAACGGTTCTGTCTCTATCTTCTCATAAGTTGTAAAACGTTTTCCGCATTCGTCACATTGTCTTCTTCTACGGATCGCATTGTTGTCTTCTGCCGGTCTGGAATCTACGACTCTGGAATTCTCACTTCCACAATATGGGCATCTCATCTTCTTGTACCTCCGTGTTTTTACTGCTTGAAGTATATCATTTTTTTTGTAGAAAAGAAAGCTTTTCTTTTATTTCAGGCATTCTTTTTCGTTGATATCGACTAGAATCGTATCTCTGCCGATCCTTACAATGCATTTGTAGGGGATTTTGTAAACTTTATTCTTGCCAACACATATGAGCATCTTCGTTGTTTTGGGAACGATCAGATAGCAGATCTTACCCGTATGGATTTCAAATTCGAGGTCTAGGACAAAGCCTAAACATTCTCCTGTATTACAATTGATCACATCTTTTTGCCGAAGTTCGAGAAATTTCATGTCAGGAATCCTTTTTCTTCCTATTATAATAGTATTCTTTTTTTCCATGAATAGAAGCAGAAAAAAGCAGGAGATTCTGATCTCTCGAATCTCCTGCTTCTTTATTATTATAATGATATAAAGAAAGATTAAGCTTCTTTCTTTGGTGCTGGTTTCTTAGGAACTAATTTCTTTCCTGTAATGATTCCTTTTGGACATTTACCTGCACATAATCCACAACCTACACATTTATCGTAATCGATCTGTGCGATGTTGTTTTCAACTTTGATTGCTCCAAGTTTACATACTTTTTCGCATGCTTTACATCCGATACATCCTGCTTTACATACAGACATAACGTTTTTACCGAATTCTTTAGAGCTGCACTGTACTCTTGTTTTCTTGTTTTCTGGTACAAGGTCGATCAATGCTTTTGGACATGTTTCTGCGCATTTTCCACATCCTACACATGCTTCTTCATCGATGTGAGCGATTCCGTTCACGATAGAGATCGCATTTTCTGGACATACTGCTGCACAGCTTCCAAATCCCATACATCCAAATTCGCATCCTTTTGGTCCTGCACCTGGTACGTTCATCGCTTCAATACAGCTCTGAACTCCAGAGTACTGGTATTTGTCAGATGCTTTTTCGCAAGTTCCGGCACATTTTACGAATGCGACTTTCTTCACGAATTCTCCTGCTTCTACACCCATGATCGCACTGATCTTCTCAGCTGCAGCTGCTCCACCAACTGGACAGCCGTTCACTGGTGCTTCTCCATTTGCGATTGCTTTTGCAAGTCCATCACAACCTGCGTATCCACAACCACCACAGTTATTTCCTGGAAGTTCTGCACGGATGGCTACTTCCTTCTCGTCTACAGGAACTTTAAATTTCTCTGAGGCAATTCCCAGTAAGATTGCGATAAGCAGACCGGTTCCTCCGACAACAACCATGGCAAGTAAAATTGCTGATATATTCATCTTCTTTACCTCCTAAATAAGTCCTGAGAATCCGAAGAATGCGATTGCCATTAATCCTGCTGTTAACAGTGTGATAGGCATTCCTTTGAAAGATTCTGGGATGTTGTTGTATTCCATCTTTTCACGGATACCAGCAAGGATAACGATAGCAATTAGGAATCCTAAAGAGATACCGATACCATTGACTACGCTGGCGATGAAACTATAGTCGTTCTGTACGTTTGTTAATGCTGTACCAAGAACTGCACAGTTTGTTGTGATCAGTGGAAGGAATACTCCCAGAGATTCATATAATGCTGGCATAGATTTCTTTAATACCATTTCTACGAACTGTACTAATGCTGCGATTACCAGGATAAATACGATCGTATTTAAGTATGTTAAATCTGTTGGTACTAATAAAAATGTATAAATTAAATTTGTAACTGCTGATGCGATAGTAATAACGAAGAGAACGGCTGCACCCATTCCGGCTGCTGTCTCAACTTTCTTAGAAACTCCAAGGAAAGGACATAAACCAAGGAACTGGCTTAATACGACGTTATTTACCAGCGCTGAACCGATGGCAATTAACAGTAAACTTTTCATCTTAATCCTCCTTATTTGTCATCTACAGTTGTATCAAAAAAGCTTCTGGAACCGCAAGCGCTGTTTCCGCAGTGAGCACAATCTCCGCATCCACCGCTCTGTACTTCTCCGGCTTTTTTAGGTTTTTTGCTCTTAACTTTATTCTGGATCGCTACTAAGCATGCAAGTACGAAGAATGCTCCAGGTGCCAGGATAAAGATTGTGATTGGTTCGTATGCAGATGGCATTACCTGCATTCCGAAGATCTGACCTGCTCCTAATAATTCACGGAATGCTCCTAAAATTGTTAAGGCTACAGTAAATCCAAGTCCCATTCCAAGTCCGTCAAAGAAGGAGTTGATTGGTCCGTTCTTTGCTGCAAAGGATTCTGCACGTCCAAGGATGATACAGTTTACTACGATCAGTGGGATGTATAATCCTAATGCGTCGTTAACTGCTGGAACATATCCCTGTAATAGGAACTGTACGATTGTTACCAGAGATGCGATAACTACGATATATCCTGGGATACGTACACGATCAGGGATGACATTTCTTAATGCGGAAATAATCATGTTAGAAAACATTAATACGGCTGTTGTTGAAAGTCCCATTCCTGCACCGTTGATCGCAGATGTTGTTACTGCTAATGTAGGACACATACCTAACATTAAGACGAAGGTAGGGTTTTCTTTTACGATACCATTAATCAATCGTTCCATTGGATTTGGTTTCATGTTTAATTACCTCCCTTCAGGCTCTTTGAATATGCAACACAGCTGTTAACTGCACTTGTGACAGCACGGCTAGTAATTGTTGCACCACTGATGGCATCTACTTTAGAATCATCGTTCTTACCAGATCCATCTTTTACAACTTCAAATTTGTCTGCTTTTTTGTTTTTAAAGTTACTCTTGAATTCTGGTTCTTTGGCTTTCATACCTAAACCAGCTGTTTCGCTGATGGATAATGTTTCATAACCATTGACTGTTCCATCATCTCTAACACCTACAGATAAAGATACATCTCCACCGTATCCTTCTGGGTTTGTTACAGAGAATACGTATCCAAGTTCTTTTCCATTTTTGTCAACTGCTTTTACAACTTCAGAAATCGTGTTCTGTTCAAGATCATTTTTCTTTAAGACAGCTGCTACGTCTTTCTGGTCTAATTTTACTGTATCGAATTTCGCTGCATCTTTGAATACGGCTTTGTAAGCTTCCTGTTTTGTCTTTTCTTCCTGTGCGGCGATCGGTGCTTTTGTTACATTATATACGATACCTAAAAGGAGTCCTGCAATTAATGTGATTACACATAATTTGATACAATCCATTACGAGATTCTTATTCATTGCTCTTACCTCCTTTTTTTACGATTCCAAATGGAGTTGGTACTGTCACTCTCTCGATCAGTGGAACTAATAAGTTTGCAATGATGATTGAGTAAGATACACCTTCTGCCATTGGTCCGAACAGACGGAATAATCCAGTTAAAATACCAAGAACGATCGCATAGATGATCTTTCCGTTCTTTGTAATTGGAGATGTTACGTAGTCTGTTGCCATGAAGATCGCACCTAACATTAATCCACCACTGAAGATCTGTGCTGCCATGTAAGATAGATCAAATCCATGACCACCGAAGATCAGTACGAAGATTGCTACAACTGCAACGTAAACACATGGGATGATCGGAGAGATGACTTTCTTAAATACTAAGTATACTCCACCGATGATCAGTAATAATGCAGATGTTTCACCAATTGTTCCAGGAACGAATCCTAAGAATGATTTCATAACATCTACGCTTTTTCCCTGTTCCATAACAGCAAGTGGTGTTGCTGTTGTTACACCATCATATGTAAATGTTGTCATTCTTGCTGCAAATGAGATCATTAAGAAACATCTTGCACCAAGGGCTGGGTTCATAAAGTTCTGTCCCAATCCACCGAACACCTGTTTTACAACGATGATCGCGAAAATTCCACCAAGGATCGGCATCCAGAATGGTGCTCCTGATGGTAAGTTTAATGCAAGTAACAGTCCGGTCAATGCCGCACTTAAGTCACCTACAGTGATTGGCTGTTTCATAAGTTTCTGGTAAATATACTCAACGACAACACAGGTAGCAACAGAAATTGCAACTGTCAGTGCCGCAGATGCTCCAAAGATATAGATACCAAAAATTGTAGCGGGTAGTAATGCGATGATAACATCTAACATAATCTTTTGTGTTGAGCCGTTATCTCTTACATGAGGATTGGCTGACACATGATATAATGTTTCGCTCATATGTATCTCTCCTTTATTTCTTTCTACGGTTAGCTAATACCTGTTTACGACCTGTCTTCATGGACTGTGCAAGGTTACGTTTTGCTGGACATACAAATGAACAAGATCCACACTCAACGCATTCTGCTCCATAAAGTTTCTCAAACTCGTCAAACTGATTATGATCTGCTAATACAGATAATTTTGCTGGCATCAGCTTCTGTGGACAGACGCTTACACATCTTCCACAACGAATACAATTGCTTGGTTGGTTCGCAGCAACTTCATCTTTTGTGAATGCTAAGAAGCATGAGAATGTTTTGACAGCTGGTACATCTGTTGTAAACATTGCCATACCCATCATAGGTCCACCAGAAATGATCTTCTCAGGCTGTGTCTTAAATCCACCAGCTGCTTCGATCAGTTCCTGTACGTTTGTTCCTGTACGTACTTTAAAGTTGCTTGGATTCTTGATCGCATCTCCAGTAACTGTCACAACACGTTCGTATAATGGTTTACCATCTTTGACAGCTTCTTTGATCGCTACGATCGTAGCTACGTTATCTACGATGCATCCTGCATCTGCTGGTAACATGCTGGAGTTGATGCTTCTTCCTGTTGTTGCATAAATCAAAGAACGTTCTGCACCCTGTGGGTATTTTGTCTTTAATGTAGCAACGCTGATTCTTGCATCACCTTTTACTAATGCTTCTACTTTAGCAATTGCATCTTTTTTATTATCTTCAATACCAATGATACCTTTTGCTTTTGGGAACATATCAAGTACGATATTTAATCCTTCAATTAAAAGTTCTGGTGTCTCCATTAAGATGCGGTAGTCACCTGTGATATAAGGTTCACACTCAGCTCCATTTACGATGATATATTCAATCGCATCTGGATCTTTTGGCGCTAATTTCACATGTGTTGGGAATCCGGCTCCACCAAGTCCTACGATTCCAGCTTCTTTGATCGCTGCTAAAACATCATCTTTAGACATCTGATCATAAGGTTTTGCCTCAAAGGCAGCCTCTTTGAATTCTCCATCATTCTCAATTACGATAGAGTTAACTTTTGCTCCTGCTGGAGTCATTCTTGGCTCGATCGCCTTTACAGTTCCTGAAACAGAGCTGAAAATATTCGCGGATACAAATCCTCCAGCTTCTGCCACCTTCTGGCCTACTAACACCTGGTCTCCCTTGCTAACGATTGGCTGTGCAGGAGCACCGATGTGCTGACCTAAAGGTAAAACAACATCTCCTTTTGGCAGGTATTCGGTGATTGGTGAATTCTTTGCAAATTCTTTACCATCTGCCGGATGAACACCGCCGCTAAATGTAAACAATGCCATTTTAAGCCTTCCTTTCTTCTTTACATTTTTTTCCATTGCGAAAAAAAAGAGTTCTCATAAAATGAAAACTCCTTTGAACACAAGACTTATAATACCATAGTCTTTTTTATTTTTCAATGTTTTTTTAACAATTTCTTTGCATTTGCATACAAAAAATATATATTTTTCTTCAGATTTTCTTAAGATCCTGAAATAATTTACAATTCTGGCTTTTATATTCTATCATTTACGGATCTGTCCATTTCCATAAATGATGAATTTGCTGGTTGTCAGTGCATCTAATCCCATTGGTCCTCTAGCATGAATCTTCTGGGTACTGATTCCGATCTCTGCTCCAAATCCAAATTCAAATCCATCAGTAAATCTTGTGGATGCATTAACATAAACGGCTGCTGCATCGATCTGATTTAAGAATTCCTGTGCATTCTGGTAAGAATCTGTGACGATCGCTTCCGAATGCCCCGTATTGTAATGATTGATATGTGCCACTGCTTCGTCAAAGCTGTCAACAGTTTTCACAGAGATGATAGAATCTAAGTATTCTGTTCCCCAGTCTTCTTCTGTTGCAGGGATGATCTGGTCATTTAAAGCACAAACTCTCTCATCTCCACGTACCTGTACTCCTTTTTCTAATAAAGCATCGATGATCGCTGGACCGTGACTCTCCAAGATGTTCTTATGTAATACTAAAGATTCACATGTATTACATGTTCCAAGTCTCTGTGTCTTTGCATTGATGATGATGTTAACTGCCATGTCTTTCTGGGCAAATTCATCTACGTATACATGACAATTTCCTGTTCCTGTCTCGATCACTGGCACTGTAGAATTCTTTACAACACTCTGAATGAGTCCTGCACCACCTCTTGGGATCAGAACATCTAAGTATTCATTTAACTGCATCATCTTCGTAGCTGTCTCACGGCTTGTATCTGTCAGCAGCTGAATGCTGTATTTTGGCATATTACAGGATTCTAGTGCACTCTGTATCACATTTGTGATCGCAAGATTTGAATTGATCGCATCACTTCCACCACGAAGAAGGCATGCGTTTCCTGTCTTAAAACATAGTGCAAATGCATCTGCTGTTACGTTTGGTCTTGATTCGTAGATGATACCGACAACTCCTAATGGTACTGTTTTCTTACCGATCAAAAGTCCATTCGGTGTTTTCTGCATATGTTCTACAGAACCAATTGGATCATGTAGTTCAGCTACCTGACGAAGTCCTTCTGCCATTGCTTCGATACGGTCAGGATTCAGGGATAAACGATCGATCAACGCCTCGCTCATATCATTGCTTTTTGCATTCTCTACATCTTTATAATTCTCACTTAAGATATATTCCTGATTCTGTACCAGACATTTGGCTGCTTCTCTTAATACTTCATTCTTATCTTCAATCCCTGCTTTTCCAAGAATTATCGATGCTTCTTTTGCCTGTTTTCCTAGTTGTTCCAACATTATGAATGCCTCCTTTTCGGTGCGGTTTGCATCTATCATCAATCTGTTCTATCTAATCTGCTCTAGTTTAATCCTTTTGGTTTTAATGGAGTGATCGATCCATCTTCATTTTTGATACTTACATTATTAAGCTGTGCTCTTAAGTTTGCACGAACAGACTGGATGTATTCATGTCTTAACTTTCTCTGTTCTTCTTTCTGTTCTGGTGTTAACCCAATGGATTTATCCAGATTGTATAATTCATTAATTCTTTGAATATCTTTTTCTTTCATCTGTAATATTTCCTTTCTATATAATACATTGTTTTATCTTATTATGCCTTAAAATATGGGCGTTCTGTTAAATATTTCTTGAAATCAAAGTCTGGTCGTTTGTGTGCTAAGAATAATGTTCCAATCTCTTCTCCTGCAACAACTTTATTGACGTTGTTTAAGTTATTGCTGTTTACGATCACCATATCTGCTCCAGCATCTGTTACGATATTGGCTGCTGCGATCTTCGTTTCCATTCCACCAGTTCCGACCTTAGTTACAGCTCCTTTTGCCATTCTTCCGATCTTTTCATCTAAGACTGGTACTTCTGGGATCAGTTTGGCCAGTGGATTCTTGTGTGGGTCATCCGTATAAAGTCCGTCAATATCTGTCAGGAGGATCAATAGATCACCTTGTACAACCGCAGTTACGACTGCAGATAAGGTATCATTGTCACCAAACTCGATCTCTTCTGTCGATACCGTATCGTTTTCATTTACGATCGGAATCACACCGAGTTTTAGTAATTCTTCAAATGTATTCTTGGCGTTATATCTTCTCTCGTCATTGAGCATCGTCTCTTTTGTGATCAGAATCTGTGCAGATCCCTGATTGTATTCAGCAAACAGTTTCTGGTAGATCATCATTAACTGTCCCTGTCCTACAGCAGAACATGCCTGCTTCATTGGAAGGGATGTCGGACGGTTTTCTAATCCCAGGGCTTTAAATCCTACACCGATCGCTCCTGAAGATACCAGGATCACGTCTTTTCCGCTGTTATGTAAGTCTGTTAAAACACGGACTAATTTCTCTAATCGGAATAAATTGATGTTTCCTGTTGCTTTATGGATCAAAGAAGATGTACCTACTTTGACGACAATTCTTTGTTTATCTTTTAGTTTTTCACGATTATTCATTTTACATTCACTCCTTGAAAGGTATTTTACACTGTAACGAGGGCTTGTGCAACCTTAATTCCATCCATTGCCGCAGAAGTGATGCCGCCAGCAAAACCTGCTCCCTCTCCGCATGGGTAGATTCCTTTGATATTGCTCTCAAATCCTTGATCTCTCTCGATTCTTAACGGAGAAGATGTTCTTGCTTCAATTCCGCACAAAATCGTATCTTCTCGATTAAATCCTTTGATCTTTGTATCAAAATATTGCATTCCTTCCGAAATCGCTTCACTGACCGGTTCTGGAAGACAGTTTCTTAAGTTTCCAAAACTTGTCAATCCTTTGGTATTCGGTGTGATCTCGCCAAAGGATTCTGTAATCTTTCCTTCTCTGAAATCTTTTAATGTCTGAACCGGGATTCTTCCTTTTCCTTCGCTAAAAGCTTTTTCTTCCCATTTCTGCTGAAATCTTACACCTGCTAATGCGTCATTTCCATCAAAATCCTCCGGTGTAACACTTGCGATGATCGCACTGTTAGAATTCTTTGCTGCTCGATCGTGATTGCTCATTCCATTGACCGTCAATCGTTCTGGCTCTGAAGACGCGTTGACCACGAAACCTCCCGGACACATACAGAAAGAATACACACTTCTTCCATTGTTTGCATGATATGTTAGTTTGTATGATGCAGCTGGAAGATCATATTGATCTGCTCCCTTTCCATACTGCGAATGATCGATCATCTCACGCGGGTGTTCCACACGAAGTCCGATCGCAAAAGCTTTAGGATTCATTTCCAGATCACGATCTGATAAGACCTTAAATGTATCTCTAGCACTGTGTCCCGGTGCTAAGATCGCTGCTTCTGTTTTAATTTCTTCTTTATCATTGATGATCAGCCCTGTTAATTTTCCATCCTGAATCACGAAATCTGTCACTTTCGCCTCAAAGCGGACATCTCCGCCAAGAGATCTAATCTCTTCTCTGATCCCTGCAACGACATTTCTTAAAAGATCCGTTCCGATATGTGGTTTATTTTCATATAAGATCTCTTCTGGTGCACCATGTTCTACAAAAGTTTCTAAAACGAATCTATTCCTTCCGAATTTGTCTTTTACTAAGGTATTTAGTTTTCCGTCTGAAAATGTTCCTGCTCCTCCTTCTCCAAATTGTACATTGGATTCAGGATTCAGTTCACCACTCTCCCAGAAATGTTCTACATCTTTCATACGGTTTGTGACATCTTTCCCTCGTTCTAAGACGATCGGATGTAATCCGGCTCTTGCAAGCATCAGTGCTGCAAACAGACCTGCCGGTCCCATTCCGATCACAACCGGTGGATATTTAAATTCCCGCTGATTTTCTGGAAATTCAAACTTCTTTTCTTTTACTGTCATGATATTACGATTCTTGTTCTTTTTGAGGAATTTCTCTTCTTGACCCTTACCTAATGTCACATCAACTGCATACACATAAGATAATTCTTCTTTTTTCCTCGCATCAATAGATCGTTTTACGATCTTGTATTGTTTATATTCTGTATTATGTAATGCTTTTTTTATCTTCTTCTCAAGTGCTGCCTCTTTGTGATCGATCGGCAGCTTGATCTGGTTGATTCTTATCATTGTCTTCCTATCTGGCTTGCAGCGATGTATCCAGATGTAAATGCCCACTGAAGGTTGTACCCTCCGCATGTTCCATCGACATCTAGTAATTCACCGACAACATAAAGCCCTTCTAATAACTTTGATTCTAATGTTCCTTGTATGATTTCTTTTGTGGATACGCCTCCGGCTGTTACCTGTGCCATATCATATCCTTTATATCCTTTGATCTCAACTTCAAAGTGTTGGATCATATCTAAGATCCTGTTAAGATCTTTCCTGGATATCTGAGCTACTGGTTTTCTTGGATCGATCTTTAATCTCTGTAAGATTGCATATACCAGTTTTTTATTTAAAAATCCCTGGAAGAATTCTTCGACTGTCTTATAATTGCAGCTCTTTAAGAATACTTCTGTTGTTTCTTCTAAGGTTACCATCTGTGGCATGAGATTTAAATAGATTTTTACTTTTTTCTTTCTTCTTAATGCTTCGATCGCAAAATGACTGATCTGGAAAATCGGGATCCCTGAAACCCCATATTTTGTAAACTGAACTTCTCCATGTTCTTTGGCGATCAATTCATTATTCGCGTAGACGCTGACATTGCTGACATTTCGAACTCCCGAGGTGTCTTTTAAATATTTTCCTTCTGCTTCTAATCCTACCAAAGACGGGAATGTATCCGTGATCTTATGATGAAAGTCTTTGGCAAGCTTGTATCCACTTCCGTTGCTTCCTAAGTTTGGCTGTGCACATCCACCAGTTGCAAGGATCAGATTGCTTGACTGAAAACATTTGTCATTTCCATAGACATAAAATGTGGACTTACGTTTCTCTGCTTTCGTAACTTCAAATTCTGTCAGAATATCCACGTGCAGATGCTTTAATTTCTGTGTCAATGTATCAACAACAGTTGCTGCCTGCAAAGATGCAGGATAATAATATCCATTTTGCTCTGTCACAAGCATTCCGAGAGATTCAAAGAACTGAATGAGATCTTCTAATCCAAATTCCTCGATCATCGGATAGGCAAAGGAAGGTTTCTGCCCTCTATAGCAATTCTCGTCCATGTAAGCATTTGACAGATTGCATCTTCCATTTCCCGTTGCTAATATTTTCTTTCCTAATTTATCCATCCGTTCAAGCAAGAGAACTTTCTTATGATGACTAGCTGCTGTGATCGCTGCCATCATACCAGAAGCCCCTGCTCCAACGATGATCACATCATATTTCATTCGTTATTTTTCTCCAAATATTTATTTTAACTACTGTATGATTCCAGAAAATGATATACTTCTTCTCTGTTTTCAAAAATAAAATTCTCTTTCAGCATATTTTTGATGTCTGCTGGCAGATTCTCTTTCTTCATATCTGTATATTCAAAAACTTCTTTTGTCTTATTATTGATCACAGCCAGACTTCCATCAAGAATCTTCAGACTGTACGTTGCCTTAACCTTCTTGACTGCTTTGGTCTGTTTTTTTTCAGCTGTTGTTGTTATCTGAGAACGAACTTCCTTGAGGTTGTCCTTCTTTTCATTTGCTGAGAATGCAAGATAACACATACAGATGCACAAAACTGTGATCACAACCATATATATCATCAAAAATCGATTGATCTTCTTCATAATGCAACCCTCCTTTGGCTATATTGTTACCAAAGATAAGGGAATTTATACAAAAAGCCCAAATCATAGCAGATCTGGACTTTTTCTTCCTTTTATAAATGGAAGCCCTTACGATCCTTACAGCAAATGTAATTTCTTTGCTAATCTGACGATCAGATTTCCTTTTGGAATCTTAGTAAGTTCTTCTTCTGTAAATACTTTTAACTTAATGATCGCTGCAAAATAGATCAGTGCTCCAACTGGCACTGCAATGATCACGCAGACCGCAAAGCATACTCGCCCGAATGGAAGAACGCTTTGAACCGCATACTGAATCAGAAAACAGACAACACCCATCACTACTGCACTTAATGCAGGCTTGATAAATGTCTTTGTGATCTCCTGATGAAAACCTGTGTATTTCTTGATGGAGTGTGCATTTAATAGACACATCACAAGGGAAAATGCCATAGTCGCAAATACCAATCCATATGTTTTACAATCTGTGTATGTTAATAAAAGCCATAATACAACGATATTGACCACAACGGAAATCGCAGAATGTCTGACTGGCACTCTCATCTTTCCCATTCCCTGTAAGATACCATTTGTCAACGTTGACAGGCAGTAGAAAATAACGGAAACTGCACCGATCCGAAGCATGGCAGCTCCTAATCCCTTGGCATATGTTGCACCGAAGATTAATCCATTGATCGAACTATTTAACACACCTAATCCAACCGCACATGGGATCGCGATCATCATCGTAAAACGTATCGCCATCTGGATACTGTCGTTCATATCGTCCTTCTTGCCTAACGCATAAGCTGCAGAAACATTTGGCACGATCGCATTGGAAAGTGCAGATGCCATCGCAACTGGAACGTTGATCAGCACGTTATACTGACCGCTGAACAAACCATAAAATTCTGAAACTACTTTCGCCGTAATTCCTTTTCCTACTAAGATATTACTAAAGATCGTCTGGTCAATCGTTGCACTACAGTTATAGATCGCTGTACTAAAGATAACCGGTGTGATCGTTAATAATAAGATCTTTAAGATATTCCCATAAGATTCAATATATTTTGTACGGTCATGTTTCATCTGAATCTTGACCTTTGGCTGGTATGCACGATAAATGATGAAGCAGAAGATCAATCCTGTTAAAACACCGACTCCTGTACCGATCGCACTACCTGCTGCCCCATGTCTTGCGATCTCATATGTGATCTTGTTAGATGGCAGATATGGTAAGATCAGTACATATGCCATCAAAATACTAAAGATCGCATTCAAGATCTGCTCAATGATCTGGGAAATGGATGTTGGCACCATGGTATTATGTCCTTGAAAATATCCTCTAAGTACTCCAAGAATCCCAGAGAAAAAGATCGTTGGGGAAATGACCTGAAGGGCAAGTGCCGCACCTTTCTGATGTCCGACAAAGGTTGGTGCTCCAAAATATGCGATCATGGACGCGATACCACCAACGACAACTGCATAAACTAATGCTCCATAGAAGATTCTCTGAGCATTGATATATTCTTTCTTCGCAAGTCTTGCAGAAATTGATTTGGATACCGCAAGTGGAATACTAAAGGATGCGATCAGCAGAATAATGTTATAGATATTATACGCATAAGAATAGTACCCCATACCTTCTTTGCCGATGATCCCAAACAGTGGACTACGATATAATAATCCGATCACACGGCAGACAATGGATGCTGCGGCTAAGATCATTCCTTGCATTAAAAATGAGTTTTTGCTGCTTTTACTCATACTAAACCTCTTTCATCTCTTGTATATTTCGTCTTTGTCAAAATCTCTTCCTGACGTTTTTCCATATCTTTTCGTTCTTCCTCTTCCATATGGTCATATCCAAACAGATGTAACATACTGTGAGCGATCAAAAAGGCATATTCTCTCTCTCGGCTGTGGCCATAATTCTCAGCCTGTTCCCATACCTTGTCCATGGAGATCACGATATCTCCAAGTAGAAATTCACCGCTCTCCGGATCAAATGCCATCGGATCTTCTTCAATCTTTGAGAAATCCGCTGGTTCTTCGTATTCTGCCATTGGAAAAGACAGTACGTCTGTTGGCCGGTCGATTTCTCTTTGTTCTTTGTTGATCGCATGAATCGTTTCATTATCGGTTAGCATTAAATTCACTTCGCACTCATAAGGGCAGTCCACATAATCAATCGCTGCCTCGATCACTTCATGTGCGATCTTCTCATAAGGGATATTGATCTCCCCTTCGTATTCATTCTCGATTATAATACTCATAACATTCCTATCTTCTGTTCTTTTTGTTATTGTTATTCTTATTCTTTTTCGCAGATCTGGCTGCTTCATATTGATCATATGCTGCAACAATCTTCTGTACTAATGGATGTCTGACAACGTCCTTATTGGTAAGCTCACAGACCCCGATCTCCTTAACTTTTCTTAACACTCTTAGAGATTCTTCTAATCCTGAAATACTGTCAAATGGCAAGTCTTTCTGTGTTAAATCACCCGTGATGATCGCTTTGGACCCAAATCCAATACGTGTTAAGAACATCTTCATCTGAGCAGGTGTCGTATTCTGTGCCTCATCTAAGATAATGTATGCATTATCCAGTGTACGTCCTCTCATGTAAGCCAATGGAGCGACTTCGATCAAGCCTTTCTCCATATTCTTCATAAATGCGTCAGCCCCAAGGATCTCATATAATGCATCATATAATGGTCTTAAATATGGATCAACTTTACTCTGTAGATCTCCAGGCAAGAAACCTAGCTTCTCTCCTGCCTCAATTGCTGGTCTTGTTAAAATGATACGGCTGACTTCATCATTCTTAAATGCTGTGATTGCCATTGCCATTGCAAGATATGTCTTACCAGTTCCTGCAGGACCGACTCCAAATGTGATCATCTTATTCTTGATCGCATCGACGTATTTTTGCTGTCCTAAAGTCTTTGGTTTGACTGCTTTGCCCTGGATCGTATGACAGATAACATCTTTATCAAGCTCCAAAAGACTGGGAGATTTCTCTTCCATTGATAACGATAACGCATAGTTTACATTCTGCTCTGTGATCACATTTCCTCGTTTGGATAATTCGAGTAATTCATCGATCACGGAGATCGCATGATTGACTGCCTGCTGTGTTCCAATACATTTTAAATGGTCACCTCTCAGGATCAGACTCACATGCAGTGTTTTTTCGATTTTCTTCATATAGGCATCAAACTGCCCGAATACATTCCCGCCATGTTCTGCCGGAAAATTCATTTCTATTTCAACTGGATTCATCTAATTCTCAGTCTCCTTCTTTGTGTATATTCCTTATGTATTCTACCATCTGTTACAAAGTTTTTCAACCTGAGTGGCAAAATCCATATGGCCTGATTCATAACTTTTATTTATTGCTGCGCTGTTGTTGGTGTGATCATTTCTTCTTGTTTCTTTGTTAATTTCTTGATATTTCGGATTTTTCCAACACTTTCTTCTTTGATGATCGATGCCTTAACTTCATATCGGTTGTTCTTTTTTTTATAATTTCCTTCACAGTGAACGATCTTTGCTCCTGCTTTTGCTTTCTTCATAAGATATCGTTCCAGCTGCTTTTTTAATTTTAACTGTGCTTCTTTTTTTGTCAAGATTTTCTTCTTTGGCCTGTATCTTTCAGTTATCTGCATCGTGATCCCAATGGGCAGATAAAAAGATTTTCCTATCTTTAATGATCTTCTCTTTGTCATAACATTTGTATGATCCTGTCTTTTCTTTTCGGGAAAATCGAATTGATACTGTCCAAAATATAAATTTTTGATACTCTTTTTCTTGCCTGTGATCAGCTTTTCGTAATATTCCATGGGAATTGAATTGTTGTACACCTCTTTAGTGCGCATCACGATCTCTCCGTCCGCTTTGATCTTATCCGTCTGTGTCACGGTAAAATCATCACTGTAGTAATAGATCAATCCAGAAATTAAAGTTGTTCCGCTTTTGACACTGTCCCCAACACTTACAAGCGGTGTTCCACTTTTGACCGCCATTTTTGTAATAATCCCTGATTTATTTGCCACGATATCACATGGTCTCTTTGGATTCTGCTTTGTTTTGCGATCTAAGGTCTCTTTTATCTCAATATGCAGTCTTGTTCCCTGAATCGAACAGGATGCCCACGCGATCTCAGCATAATCTTCCCTCAGATGATCTTCCAATGCATCGCAGTCAATCTGGTATTTTAATGTTCCAATATGGTAGTAGTTATCCGTAACATACTTTAATATATCACTTTCTGAATATACTTCTCCTCCAGAAACTGTAATCTCCCATAAAAACTGACTCAGCGAAAGGATCATTAAACCGCACAAACACATGGAAAAAAATAATATTTTACGTTTTTTATGTTCTTTTAAGAAATATGGCAGTCCTTTTTGTCCTTGTAACGCAAGATCAACATTTGCTTTCTCTGCTAATACTTCCAACATTTGATAAGAACTTCGTCTGATAAAAAACACATAGCCGTCTGATACTGGTTTTAATTCCCACAATACAAGATGATTTTTTGCACAGAGATTCAAAAAACGCTCTGTCTGATATCCTTTGACTTGAAAATACAGCCTTCCAAATATAAAGTGCAGAATTTTAAGCATTTCTCATGCTCCTTTCAAAGAATATCATACATATTCCAGCCTTTTGATCTTTCCTTTGATCTTCATTGATTCCTGTGAGTAAAAATCAACCTCCAGATCACATCCACAGATATTTAATACGACATGATTCCCCTGAATTGAGATCTTATTCTCATCATATGATACAATCCCCCTGTAATTTTCTATGTATGCTTCACAGTTTCCTGTCAAGGTTATAATGAAATCTCCAAACACCACATCTCTTGGAAGAGAAAGTCCTTTAGCAATCACTTCTTTTGGTTTCTTCTTCATGCAAAACTCCTTTTGTGGCATTTGGTTTAATATATGCCGAAAAAAAGCACCATATACCTGTTCCCAGGTAAATGATGCTTATCTTTTCAATCAAGTAAAAATTATTTAGATTTTCTCTTACGAGCCGCTTCAGACTTTTTCTTACGTCTTACGCTTGGCTTTTCGTAATGTTCTCTTTTACGAATCTCCTGCTGAATTCCTGCTTTTGCACAGTTTCTCTTGAATCTGCGAAGAGCGCTATCTAAAGATTCATTTTCTTTAACGATTACGTTTGACATTCTATTCCCGACCTCCCCTCCAGTCTTGTACTTGTGCATAGGACTGTTTGGGTTTTAATTTTTTGCACTAGATTAGTATATCACATTTTAGATTTTTGTCAACTATGAAATTTGACTTTCTAAAATTTCTTTTACTTTTGCTACTGCTTCTGGAATTCCGGCTGGATTCTTTCCTCCGGCCTGAGCCATATTTGGACGTCCTCCACCGCCGCCTCCAACGCATCCGGCGATCGCTTTGATCAGGTTTCCAGCGTGTGCTCCTGCTTTCTGTGCCTCGTCTGTTACCATGGCAACTAAGAATACTTTTCCGTCTTTCTGGGAAGCAAGGACAATGACACCTTCTCCTAATTTCTCTTTTAAGTTATCTCCAAGTTCACGAAGTCCATTCATATCAACGTCTTCTATAGAAGTTGCAAGAAGTTTCACTCCTTTTACTTCTTCTACCTGATCCATAACATCTCCCAGAGCGTCTTTTGCAAGTTTGCTCTTTAAGGATTCGTTTTCGCTCTTTAATTCTTTTACTTCTGCAAGAAGTGATTCAATTCTTGTCAGCAGTGTTGCTGGTGTAGCTTTTAATGCTTTGGCTGCTTCTTTTAATTCTTCTTCCTGCTTATGGTAGTAGTTAAATACTCCCTGATCTGTCACTGCTTCGATTCTTCGAACTCCTGATGCAACACCAGTTTCAGATAAAATCTTGAATGCTGTGATCGCTCCTGTATTCTTCACATGAGTACCACCACATAATTCTACAGAGAAATCTCCCATGGATACAACGCGTACTTCGTCTCCGTATTTCTCTCCAAACAGTGCCATAGCTCCTGTTTTCTTAGCTTCTTCCATAGACATAACTTTTGTCACAACTGGAAGATCCTGAGCGATCTTTTCATTGACGATCTTCTCAACTCTTGCGATCTCATCATCAGATAATGGTGAGAAATGTGTAAAGTCGAATCTTAAATGTTCCGCATTATTTAAAGATCCTGCCTGCTCTACATGAGTTCCAAGCACTTCTCTTAATGCTTTCTGTAATAAATGAGTTGCACTATGGTTCTTTGCACCTAATGCTCTGTTCTTCTCATTCACTGTAAAGACCACTTTGTCTCCTACGTTGAATGTTCCTTCGACTACATGTCCAACATGCCCAAACTTACCACCGGATAATTTAATGACATCTTCTACTTCAAAAGATGCATCTCCGCTGATGATCACACCTTTATCTGCTTCCTGACCACCGCTTGTAGCATAGAATACTGTCTGGTCAGCGACGATCGTTCCTTTGTCTCCTTTGTTCAGAGTTGAAACAACTTCTGTCTCTGTTGTCATAGCTGTGATCTCACCTTCACAAGTAAGTTCATCATATCCAACGAATTTTGTTGTCATGGCTGGATCTAACTGTTCGTATACAGTTGCATCTGCACCCATGTAGTTTGTTGTCTTTCTTGCAGCTCTGGCAGTCTCTCTCTGAATCTGCATTTCTTTTTCAAAGCCTTCTTTATCTACAGTAAATCCCTTTTCTTCTAAGATCTCGATCGTCAGATCTAATGGGAATCCATATGTGTCATATAATTTGAACGCATCTGCACCAGCAAGTTCTTTGCTGCCTTTCTCGTTCATAGCTTTTTCCATATCTGCTAAGATAGACAGTCCCTGATCGATTGTCTTGTTGAACTGTTTTTCTTCCTGAGATAAATGATTGAAGATAAATTCTGCTTTCTCTTCTAATTCTGGATATCCATCCTTGGATTCACGGATCACGACTTTACTGATATCTGTTAAGAACAGGTGATCGATCCCTAATAATCTTCCATGTCTTGCTGCACGGCGGATCAAACGGCGAAGTACATATCCACGTCCTTCGTTGGATGGTGTGATACCATCAGACAACATAAATGTAGCAGAACGGATATGGTCTGTGATCACACGGATCGATACATCTGTCTCGTGGTCTGCACCATATGTGACTCCTGCAACTTTACAGATCTCATCGCGGATCGCTTTGATAGAATCTACGTCGAAGATAGAATCTACTTCCTGTACAACGACTGCAAGACGTTCCAGTCCCATACCTGTATCAATGTTCTTATTCTCTAATTCTGTATAATGGTTGTGTCCATCATTCTCAAACTGTGTAAATACGTTGTTCCATACTTCCATATAACGGTCGCAGTCACATCCTACCGTACAGTCTGGGCTTCCACATCCATATTTCTCTCCACGGTCATAGTAGATCTCTGAACATGGTCCACAAGGTCCTGCCCCATGCTCCCAGAAGTTGTCTTCTTTTCCAAAACGGAAGATTCTCTCTGGTGCGATTCCGATCTCTTTCTCCCAGATCTCGAATGCTTCATCATCATCTTCGTATACAGATGGATATAATCTGTCAGGATCTAATCCAATCACTTTTGTTAAAAATTCCCAAGACCATGCGATCGCTTCATGTTTGAAGTAATCTCCAAAAGAGAAGTTTCCTAACATCTCAAAGAATGTACCATGTCTTGCTGTCTTACCAACATTCTCAATATCTCCTGTACGGATACACTTCTGACATGTTGTCACTCTTGTTCTTGGTGGTACTTCCTGTCCTGTGAAATAAGGTTTCAGTGGTGCCATACCAGCGTTGATCAGTAATAAACTGTTATCATTCTTTGGCACGAGTGAAAAACTCTTTAATGCTAAATGTCCTTTACTTTCGAAAAACTCAAGATACATCCTCCTGAGTTCGTTGACTCCATATGCTCTCAACGTTTCATCCTCCTAGTGTCGTTTCATTATATTTAAGAAGACCTTGCCTTTACGGCTTTTTAGCTGCATGAGCCTGTATTCTCATGCAGCTAAATGATCTTCTCCTAATCATGTATGATCTTATGATTCTTTCTTCTTTGCCTTCGCACGACCGACTCCGAAATAAAGTCCTGCCGCAGAGCATGCAAAAAGAATCGCAAACTTCAATACATAAGAGACTAATTCTGATAAAAATGCTGTCATAATCTTGCCTCCTTATCTTATAAAGTCGATTATACCAAATCGAACTTAGAAACACAAATATTTTCTCACAAAGATTACGTTCTTAATCTTCTTTTTCTAATAAATCTGTGTAGAAGCAAGAATAATTTCCTGTATGGCAGGCAGCCCCGATCTGTTTTACCTTAGCAAGCAAGGTGTCTCTGTCGCAGTCAATATATAAATCTTTGACATACTGATAATGTCCGGATGTCTCCCCTTTGATCCATAATTCATCACGGCTTCGGCTGTAATAAGTCATAATCCCTGTCTCGATCGTCTTATCATATGCTTCTTTTGTCATATATGCGACCATCAAAACTTCATTTGTCTTATGATCCTGTACAACAACGGTTAACATTCCGTCGCTGTTTAATTTGAATTCATCAAAACTCATCTTGCTGTTTAATGGTTTTGCCTCATTACTCATCTTATAAGGCTCCTTTCGTGGAAAGTACATCTGTGATCCTTGGATCCATGCTGGTTGCTTCATCCAAAGCTTTTGCAAATGCTTTAAATGCCGCTTCGATCATATGATGATTATTCTCTCCATGTAATTTCTTCAAATGAAGATTCATCATGCTGCCGTAAGATACTGCATAAAAGAATTCTCTTACCATCTCTGTGTCAAATTCTCCAACGCGATCAACCGTAAAATCACAATCCATCACAAAATATGGTCTTCCAGACAGATCGATCGCACATAACATTAATGTCTCATCCATTGGAAGCATAAATGATCCATAACGTTTGATCCCTTTCTTATCTCCAACGGCCTGTTTGATTGCTTCTCCAAGTACGATTCCGACATCTTCGATCGTATGATGGCAGTCTACATAGAGATCTCCCTCAACTTCCACATCAAGATCAAAAAATCCGTGACGTGCAAATGCATTTAACATATGGTCAAAAAAACCGATTCCTGTATGGATATTTCCATTTCCATTTCCATCAAGATCAATGGAAAGTTTGATCTTTGTCTCACTTGTATTTCTCTCAATTGATGCACTTCTACTCATATTTTTATCCTTCCTGGTTATCTTCAAATCTTACTTTCATGGAATTAGCATGTGCTGTCAGCTGTTCCTGATTCGCAAAGAATTCGATATCTTTGTGTACTGGCTCTAAGGCTTCTCTTGAATAGTAGATGACACTTGATTTCTTGATGAAATCATCAACACTTAATGGAGAGAAGAATTTCGCTGTTCCATTTGTTGGAAGTACGTGGTTTGGTCCTGCAAAATAATCTCCTAAAGGTTCACAGCTGTATGCTCCGATAAAGATCGCTCCTGCATTCTTGATCCTTGTCATAACATCAAATGGATTTGCTGTCATGATCTCCATATGTTCAGACGCAATAGCGTTTGCCGTATCAATTGCTTCTTTCATATCGCTTGCAACAAGAATATATCCGAAGGAATCTAAAGATTTCTCCATAATCTCTTTTCTTGATAACTGATTTAAGAATCCGTCAATCTCATCAGATACTTTATGTGCTAATTCTTCGCTTGTTGTAACAAGGATCGCACTTGCCATCTCATCATGTTCTGCCTGGGAAAGTAAGTCTGCTGCCACATATCTTGGATTCGCTGTCTCATCAGCTAACACTAAGATCTCACTTGGTCCTGCAATGGAATCGATACTTACGTTTCCATAAACTGCTTTCTTGGCAAGAGCCACAAAAATGTTACCAGGTCCTACGATCTTGTCTACTTTTGGAATAGACTCTGTTCCAAATGCCATCGCTGCAATTGCCTGTGCTCCACCGACTTTATATACTTTTGTTGCTCCAGCTTCTTTCGCTGCAACTAATGTATTTGCTGTAACTTTTCCGTCTTTTCCAGGAGGTGTTGTCATGATGATATTTTTCACTCCTGCAACGTGTGCTGGAACAATGTTCATTAAAACAGAAGATGGATAAACTGCTTTTCCACCTGGTACGTAGACACCACAAGTTTCCATTGGTGTTACTTTCTGTCCAAGCATTACTCCGTCTTCTCTTGTCTCAAACCAGCTCTTCTGAATCTGTTTTTCGTGGAAATCACGAATATTCTTGATCGCTTTGCGGATAACTTTGATCAGTTCATCGTCCACTTCTTCGTAAGCTTCTTTAATTTCTTCTTCTGTAACTAAAATATTGTCTGCATTGATCTCTGCTTTATCAAACTGTGCTGTATAATCAAAGACAGCTTTATCTCCATTATCTCTGACATTTTTGATGATCGCATCGACTTTATCCTGAAAATCCCCATAGTTTGTAGGGCTTCTCTTTAATAAATCTGATAAAATATTTGCAATGGAATCTTTGTTAACTTTTACTATTCTCATGTTTCTCTCCTCCGGCCTATTCTTTTTCATCCAAAATCTTCTTTAGTGCAACGATGATCTTGCTGATTCGTTCTTGTTCCATCTTCTGGCTTACCTGATTCACTACCATTCTTGCTGATAATGGGCAAACTTCTTCTAAGACTTCCAATCCGTTTTCTTTTAAGGTTGTTCCTGTCTCAACGATATCAACGATCACCTCTGATAATCCAACGATCGGCGCAAGTTCAACAGATCCGTTTAATTTAACGATCTCTACTGTCTGTAATTTCTGATTATTGAAATATTCTTTAGCGATATGTGGGTATTTGGATGCCACACGGATGATCTCATTACTGTTTAAATATTTCTTCGCTTCTTTGGGTCCGCACACACACATCTTGCAAGCTCCAAATTTCAAGTCTAATACTTCGTATAGATTTCTTCCTTCTTCAAGGATCGTATCTTTTCCAACAACACCGATATCAGCTGCTCCATATTCCACGTAAGTTGGCACGTCACTTGCTTTGGATAAGAAAAATTTTAATTTTAATTCTTCGTTTACGAAGATTAATTTTCTTGTTTTCTCGTCTTTCATTTCCTCGCATGTGATCCCGATCTCTTCTAATAAAGCCATCGCTTTCTTTGCAAGGCGCCCTTTCGCCAGGGCAAATGTAATATATCTCATGGTCTTTTGTTTCCCTTCTTTTGCTCGATTTGTTGATTAGATGAAATAAAGAATTCCACCGAGGCGATGCTCTTTAGCAAATCTTTCATAGTCTGCTTTGCTGCACAGATCATTCTTTCTCTCTAAGATGACTTTCTTTCCTTCTTTTCTTAATTCTTCTGCTCGAAGGATCGCATCTTTCATTGTTGCTTCTTTATAAATGATCATTGTATCCATATGATCTGCTTCCATATGAATTCCCTGACGGCTTAATGCCATCATCAGCTCATCTAATACGATCGCAAATCCAACTGATGGGGCTTTCTTTCCGAACTGTTCGATCAGATTATCATATCGTCCACCTTTTAGAACTGCATCTCCTGTTCCATAAGTATAACCTTTGAAAATGATTCCTGTGTAATAATTATGCTTATTTAACATTCCAAGATCAAAACTTACATACTGCTCTTTACCGTATAATTTTAAGATATCATATACATCGCGAAGTCTTTTGATCGCTTTCTTAGACTGTTCGTTCTCAACCATTGCTTCTGCCTGATCTAAGATCGCTACATCTCCATTCAGTTCGTTAAAATGTAAAAATACATCTTTGATCTTATCAGACAGATCTAATGTCTCTACATATTCCATTAATCCAAAATAATTCTTATTTAAGATCAGCTCTCGAAGCTGTGTTTTGACTTCTTCATCTTTGATCGTCTGTGTCAATCCGTTGAAGAATTCAACTTCTCCGATAGAAAGTCTGAAATCAGTCAGTCCAGCTGCCAGAAAACAATCAATTGCCATTGCAATAGATTCTGTATCTGCCTGTACAGACGCATCATTGACTAATTCTGCACCTAACTGGCATGTTTCTTTTAACTTCAACTGATAGCTTGAGTTATTTAAAAATACATTCCCTGCATAAGATAAACGGATTCCCATATTCTCTTCATTAAAATACTTTGCGATACAGCGTGCAATGGATGGTGTAACATCCGGACGAAGAACTAAGGTATTTCCTTCTCTATCGAAGAATTTAAACATTTCCCTTGCGGATACGGTTCCTTTTTCACTGTTAAATACATCAAAGAATTCAAATCCTGGAGTTCTGATCCCTTCATATCCGTAAGATGCAAAGACTTTATTTAATTTTGCCTTCAGCTTACTTCGCTGTCCATATTCTGTTCCATATACATCTCTGACACCTTCTGGTGTGTGGACTCTCTTTTTATTCATATTTTTGCCACTCCTTGATACTTTATCGAATTAAAGTGCTACTTAGGTAGCACATCAAATTATTTGTATTTTACCAATCCTTAACTTATTTGTCAACCTCGTTCACTCTAATTCATCTTTTGATATGTTACATGAAATTCCTACAACTGAGAAATAACTTCTTCGATCACCTGATCCATGATCTCCACCGGATCATATACAAGATCCACGCTGCAATATTCACAAATATCCTCTAATGCTCCAAAAATCCATGGATTTCTTGCTTTGATCGTCTTCATTCTTCCATTCTGCTGCACAAAACTGATAAAGAACCCTAACGTTCTGCTGATCTCATCATCACCCTCTTCTAAAATATCCATCGTGATCACACCGCCATCGGTATTATCATATGCCATAAATAAAAGTGGATTCTTTGGACGCTCCCCTTCTGCTTCCCCTTCTACCATAACTGGAAGATAAGTAAAATCTAAAATCACTTCAAGATCGATCTGTTTTTGATCCTTTAATTCATCTTTTAATTCCTGATCTTCTAACATCACTGACGGAAATTCTTTTTCAGCTTCTGGTATCTCTTTTACAAACATTTCCCAAGTATCATTTTCAGTATTATAACGGCGAACGATTCCTTCTGCCTGTTCGATCTCTGGATTTAATTCTCCCTGTCTGACTGCTTCCACTGCCATATACAGGTTCTTATAAGTTTCTATAAGAAGTGCAACTTCATCTTCATCTAACTGATATGGTTTGTAACCTTTCTTATAAGAAACAAAGTAAATCCAGTCACTGATCGTCTTAAAACGAATATCTAATTCATCGATAACTTTTCTTTGTTCATCTGGCACATTCATCATGCTTCCCCAGAAGCATGTAAGACTTGTATGTTCATCCATCAGATACTGTGCTGGAAGATCCCCTTCTTCACTTCCAAGGATCATATAGAAATCTCCTAAGCCTTCAACTCCATCAAAGACTGCAATTCCTCTTTCTCCGCTGAATTTTCCCATCACGCTGCAAAATACAGGTTCTTCTCTGTCTTTCAGCTGAATGGTTACAAGTTGTGTGTCACCAAGGTATTTCCAAGGCTCTAATTTATCTAGTTTTAATGTGATATCATATAATTGCTTCCATGCATTCTTTGACGCTTCTTTTCTCAATGACTTGTCCTCCATAAATCATTTTTATTGTATACTTAATATTCATTATAATAAGAAATGATTTCAATTACAACAAAATCCCGACTATCTTCCTATGATTTGTGAATTTGATCGTTTTTTCTTTATACTTTTTCGAATTTCTGATATAATTGTTTGACGGATTTATCTTATTATTTTAAATTAGATAACCGATTTTATTACCAGGAGGTATTTATCATGGCATTCGACGGATTTGTCATTTCAAATATTATATCAGAACTTAATAAACAGATCATTGGTGGCAGAATCTATAAGATTTATCAGCCAGAGGCCGACGAGATCACACTTGTTATCAAAAAAGAGAGATTGACAACAAGACTTCATCTCTCAGCCAGTGCTTCTCTTCCTCTTGTCTATTTATCGAAAGAAGGAAAAGCCAATCCTATGCAGGCTCCAAACTTCTGCATGCTGCTTCGTAAACATATCAGTAGTGGAAGGATCATTTCGATCACGCAGCCTGATTTTGAGCGTATTATCGAAATTAAGATTGAGCATCTGGATGAGCTTGGAGATGTCTGCCAGAAACGTCTGATCGTTGAGATCATGGGAAAACACAGTAATATCATTTTTGTAAACAGCGATGATGTGATCTTAGATAGTATCAAGCATATCTCTGCAAATATCAGTTCTGTCAGAGAGGTTTTACCTGGACGAACTTACACATTTCCACCGTCTAAAGGGAAACATCCTTTAGCAAGTCTGACTGCACAGGATTTTTATCAGCATATCATCACCAAACCACTGAATCTTTGCAAAGCACTTTATACTTCCATCACAGGTATGAGTCCTTTGATCGCAAATGAACTTTGTTATCGTGCAGGGCTCGATGGGAATGCATCTACTGATTCTTTGACCGATGATAGTGCTGCTGGATTATATGGCCAGCTTGTAAAATTAAATGCTCTTGTAGAAGATGAAGCATATCAGCCAAATATCATTTATTCTGGGGAAGAACCTAAGGAATTTTCTTGTATTCCTTTAACTTCTTATCCTGACTGTACAGAGAAAACGTATGATTCTATTTTTGACGTGCTGATCGGGTATTATTCTGAGAAGGAAAAATATACGAGAATGAAGCAGAAATCTTCTGATCTTCGCAAGATCGTGCAGACTGCTCTTGAGAGGACAAGCAAAAAATACGATCTGCAGCTTCGTCAGTTAAAGGATACCGAGAAACGTGAGAAATTCAAAGTTTATGGAGAACTTACACAGACATATGGATATGGACTAGAGCCAAATGCAAAATCTTTAACTTGCATGAATTATTACACAAACGAAGAGATCACGATCCCTCTTGATCCAACAAAGACTCCTTTGGAGAATTCCAAAAAGTTTTTTGCAAAATATAATAAGTTAAAACGTACTTATGAAGCTCTTTCTGAACTTGTTGTTGAAACAAAAGCGGATCTTGATCATCTAGATTCTATCTCAACTGCTCTTTCTTTATCAGAAGATGAGAAAGACCTGCAGCTAATCAAAGATGAGCTTTCTGATTATGGTTATATTAAGAGCCATGGGAAGAAAAAAGGAAAGAAACAGGCAAAGTCCAAACCATTACATTTTGTCTCTTCTGATGGTTTCCATATGTATGTTGGAAAAAATAACTATCAGAATGATGAATTAAGTTTTAAGTTTGCAAATGGCGGGGATTGGTGGTTCCATGCAAAGAATATGGCCGGGTCCCATGTTATTGTACGAAAGGAACAGGCGGAAACACTTCCGGATGCTACCTTTGAAGAAGCTGGTCGCCTTGCAGCTTATTATTCCAAGGGACGTCAGGCACCGAAGGTTGAGATTGATTATGTTCAGAGAAAAGAACTAAGAAAGCCTCCAAAGGCAAAACCTGGATTTGTTATTTATCATACGAACTATTCTATGATGTGCGTTCCTGATATTCATGGAATTGAAATTGTTGAATAAACAGTTTTTGTTTCCTACTTTCCATAGTTTCTTTATATGATTTATATAATTCCCTTATGCAAAAAAGCGACCGAAATATTTTCGGCCGCCTCTTTTTATATGAGTTAAGAAAAAAGGGTGTTGATTTGATTTTTGGTTGATTTTTATTGATGATGTTTCAGCTACATTGCTTCGTAGATTGCTACGACATCTTCTAAGATTTTTTCATCTGTGATTCCAGATACTTCTTTTAATGCTGCTTTTACTCCGTTTGTTTTGATCTTATCCTGTAATTCTACGCTCTGTGGATCTTCAGCGTTATCATATTTTAATGCTGCTGCCATTCCTGCTAATAGTGCATCCACTGGAAGACCATATTCTAATGCTGTCATTGTTGGTTTTGTTAAACGATCTGTTGCACTTAATTTTCTTAATGGTTCTCTACCTACACGAGCTGTATCATCTACAAGATATGGGTTTTTGAAACGATTTAAGATCTTGTCGATATATTTAAAGTGAGCATCTTTGTCAAATCCATATTTGTTGACCAATGCCATACCACTCTGCTGCATTGCTTTTTTAACAGTTTTAAAGATTTCTTCATCAGCAATACTTTCATCGATCGTTTTGAATCCTTTGTAGTTTCCAAGATATGCTGTAATGCAGTGTCCTGTGTTTAATGTAAATAATTTTCTTTCAATATATGCCATTAAGTTATCTGCAAGATTCATTCCTTCGATCTGTGGAACAGCTCCCTTAAAGGATGCTTCTTCGACATTCCATTCATAATAATTTTCTACAACAACATCGATTGGATTATCTAAACGTACTGGAGGCACGATTCTGTCTACAGAGCAGTCTGGGAATCCTACATATTTATCTGCATATGCTTTTTCTTTGTCATTTAAGTTTCCATAAACAGCTTCTTTTAACTGAGAACTTGCTTTGACTGCATTTTCGCAAGCAATGATGTTTAAGTATTCTTCAGAACCATTTTCTTTTCTTGCTTTGATTCCTTCTGCGATAGATGGAGCGATGATCGGAAGAATTCTTACTCCAACGGCTGTTGTGATGATCTCAGCCTCTTTTACTTCATCGATCAGTTCAGGTTTTGTTGAGTTTACTCCGCTGATATCTGTGATCACGATCTCGCTGCTTTCTACGTCTTTTACAAAAATTGTATATTTCTTGTCTTCGTTGATCTTATCAATGATTTCCTGATTTACATCTGCGAATACTACATGATATCCTGCTTTACTTAACAGTCCACCGATAAATCCACGTCCAATATTTCCTGCTCCAAACTGAATTGCTTTCTTCATTTTCTTCACTCCTAAAATTAAAATATAAATCTATAAGTATATATCTTAGGTATTTAATAAGCGAGAAGAATTTCCCGCTTATTAAATTGACCTTTCTTTGCTTAAATCTTATTTAAACATTTCCATGATTTCGTCAACGTTTTCTGTTGTTTTTAACTGTTCCAATCTTTCCGGATCTTCGATGATCTCAGAGATCTTAGCTAATAATCCAAGATGTTCATCACCGATTCCAGCGATACCGAAGACTAACTGTGCTTTTTCTCCATCAAAGTCTATACCTTCTGGATACTGAAGCATTACAATACCAGTTTTCTGTACTTTCTTCTTGGCATCTCCTGTTCCGTGAGGAATTGCTACACCTAATCCCATGTATGTTGTAACTGTTTCTTCACGTTTTACCATAGCGTCAATATAACCTTCTTCAACATATCCAAGTTCATTTAACAGTTTTCCCGCTGCTTTGATTGCTTCGAATTTGTCGACTGGTTTTAATCCTGTTTTGATTCCTTCTTCTACAAGAATCTTTGCATTTCCTGTAGCTACTGGTGTCTCAACTTCTTCAACAGCTGCAGCTGTCTGTGCTGATGCATCAACTTTTGCTGTCATCTGTTCATATAATCCATCTAAGTTTGGATCCTGTAAGAAGTTATTGATGATAACTAACTGTGCCTGTGGTGCAGATTTCCTAGCTCTGTCTGCTAAGACTGCCTGAACAACTGCGATATCACAATCTGCTGGGATGTTATCTACAGATGTATTAATAACTGTAAGATCTGGACGCTGTGCTTTCACACGATTTCTGAATTTTGTAGCTCCCATTGCAGATGATCCCATTCCTGCGTCACATGCAAATACGATCTTCTTTACTTTATCAGCGTCTTTCTTTTCTCCTGGGTCAACTGTAATTCCTTTAGATTCTGCTTTCTTTGCTGCCATATCGTCCTGTGCATCTTCAAGACTCTTACCATCTGACATACGAATGATTGGTGATGCGATCAAGAATGATACTACAGTTGCAATCAGTACACCTAAGATCGTTAATGGAATCTGGCTCTTTGGTGACATTGATAAATAAGCGATGATTGATCCTGGTGAAGAAGGTCCAATAAGTCCGCATTTTGTAAATGTGAAGAATGTGATCGCACAAATGTTACCAACGATCGGAGCGATGATCACGATTGGGTTCATCAGGATATATGGGAAATAAATCTCATGAATACCACCGAAGAAGTGAATGATGATCGCACCTGGTGCAGATGATTTTGTTATTTTGTCTTTAGAGAATACTGCATATGCTAATAATACTCCAAGTCCTGGTCCTGGGTTTGCCTCTAACATGTACATGATAGATTTACCAGCCTCTTTTGCCTGTTCAATACCAATTGGTGTAAAGATACCATGATTGATAGCGTTATTTAAGAATAATACTTTGGCAGGTTCGATAAAGATTGCTGCTAAAGGTATTAATTTTGCTTTTACAAGTACGTTAACTCCTGCTGTTAACACTGCTAATACACCTGACATAAATGGTCCGATGATGAAGTATCCAATGATCGCTACGATCATTCCTAAGATACCAACGGAGAAGTTATTGATCAACATCTCAAATCCGGCTGGCATATGTCCGTCCATTGCTTTATCAAATTTCTTGATGACCCATCCTGCAAATGGTCCCATAACCATGGCTCCCATTAACATTGGCTGTCCATCAAATCCACCAACTCCAGCGATACAACCCATGACTGCGATCGCACCCATGACTCCTCCACGATCTCCACCAACTTGTTTACCACCTGTGTAGGCGATCAGCATTGGTAATAAGAATGTTAACATGTATGGCTGAATCGATGCTAACTTCGCATTTGGAATCCATCCATCTGCGATAAATAATGCTGTAATGAATCCCCATGCAATGAATGCTCCAATATTTGGCATTACCATTGCACTTAAAAATTTACCAAATCTTTGTAATCCATTTTTCATTTACAATATCCTCCTTTTGCTTTCTATCTTCTCTTCATTTTGTTTTCGTAATAGTTGCCAAGGCTTGTTTCAAGTTCTGCCTCAACTGCATTTCTATTTTTGTCAAATAAGTAGGTGATGATCTGGTCTTTCTCGGCTAATGCTCCGCTTATTTCACTCATAACTTCTCGATAAACCTTACTTCCATCTCCCTGTGGAACGAGCATCAAGATCGCGCCCTTGATCAGCTGTTCATCTTCAATGATCTCATCATTTAAATAGACAAAGCCAAATCTGCAATGTCTGATGCCTTTTGTTTCACAATGTAAAAATAATGCATTCATACTCGGAATAAATGTGCTTGCGATATTCTCGCGTTTGCTTAATGCAAAAGTGATCTCTGTTGCTGTCGTTTCATTTCTTGCAAATAATTCTCCTGCATATTCGATCAATTGTTTCTTATTCTTAATGTTTTCACCTGTTGATATTTTAATGTTATCTAAAACCTGTAAGATCTCTTCTCCAAGAAGTGTCATAAACTCGATGTCTTCTCTTCCGATCCTTTTGACTGGTTTTACAGTCTTTACAGGATTCTTACTTTTCTTCTTGTCGATATTTTTGATCATGGCATTGATCATTTTCTTATCTGTCTCTGTTAAAATGGAGTTCACATAGACATTCGGAACTGTCAGATTTAATTTTGCTGTGGAAACGATAAAATCAATTCCCTCTTCGATCAGCTCCTCTTCTTTGATCTCTGCTGTTGATATTATCTTTTGTACCATCAGCTGCGGAAATTCTTTCTTCAGATGAACGGCTAACATATGGGATGTCCCAACTCCATGTGGGCAGGCAACATAAACAGATAACTTTTCTTCTTTATCTTTTTGTTGTTCAACCGCTACACAGAAGTATAATGCGATAAACCCCATCTCCCCTTCCGGGAGTTTTTTAATATGTAATTCTTCTTTTAAAAACTCACACGCTTTGATCGTTGCCGCATAAACTTTGGAATATTTTTCTTCTAAAAAATCAATGTATTGATTTTCTGTAAATACGCCTTGTTTCATTCGATTGATCGCAGGTTTCATATGATTACATAATCCATCGATCAACACCGCATTCTCAAAAAATTTCATTTCTAAAAGTATTTCCATCTCAGCAATGATCCGCATGACCAACTGCCTGACTTTAAAACTTTCTTCATCGATCTTATTCTCACTTTTATTTTTCCAGATCTTCGCTGCCAAAAGCTGCATTGCTATGTTATATACTTCTCCTTTTGAGAGCTGATGCCCTTCAAAGTTGCTTAACTTGCTTCCCAGCCATTTTGCGATCTGATATTCTGGTAAATGAGTGATCGATTTGACGTCTTTCTCTTCTTTGATCTCATGTCCCATTCTTATCCTGTATTGTGTGATCACTAAATACAAGCTTAAATGTCTGATGGAATGGTCAGTATATTCTATATCTAACACTTCCTGCATATTTTTAATGATATCTCTTGTATCATCTAACACTTCTTGCGTAAGATTTGGAAACATTCGTTCTTTAAGTCTTTTCTCTTCATCAAACAATACTTTTAAGGAATGTCCTCTTAACTTTTGTCTCAATACCATTGTCACTGCCTGACGGTAATCTTCCTCTTTTCCTTCCCAGTAAATTCCCATTCCCGGTCTTCGGTAAAGAGTCAGATTATAGTGATCAAGCCATGTTTCAACCTCTTCCAGGTCGTTGCTTAATGTTGCATCCGAAATATGAAAAAGGGATGTAAAGTAAAAATATTTGAGTGGTTCGTTGATCGTTAACAGTTCAAGTAATATGATCATCTGGCGATCTGCTTTACTGTATACTGGCTTGTTCTCATCCATATCTACGAGTTCTTTAATATAGTTTCTTGTTTCTGTATCTTCATCCACATACATCCCGATTCTTGGTTTCTTGACTAGTTTAAAGTCATTCTCCTCAAACCATTCGTTGATGCGAGGCATTTCTCTTAATACGGTTCTTGAACTTAATTTCAGTTTTTCTGATATTGCCTGTATTGTAATTGGATCGTCAGCATTAAAAGCTGCTAACATCTCAATGATAAGTTTCTGTCTTTTTGTTAATCCGGATTTCTTAGACACTCTGTATCATCCCCTTTCACGTATTATTATATATACAATGGGTGGTTTGAACAAGCGATTGATATGATGGTTTTGACGACATTCAATAGTGACATTTTGTTGTCAGTATTTATAGTTTGTCAGTATTATTTCATGACAAGTTTTGATTTGTAATTTGTGATTCAAACCACTATACAGTGTGTATGTTTTCTAATCTTGTAATTGTCCACACTTTAGACTTCAGGTATATGATAAAAAATAAATAAGCAACCGAAAACGCAGCATTGGAATTTTGCCATATTTTGAACAAATTCGCAGCCCAATTGGACGAGTGTCTGAGCTTCAAAGACTTTTGTCTGAAACAAAACTTCAGAGCGAGTTCTCGTAGGAAATTGGGCGGATAAGCGATTTGTTCAAAATGTGAGCAAAATTCCACCGCTGCGTTTTCGGTTGCTTATTTCTTTTTTATTATATACTCGAAATCTATAGTTGGCCAACTTACAAATTAAAATTTAATTAATAAATACTGTCTCTAAAGACAATCTCTCGATAGGATTCAAAACTTAACCAACGGTTAAAGAATTCACTTCCTGGTTTGTATTCTTGTTCTTTTAATTCTGCAAATAACTTATCTGCAGATTCTTTAGAATCTACTAAAATCTCAAATCCACGGCCATTGATCAGTGGCAATCCTTTGTATTCGTATTCTTCGATTGGAAGGATCGCTGCCACTTTGCGGTCTCTGATCTGTACTGCGACTTTATCTCTAAATACAAGTACATCAAAGTAATCAGGATAGTGATAACTTTCTCCTTCAACTGGAATTTCATCGCCGATCGTGTAGGATTTTCCAGATGGTTTGATCTTTGTGACTGTCATACTTTCCATGTTGTAGTAGAATTCTTCAAAGATGTCTCCATTGGCTTTTAATTTTCCATGAGCGAAGACACATTTTAAGTCTGTTTCTTCGTCAACTTCAGAATTTTTGATCACTCCGCATGCAGATGTCATGTTTGTGATACGGTCGATCAATATTAGCTCTCCTAAGACTTTATGATCATCAAATTCGTCTAAGACTATTTCTTCCTGTAAGATAACATCACATACTGCGATCTCATTTTTTCTTAAGTTGTTTGCTGGAATGTATTCTCCTGTGTTGACATCGATCTTGTACTGAATATTTGTCACGATTCCTGGAATTTCTTTTGTTCCGATCTTTACAAAATATTCTTTTCCTGGTAATAATTCTCCGTCATCCATCCAAAGAACTGTCGCTGTAAATGATTTGCTGACTGGAAGTTCTGTTTTATTGGCCAGTACGCATCCTCTGGATACATCAACTTCACGGTCTAACTGGATCGTTACTGGACGGCCTTTTTCAGCTGTCTGTGCATCTTTATCACCAATTAATAAACTCTTAACCTTTGCATGTTCTTTGCTTGGTAATGTCACGATCTCATCTCCGACAGAAATCTGTCCGGATTCGATCTGTCCCTGGAATCCACGGAATGTGTGGTTTGGACGGCATACTCTCTGAACTGGCATGTAGAATCCTTCTTCTTCAGATTTCTCTCGTACATCCACCGTCTCTAGGTATTCTAGTAATGGTTCTCCTGTATACCATGGAATGTTATCTGATTTTGTTGTAACGTTATCTCCTTCTGTTGCAGATACTGGGATGATCTTTACATTTGCAAGTGATAATTCTTCTTGTAATTCTTTGATCTGTTCCTCGATCTTTCGGAATGTTTCCTGATCATATTTTACAAGGTCCATTTTATTGACTGCAAATACGAAGTGTCTGATTCCCATTAAGGCGCAGATTCTTGCGTGGCGTCTTGTCTGTACTAATACTCCTTGGGATGCATCGATTAAGATGACTGCTAAATCTGCAAAGGATGCTCCTACAGCCATGTTTCTTGTATATTCTTCATGTCCTGGTGTATCTGCTACGATAAAACTTCTTTTTTCTGTTGTAAAATAACGGTAGGCAACGTCGATCGTAATTCCCTGTTCTCTTTCTGCCATTAATCCGTCAAGTAATAAAGAATAGTCGATCTTTCCACCACGGCTTCCAACTTTACTGTCTAACTCTAATGCTTCTTCCTGGTCTGTATATAATAACTTGGAATCATATAAAATATGTCCGATCAGTGTAGATTTTCCATCATCTACACTACCGCAAGTAATAAATTTTAATAATCCTATCATCTTAGAAATACCCCTCTCTCTTTCTTCTTTCCATGCTTCCTGCTGCTTCATTATCAATAACTCTGGTTGTTCTTTCTGAAGAAACCGCACTTAATGTCTCGTCAATGATCTCATCAAGTATTGAGGCTTTTGATTCCACTCCTCCAGTTAATGGATAACATCCAAGGGTTCTAAATCTCACACTCTTGTATTCGATCTTCTCACCTGGTCTTAATTTTAATCTGTCATCATCGACCATGATGATATTTCCATCTCTCTCGATCACTGGGCGTTCTTTTGCAAAATATAATGGAACGATATCAATTTTTTCGCGTTTGATATATTTCCAGATATCTGTCTCTGTCCAGTTAGAGATTGGAAATACACGAATGCTTTCTCCTTTTTTGATCTTAGAGTTATATAATTTCCACATTTCTGGTCTCTGGTTCTTTGGATCCCATGCCTGATTTTCATTTCTAAAAGAGAAGATTCTTTCTTTTGCACGAGATTTTTCTTCATCACGACGTCCACCTCCAAATGCAGCGGTAAATCCATATTTATTTAACGCCTGCTTTAGGGCCTGTGTTTTCATGATATCTGTGTAAGCGGCTCCACTATCAAATGGATTAACCCCCTGTTTTACACCTTCTTCATTGATGTATTCTATCATTTCTAATCCGTATTTCTTTGCTGTTTCATCACGGAATTTGATCATTTCTTTGAATTTCCATGTTGTATTAACATGTAAAAATGGAAATGGTGGTTTCTCCGGATAGAATGCTTTTAATGCTAAATGTAACATAACTGAGCTGTCTTTTCCGATAGAATATAGCATAACTGGTTTTTCACAAGAAGCTGCAACTTCTCGGATGATGTAGATTGCTTCCGCCTCCAACTGGTCAAGATGTGATAATTCGCTCATTTTGATGTCCTCCAATCTAATATTTGTTTGAATCTTTCTTGTTGATCTCTATGGTTTGTTCTTCTCCGGTATATTTTTTGATCTTCCAGAGAATCGTATCTTTGCTTTCGTTAACTGTCATTTCACTTCCCATTCCACCGATATCAGCTCCTAGGAAAAATGCGATGGCTCCTGTTTTACATTCTTTTAAGCAGGATGTACATCCCCAGCAGTCTTTTGGATATTTGATGTATGCTTTGCCAGTTGCATCGGTCTTTATCAAACTTCCAGGACAGACGTCTAAGCATCGTTTGCATCCAACACATTTATTTTTGTTAATTCTGATGCTCATAGTGCTCATCCTCCTTTACTAGTTCTCGTAAGATGACTTTGATCTTTCCATCCACTTTCTTTGTATTGACGTATTTTTTCCAATCATCACTCTTTTGTGGATGATCAAGATTTTCTGCAAAACTGTGCCATCTTGTCTCTTTTCTTGCTTTTAAATGTTCGATCAGAGTCAGACAGATCGTTAATCGTTCTTTTAGTTCATAATAAAACATTAATTCATGGTAATCCTGAGCACTTAACTGTCCAGATAATGTGATCAGATTATTAATCTTTTCTTTTGCAAGATTTAAGCAGTTTTCATTAAACTGATAATGACTTGAAATTCCACCTGCATAAGCATCCATGACTTTCTGCATCGCTTCTTCCATTTGCTCGATCGTAAAAATACTGTCTTTGTCTGATAAAATGTTGTTGTATTCTTTGACTTTCTCGTCTAATAACTGTTCTTCTTTGTTATCTGTTATATCAAACGTCTGATCTTTTAATTTCTCTACGATATCCAGTGCTGCGATCTCACCTTCTACCAAAGCTCCTGTCACATATTTCTGTGGGCATCCCCCTGCGACATCTCCGGCTGCGTACAGCCCATGGATCGTTGTCTCTCGATTTGTGTTTACCCAGTAACCACTGGCAGTATGTCCACCCACAATATATGGTTCCGTTCCCTCGATCTCTACATTTTGTTCACTTGGATCTTTGCCTTGCTCGATCCATTTTAAGGTCTGGCTTGGTGCCATATTTAAATATGCTTTCTTAAGGTCTGTATCTTTTTCCTTCTCAATTCCTTCGGTTCTTAGGTAACAAGGTCCTCTTCCTTCCAGATTTTCCTGTGTTGTTCCATAGACACGCTGAGAAGTTGTGATTCCGTATTTATCTTCGTAAATCTCTCCTTTAGCGTTTACCTGTTTTGCCCCGACTCCCTGTGCGATCGTTCCCGTTGGTGCGATCGTATCTTTACACCTTAATGCGATAAAACGCATCTCAAAGGTTGTCATCTCAGCTCCAGCATCAATTCCCATTGCGTATCCGGCACCAGTGTTAAATGGTGGATACCACATCTTATGTCTTGAAAATCCAGGATTATTTGGCTTATAAAGCCCTGCTGCCCCTCCAGTTGCACAAAGTACTTTCTTGGCACGGATCTCATAAGCTGTTCCATTTTCCATATGGAAACCGAAGGCTCCTTTGATCGTGTTATCTTCTACGATATAATCGGTGATATTCAAATGATTGATCACCTCTACGTTATCTAGCTGATCTACTGCATCTGCAAGGATTGGCTTGATATTTTCTCCATTAATCTTAATATTTCGATTTCCTCTGGCAACATAGTCACCATTTTCATCCTTTAAAATAACCAATCCTAACTGTTCCATCTTGCTTGTCACTTCATTTAAATGTTCTGACATTGTAAGAAGCAGGTCACCTCGTACGATCTCATCTGCATCTTTCCTCGCATAATCAACATAATCCTGTGGTTTTCTTCCCTTTACGATATAAGCATTGATCGCATTAACTCCAGCTGCTAAGCACCCGCTTCGTTTGATATTAGCTTTCTCGGCGATGACGATCTTTGCATCACTTTTTTCCCTGATCGTAAGTGCCGCATAACATCCAGCTGTTCCGCCTCCGATGATCAGGACATCGGTATGTATGATCTGTTGTTTTGTAATTTCCATAATCGGTCCTTTCTGGTATATTTCTTAAATATAGAAGACATCGCCTTCCTGCATTTCTTTATTCTCTAATAAATAAGTTTCCTTTTCATCAAATACATATAAACGGTAAATAATGATATCAACTTCTTCTCCAACGCTTACCGGATCCTTTTCCAAAGATCTCTCAGCTGTCACTTTGATTCCATTGATATTTACAACTACATCCAGTCGACTTCCACTAAAGATCACATCTTCTACAATTCCTTTTTCTGATGCACTCATATATCGTTTTAATTCCCCTTTTTTTGCTAACTCAAGGAATTCCGGTCTGACGATCGCTTTCTGTGCATGTTCTATTTTTTCAAATCCTTTTAAGGATTCATAATTTTCTACGATGGATGATCTTCCAACAAACTGGGCTACAAATGGCGTCTTTGGTGATTTATAAATCTCTAATGGGCTTCCCATCTGCTCAATCTTTCCATGATTTGTAATCAAGATCTCATCAGCAACCTCTACGGCTTCATCCTGATCATGTGTAACGAAAATGCTTGTGATACCAAGCTTTGATACCATTTCTTTTAGCCAGAGTCGAAGCTCTGATCTTACTTTTGCATCGATCGCTGCAAATGGTTCATCAAGAAGTAATACCTGTGGATTTGGAGCCAATGCTCTTGCAAATGCAACTCTCTGTCTCTGCCCGCCAGATAACTGGTTCGGATATCTATTTTCAAGTCCTGATAACCCCGTTAATTCCAGTAATTCAAAAACTCGTTCTTTGATCTGTTTCTTCGGCATTTTTGCAATCTCTAGTCCAAATGCGATATTATCAAAGACTGTCATATATCGGAATAATGCATAACTTTGAAATACAAATCCAATTCCTCGTTTTGCTGCCGGAATATCATTGACTCTCTTTCCATCAATAAAGATATCTCCTGCATTTGGATTTTCCAATCCTGCGATCATTCGAAGCAGGGTTGTCTTTCCACTTCCACTTGGCCCAAGCAACGCTGCAAGTTTCCCTTTTTCAATTCCAAAACTTACATTATCTGATGCCCGGAAGTTTCCGTATTGTTTATAGATATTTCTCATTTCGACATACATTTTATCTTCCGTCCTTTCCCTGTTGTTTGTCCTGTGAGCGGTACCATGCAATATTTCTTAAGATCAGTACAATGACCGCGATCAATACTAAGACTGATGATACTGCAAATGCTGCTGTGATCGATGATGTTGTTCCTGACATATATAAGGCATCGATCTCCAATGGTAAGGTAAATGTCTCACCTCTTGTTTTGGAAAGTGCATTAACTGCACCAAATTCTCCTAATGCCCTGGCACTACATAAGATGATCCCATAGATCAATCCCCATTTCATCTGAGGAAGTGTGATCTTTCGAAAGATCGTAAATCCACTGGCTCCCATCAATGCTGCTGCCTCTTCTTCGTCTTTTCCCTGTGAGTTTAAGATCGGTATGATCTCCCTTGACACAAATGGAAAGGTAACGAAAATGGTTGCTAAAATGACTCCTGGAATTGCAAATGCAATCCGGATATTCGTTCCAAAGAAGGTGTTGATCGCTCGGATCGCTGGATACGTCCATCCAAGTCTCCCAAATGTCATCAAGAATGCAAGTCCTACGATAACTGGTGAAATGGAAAATGGAATATCGATCAAAGTTGCCAAAACCTGTTTTCCTTTGAAACTGAATTTGGTCAATAAAAATGCCGCCATGATCCCGAAAAATGTATTGATCGCTACCGCAACAAGTGTTGCCAGAATCGTTACAAATAAAGCACTTCTTACATACTCCGTTGATATGGAGCTTACATAAAATTTAAATCCCTCACTTAATGAATTTGTAATAACGGAAAATAACGGTAAGACCAGCATGACGATCATAAATAAAGCACTGATCGTGATCAGGATAATCTTCGTTCGCTGTTTTCTTTTTTCAAACTTCTGCTGTTCATTCATGATCTTCCTCCTTACTGTGCATTGACTCTTCTTGCCTGTCTTACCTGTATGATGTTGATCACAAATAACATCACAAAGGAAATGATCAGCATGACAAGGGCAATGGCTGTTGCACTTTTATAGTCGATATAGTTTAATTTCTGCATGATCACATAAGAAATCATCTGTGTATGTTCCTTGGCACTGTTTCCTGAGATATAGATCACACTTCCGTATTCCCCGATTCCCCTTGCAAATGCCAATCCAAATCCTGTTAATAATGCAGGTCTTAATTCTGGTAAAATGACTTTAAAGAATGTTCTTATCGGTGTTGCACCTAACATATACGCTGCTTCTTCATACTGACCATCCATTTTCTCAAGCACTGGCTGAACCGCTCTTACAATGAATGGAATCCCAATGAACACAAGTGCGATCAAAAGCCCGATTCTTGTATAAGAAATCTTAATCCCAAAGTGTGTAAAGTATCGTCCGATCATTCCATCTTCCGCATACATTTTTGATAATGTAATACCAGCAACTGCAGTTGGCAGTGCAAAAGGAAGTTCGATCATCCCATCCATTAATCGTTTCCCCGGGAATTCATACTTTACAAGCACCCATGCAATGATCAACCCAAACACAACATTGATCAATGCTGCAATAAACGAACTTCCGATACTTGTGATAAATGCATTTCTCACTGTTTCTTTCGATATTAATGTAAGGAATTCATTCGGCGATAATTTTAGTGCGTATGCAAATACGGATGCTAATGGAATCAGTACGATCAATGATAACATTGTTACTGTAACTCCCATCGTTAATCCGAACCCTGGAATGACCCTTGCTTTTTTCGCTTTTTTTAATGTCCTATTCTCGTTATTTGTATTACTCATCTTCATTCCTGCCTTTTTATTGATTTATATAAATCTTGTCAAACAACGCTCCATCTTCAAAATATTTCTTGTAAGCCTGATCCCATCCTCCAAAATCACTGATCTTATATAGTTTCATGTTCAGATTAAATTTACCTTGATACTGTTTTAAGATTCTTTCATTCGATGGCCGGTATCCTTCTTCGGCTGCGAGTTTCTGTGCTTTGTCACTGTAGAGATATTTTAAATACTCTGTTGCGATCTTCTTTGTTCCATTGACCTTTACGTTATCATCGACAAGGCTGACGCTTGGCTGTGCCAAGATACTGATACTTGGTGTAATGATCTCGTATTTGTCTGGATAATTTTTAACTGTCTGAATTGCTTCATTCTCCCATGCGATCAAGACATCACCTTTTTTATTTTCTACAAAGGTTGTCGTAGAACCTCTGGCTCCTGAATCCATAACGGATACATTCTGATATAATTTTGTCAGGAATTGTTCTTCCTTTTTCTGATCGTGATAGGTATCAATCGCATAACCATAAGCTGCTAAGAAGTTCCAGCAGGCACCCCCGCTGCTCTTTGGATCTGGTGTGATGACCTCCACTCCTTTTTTGATCAAGTCTTTCCAGTCTTTGATGTTTTTCTTGTTTCCTTTTCTTACAAGAAAGACGATCGTTGATGTATATGGTGCAGAATCATTTGAAAGTCTCTTCTGCCACCCTTTATTTATTAGTCCTGTCTGCTCGATCAGTGAAATATCATGTTCTAAGGCCAGTGTTACAACATCACCATTGCTTCCTTCTACTACTGATCTTGCCTGACTTCCAGAACCACCATGGGACTGGATTACTTCGACTTTCTTTCCATATTTATCTTTATAATATTTGATAAAATCTTTGTTATATTTTTCATAAAACTCTCTTGTCGGATCATAAGAGACATTTGTGATCGTAAGATTTTCTTTTCTCTTATTTCCACATCCTGCCATAGAAACCATAAGAATCATACAGAAACTTAAAAGGATCATTTTCTTACAGATATTTATTCTACTGGTTCTTTGTTGTCTTATTTTCATGGTTTCTTCTCCTTTATTTTAATTCCATACTATTTCTGTATGTTTTATATGAATTGGATTATAGATGATTTCTGTATACATGTCAACAAATATCGTTATAGAAATTTATAATAACTGATTCAAAGAAATTTTTATTATGTTCATCTTTGCTCATAAAAGTACGAAAAAAAGACGTTTTGACATATATTTTCAATATGTCAAAACGTCTTTTTTCATTTATTATTTCATGTATTTTTGCAGATTCTTCTTTTGTTTGTCACTGATCTGATAAAAAGTCTGTTTTCCATTCTCATCTTCGATTCCAATGACAGTACGATCTCCAAGAAGTATTTTTGTTAATGTACCACTTGTATAGAATCGATATTCATTCCATGAAGCTGCGTCTTGTGTAGTATCCTTTGCAGATATTTTCTTTGCTTTCCCAACAATCTTAGATACTTTAATCGCTGTATCATTAAATTTCATCTTCTTATCTGTTACAACGATCTGGGCATCTGCAATTCTTGCTGCTACGTTACTGTAATTCTTCTGCTCTTTGGCATCGATCAACGCATCTCCAACAGTTGAAGCACCATTATATGCGTAAACATTCTCTGGAATCTCATCAAACACAATATAACTGTCACCATAAACTTTGAATTCAAACGTTGTATTATCTTCATCGATCAACGCATATGAATAACTTTGTTTATACTGCTTTTCTACATCGGTTGGTGTGATTCCGATCATTCGATTACATCCAGTTACAATCTTCTTTACATATTTGCAGACTGGAATATTCGTTACTGCAAAACTCTGATTCTTGATCGTATTCGTTGCAAAGTCAACTTTAATGATCCTGCTGTCTTTGACACGACTTTTGTAGTCTGCAATCTTTTGATCTCCAGAAGTTGCATGGATTGCTTTGATCTTCTTATTTAGTGAACTTGTTTTTTTCTTTTCTTCTTTTAACTGAACAGACAGTTTATCTCTTTCATCTTTAAGACTCTGATAATATTTTGATTCCACGACAGCATCTTTTGACGGCTTAAAGCATCCCGTCATCATCACGCTGCTCATTGCGATCACTGCTACTGTTAGTATATATTTTGCACCTTTCATATGGTTTCCCTCCATTACAGGTCCTATCGTTTTTGAGCGATCTCTCCTGCTTTCTTATAGATGCTGTTTGGTGCGATACATCCACGTACCATAGATAATGGATAGATATTGGTATCATGACCAACCACTGATCCTGGATTCAAGATAGTTCCGCATCCTACTTCTACACGAGAACTTAAGATCGCACCGATCTTCTTTCTTCCAGTCTCAATCTTTTCTTCTCCGTTTTTGATCACAACGTTTGTCTTGTCAGATTTTACATTCGATGTGATAGATCCGGCTCCCATATGAGACTTATATCCTAAAATAGAATCTCCTACATAGTTGTAGTGAGGTACCTGAACATTATTAAATAAAATATCATTCTTGATCTCTGTAGAATTTCCTACAACACATCCTGCCCCGATCAATGCATTTCCTCTGATAAATGCTCCTGGGCGCACTTCTGTATCTGGACCAATGATCGCTGGTCCATTGATCGTTGCCGTCTTGGCGATCGTTGCACTTTTCGCGATCCATACATCTTCTTCTACCTGATCATATTCATCTACTGATAGTGTTGGTCCAACTTCCAGTACAAAATCTTTGATCAATGGAAGAATCTCCCATGGATACGTTGTCTGTTCAAATAATTGAGCTGCAATTGTCTGATCTAAATCCTGAAAGAATTCTTTGTTTGTTAATTCTACCATCTGATTTTACCTCTTTCTGTTCTTATTATCTGTTTCAATCCACAGTCTGTAATTTTCATTTGAAATCCAACTCGATCGGACAGTGATCTGATCCCATCACATCTGTTAAGATCTTCGCATCACTGATACGATCTTTTAAACACTCTGATACAATAAAATAGTCAATGCGCCACCCTGCGTTATTCTTTCTCGCATTGAAGCGGTAAGACCACCAAGAATAGATTCCTGTCTGGTCTGGGTATAAATAACGGAAGGTATCGATAAATCCATTGTTAAGGATTGTTCTCATTTTTTCACGTTCTTCATCCGTGAAACCAGCATTTTTCCTATTTGTCTTTGGGTTCTTAAGATCGATCTCCTCGACTGCAACATTCAGATCACCACAAAAGATCACCGGCTTTTTCTCTTCTAACTTCTTCAAATAAGCAAGAAAATCCTCTTCCCACTTCATTCGATAAGAAAGCCTTGCCAGTTCACTTTGTGAATTCGGTGTATACACTGTGATAAAGTAATAATCTTTAAACTCCAGTGTGATCACACGTCCTTCCTGATCATGTTCTTCTATCCCAAGACCATAAAAAACGCTGATCGGTTCTTCTTTTGTAAAAATGCCTGTTCCTGAGTATCCCTTCTTCACTGCATAATTCCAGTACTGGTGATATCCCGGAAGATTCAGGTCAAGCTGGCCTTCCTGCATCTTACTTTCCTGAATGCAGAAAATATCGGCATCTGTCTCATTGAAAAAATCCAAAAATCCTTTCTTCACACATGCTCTGATCCCATTGACATTCCATGATATGAATTTCATCTAATTTCCTCCACGTCTCTTATTATAAAGAAACATAATCACTCCTGCTGCAATGATCACACAATATCCTACAAAACTCAGCATATCTGGAAGCTGTCCAAAAACGAGAAGCCCCATAATTGCTGAGAACATGATCTGTGTGTAATCATATACAGAAATTTCCCTTGCTGGTGCATACGTATATGCCGCTGTGACTCCAAACTGTCCTCCTGCAGCAGCTAATCCTGTTAATAACAAAAAGAATAACTGCCTTGCTGAGATCGGATGAAAATCCATGATCAAATATGGTACACACGCCAACATAGAAAATGTTGAGAAGAAAAGCACGATCATTGGTCCTCTTTCTCCTCTAAGTCCAAGTTTTCTCACACAGGTATATGCAAACCCTGCACACATCCCCCCTGCAAAGCCGATCACAGCTGCGGGTGTCATTCCACCTGCAAAACTTGGTTTTACAATAAATAAACTACCGACAAAAGCTGCGATCACGCATGCGCATTGTGTCGGTGTGATCTTCTCTTTCAGTACTAAATAAGAAAATACAATAACAAAAAATGGCGATAACTTATTTAGACATGAAGCATCTGAAAGCACCAGGTGATCTACCGCATAAAAGTTGCAGAAAATACCTAAGGTCCCAAAAAGGGACCTTAGAATAAACCAATGCAAATTTCTTTTCTGAATCTGAATCTTTTCCTTGTTGCGAATGATCATGATAAACGCAATGACCGCCGCAACTAAATTGCGGAAAAAACTCTTCTCGATCGCTGGAAGATCTCCTGACAGCTTTAAAAACAATGCCATAAGGGCAAAGGAAAAAGCTGACAGTATGATGCATATAATTCCACGATTCTTATCTTTCATAACAAGATTATACTCTTGAAGAATATTCTCCAGTTCTTGTATCGATCTTTAACGTATCACCTTCGTTAACGAATAATGGTACCATTACCTGAGCACCTGTTTCAACGATACATGGTTTTGTAGCACCCTGTGCTGTGTTTCCTTTTTCTCCTGGTTCACATTCTGTAACAAGTAATTCTACAGAGATTGGTGGCTCAACCTGGAATGCATTCCCTGCGTGAGAAACGATCGTAACGTTTTCATTTTCTTTAACGAATTTTAAAGAATCTCCGATAACATCTGGTCCTAATGCGATCTGATCAAATGTTTCGTTATCCATGAAGTAGAATAATTCTCCATCATTGTACAGATACTGCATTTCTTTACGTTCGATATGAGCGTTTTCAAATTTCTCTGTTGGACGGAATGTTTTCTCAACAACTCCTCCGTTCTTGATATTTTTTAATTTACAACGTACGAACGCTGCTCCCTTTCCAGGTTTTACATGCTGGAATTCGATGATCTGGTAAATATTATTCTCGAACTGAATTGTTAATCCATTCTTAAAATCTCCTGCTGTAACCATATTATAATTGTCCTCCTTAAATTATATCTTTTTTTATTTTATCTTAAATCTATAGTTGAATCAACTATTTATTTGCTAATTTATAGATTTCGTATATGTCATTCTCATCACAGACCTTAAAAGAACCGATCGTTCTGGTTCCTTCATAGGAACATCCATGTGCCATTTGTTTCACTTCTTCGTCTGTTTTTGAACCAATTTCTTTCGCCTCACGAAAACTTGTCGGCATATCAAGTGATGCAAAATATGTAACTGTTTTTCGGATTCCTTCCTGTGCTGCCTTCACATCGTCAGCTTCTTCTACATTCCAGACTCTTCTTGCATACTGCGCAAATCTGGCTGGTTTTGCATCATATACATAAGTTGCCCATGCTCCCCAGACAGCGGATAAACTTGCCCCATGTGCAATATCAAACTTCGCACTCAGTTCATGTCCTAACTGATGCACTGCAAAGTCTTTCTCAGCTCCAAGTCCTGTAATTCCGTTGTGTGAAAGACTTCCTGCCCACATGATCTCACTCATCGCATTATAATCGTGTGAATCCTTGATCGCAACCGCACCATTTCTGATCACTGTACGAAGCAGACCTTCTGCGATCTCGTCTGTCAGTTCATTATTCTCTGTCTGTGTAAAATAACGATCCAATGTATGCATCATAATATCCACAATGCCGCATCCTACCTGATACTTTGGTAATGTATATGTAAGTTCAGGATTCATGATCGCAAATGCCGGGCGGTTGAAATCTGTGGAAAGACCTCTCTTGATCTTCGTCTCTTCATTCGTAAGTACTGCTGAATCGCTTGTCTCACTTCCTGCCGCTGCAAGTGTTAATACCACTCCAACAGGAAGAGATTTCTTCACTGTCTGTTTCTTAGACCAGAACTCCCAGATATCTGTATCCGGATTCGCTGTTCCATGTGCAACAGCCTTTGAGGTATCGATCACACTTCCTCCACCTACTGCCAATACAAAGTCCGTTCCAAATTCAATGGATTTCTTCACTGCTTCTCTCGCAAATGAAAGCCTTGGATTCGGCTTCACGCCTCCAACTGTCATATATTCAAGACCGGCTTCTTCTAATGAAGCAGTTACCTCATCAAGTAATCCGCTTCTTACAACACTTCCTCCACCATAGACAACGAATACTTTGGAAGCTTTCAGGCTTTTCGCAAGTTCTCCTGCCTGCTTCTGTGTCTCTTTTCCAAAAATGATTCTTGTTGGTGTATACTGGGTAAATCCATGCATTCGCTCATCCTCCATCTGCCCATAAACAGGGGCAAAACTTGTATGTTACTGATTAATCTGCATCTCTTGTTAACTTCACAACGATCTCTTCTGCGATCTCTTCCACAGTCTTATAATCTGTGTTCACTACAACATCTGCTGCCGCTTCGTACTTTGGACGGCGTTGTTCCATCATATTAGAAATAAATTCAGTATTCTTATTCCCACGTAATAATGGTCTGTCATCATTGTCTTTGACACGCTCTAAGATCACTTCTGGAGATGCTGTTAATAAAACGACCTTTCCATTCTTCTTCATCTCAGCAACGTTCTCATCACGAAGCGCAACTCCACCACCACAGGAGATGATCTGGTTATTCTTCTTCTGAAGCTCAATCAAAAGGTTTGTCTCACAGTTTCTGAAATATGTCTCTCCATATTCTTCAAAAATCTTATTGATAGACATTCCTTCTTTCTTTACGATCTCTTCATCCATCTCTACCTGTGGAGATGCAAGGATCTTACTTAAATATGTAGAAACAGTACTCTTACCTGCTCCCATAAATCCGATCAATAAGATGTTATGTGTAAATAATGTCTTTGCCTGAATTCTTCTGCTGTTTTCTACAATATAAGTAAATATATCAAGAATCTCATCCTTATAGGTATTCTCATCCACATGTGTGAGTAGCATCTTACGCTGTCTCTTTTCCTGTTCTGGCTGAAGGATTGGCAATCCATTCTCTTTCTTGTAGACCATGATCTCTTTGATGATATCCATTCTCTCTTCTAATACAGAGACAATCTTCTTATCACACAGATCTAATCTCTCTCTAATCTCTTCTAACTGACTCATCTTCTTGTTCTTTCCTTTTCTATACTAAATGTCCCCATACTTCTCAGATAATGAAGTGTGGTCTTGTTCAGTATATCATACATTCCTATATTTTTTCAATTCATTGCCTCTATAATTTAGGCAAATTCACTTTGATCTGTGATAAATGAAATAAAATCTTTCACAACCGGTGTCAGATATTTTTCTTTTTTTAGTACAAGATATATATATCGTTCGATCTCTGGTGATATGATCGGACGAACACACACATCCATTGTATCAAGAAGCGGAATCTTTGGAACGATCGCAATTCCAAATCCTGCTGCAACAAGCCCTGCAACAGAAGAATCTTCTTCCCCTTCATATGCGATCGTTGGTTGCCTTTTAATCCTTGAAAAACAACTGTCGATCACTGGCCTTAATCCACTGTTCTTTGTAAAATATACGTAATCATATTCAACTGTATCCAGAAGATCGATTTCTTCCTTTTGAGCCAATGGATGGTCCTTTGGTGTGATCAAAACCAGTTCTTCCTGACCAACAGGAATAAATTCAAGTTCATCTTCCCCTTCCACATAAGAAGAAAATGCAAGATCATATTTCCCATCTTTTAATTCTTCCACGATTTTCTTCGTCGTTCCCTGTCCAAATGAAAAATGAATATGATTCTTACCCTTTTCTTTCAGATAACCTTTGATCAGATTTGGAATAAAATGACTTCCCAAAGTAAAGATATACCCCATATCAATAAATCCACCGCTGGTTCCTGATGTTTCTGTTACCACCCTTTTTCCTTCATCCAACATATCCAGGGACTGCTCCACATAACGCAAAAACAATGCTCCATATTTCGTTAATTTTGCATTTCTCCCCTGTTTTTCGAATAATTTCACTCCTAATTCACTCTCAAGACATGAGATCGCATGACTTAAACTTGGCTGCGTGATGGACAACATATCGGCGGTTCTTGTATAGTGTTCTTCCTTAGCTAATGCCCGAAAATAGTACAAATGATTCAAATTCATAATCTATTCCCTTTCAATTCATAAAATTTATTTATGGATAGTATACCATATTCTTCATTGCATTTATATATCTACTTTGCTATAATTATTTTTAGAAAACTATTAAGTAAATTGGAGGATCATAATTATGGCAGCAAAGAATTTCCGTAAATTATTTGAACCGTACACAGTAAAATCTATGACATTAAGGAACAGAATTGTCATGACTCCCATTGGAACAAATTTTGCTGAGCATACCGGAGAAGTAAATGAGAGAATCATTGATTATTATAAACAGCGTGCAAAGGGCGGAACAGGTCTGATCACAATTGAAGCTGCGAGTGTTTATTCACCACAGGGAGCAAGCGGATCATACCAGCTTCGTATCGACCACGATAACTATATTCCTGGATTATACAGATTATGTGAAAGCATCCATGACTGCGGATCTAAGATCAGCATCTTATTAAACCATGCTGGTTCTGTAGCAAATGGTAAGATGACAAACATCCAGCCAGTATCTGCATCTGATATTCCATCCAGAGTTGGTGGTGATATTCCTCGTGCTTTAACAACAGATGAAATCTACACGATCGTTGATAAATTTGCTGAAGCAGCAAAACGTGCAGTTACAGCAGGATTTGATGCTGTTGAGATTCAGGCTGGACATGGTTATTTATTAAACCAGTTCTTATCTCCAACAACAAATGACCGTACTGATGAATTTGGTGGATCTAAAGAGAATCGTGCACGTTTCACTACATTAGTATTAAAAGCTGTTCGTGAGACAGTTGGTGAAAATATTCCTATTTTCTTAGGAATCAGTGCTGATGAACTTGCTGAAGGTGGTAACACATTAGATGATACATTAGAGATCGTTGAATATTTCAAAGATTACGTTGATGTATTTGATGTTTCTGCTGGACTTACATGTTCTATCCAGTACCAGTATGATGCAGATTACCTTCCAGATGGATGGAAATCTTATATGTCTAAATCAATCAAAGAAAAGACTGGAAAGCCTTGTCAGACAAGTGGTAATATCCGTGAGCCAGAAGTTGCAAACCGTATTCTTGAAGATGGTGAAGCAGATCTGATCGCAATCGGACGTGGACTGATCGCTGATCCTGAATGGGTAAATAAAGTTCAGTTTGGTAACACAGATGATATCAATCGTTGTATCTCATGTAACAATGGATGTACAGCAACATTAGGGGATGAACCTATCAGATGTAGCATCAATCCTGCTCTTATTTCAGGTTCATTATATAAAGATAAGAAATTAAAGAAACCATGTAACGTTGTCGTTGTTGGTGGTGGTACTGCTGGTCTTGAAGCTGCATGCACAGCTGCTGAAGTTGGATGTGCAACTGTTCTGATCGAGAAATCAGGAGAACTCGGTGGACTTGCCAGACGTGTAGGAAAGATGCCTAACAAACAGCGTCTTGGATATTTCCCTCAGTACTTAGAACGTCGTGCAATGAAACTTAAGAACCTGTTTATCTGTAAGAATACAGAAGCTTCTATCGAATTTATCGAAGGTTTCAAACCAGATATCGTTGTTAACGCAACAGGATCCGTTCCTCTTCTTCCAAATATTCCTGGATTAAAGGAGAACTTAGAAGCAGGTAATGTATCTACGATCTTTGATCTGGTAGATCACGTAGATTCTTATCCAGAAGATTTATCTGGTAAGAAAGTTGTTGTGATCGGTGGTGGTAACGTAGGACTTGACGTTGTTGAATTCTTTGTTCCTAGAAAAGCTGATGTAACGATCGTTGAGCAGAAAGCTCACTTCGGTGAGAACCTTGACTTTATCACTAAGACTGGTTCTATCGAATTCATGAATAAGAACAAAGTTAACCAGTATCCAAATGCTTCTTTATTAGAAGTGAAAGATCATAGTTTTATTGTAAGACATGATTATAAAGATCTTGAATTAGACTTTGATTATGGATTTGTATGTCTTGGAATGCAGTCTGCTACTCCTTCTCTTCAGGAATTATACAACCACTTCATCTATGAAGGTGTTGAAGTACTTAATATCGGTGACAGTGCTCAGACACGTCGTATCATCGAGGGTGTAAAAGAAGGTCGTGACATTTTAGTTGCATTAGAACGTCAGGATTTCATTTAAAAAGCTCATGAGTTTTTCTTACAATCTTTTATTGGCGTCAAAGATTGTAGTAAAATTTTGATTTTTTGAAAAAAGTAAGGGTCAGATAATAAAATCTGACCCTTGCTTTTTATAGTTTCTTAATATTTTTTCTTACGATACTGCCACAACACAATCTTTTCAAAATAACGCTTTATGACGATCTGAATCTCTTCTTTGGGATTCATCGGTGTTACAAGAATACTATGTATACCTGTTCTGTTCGCTCCATAAACGTCTGTAAACAACTGATCTCCAACGAAGAATGTATTCTTCTTATCCGTTCCCATCAATTTCATTGCTGTCTCATATCCTTTGATCGATGGTTTATTTGCTTTGTATACATAATATTTTCCACCAACTGCCTCGCAGAACGCTTTCACTCTTGGTTCTTTGTTGTTACTTGTAAAACAATACTGCATCCCCATCGCATCCAGTCTCTTAAATAACTTCTTTGCACGTTCATCTGCTGGTGCATTGTGTGGTACTAACGTATTATCGACATCAAAGATCACTCCTCGATATCCTTCTTTGTAGTATCGTTCGAAATCAATATCATAAGTACTTCTGATATCTTCGGACGGGTAGAATTTCTGAAACATAATTTATCTTCCTTTTTACATCTTTACATTGTTCAATCTTGTTTATTTTATAACAGCTTTTTACAATTAGCAAGAAGAAAACAAAATATGAGACCAGTTTTTTCAAAAATTCTAGTCTCATATCATTCATTTTATTTCTCTACACCACTTAAATATGCATTATAAATATCTTTTGAGATACTCTTCTTAATCGCATCATAAACTGGCTGTGCCTGCTTACGCATCTCTTTCTGTGTCTTTGCATCAAGTTTCACAATCTTTGTACCACTGTCTTCAATGATTTTGATACGGTCTGCGATTCTCTTGTCAGATGCTTCTCTTGCATACACTTTCGCTGTCTGCGATGCCTGATCGATGATCTTCTGCTGGTCTTTTGACAGACTGTTATAGAATTCATCACTGACGATCAGCGAAATATAATGTGGCAGATGGTTTGTCTCTACAACATAATCCTGCTGTTCATATAATTTGCTGGAAACGATAACTTCGTAAGGATTCTCCTGTGCATCGATCGTTCCCTGCTGAAGTCCGATATAAACTTCGCTGAACGTCATTGGTGTTGGATTCGCTCCAAGTGTCTTCCAGAACTTCAAATGATAGCTGTTCTCCATCGTACGGATCTTCTGCCCTTTGAAGTCGTTAATACTCTTAACATTCTTATTGGTAGACATAACACGGAATCCCTGATCGGCATATCCAAGTAATTTGTATCCACCCTTCTGATATACTTTCTCCATCTTCTGATAGAACTCTTCATTATCAACAGCTGCTCGTGCCTGTTGGATCGTTGTAAATGCACTTGGCAGGTCAAATACTGCGGTATCTGGAAGGAATGTTACCTGTGGTGCAGTATTCTGTACGACAAATGGGATATCTCCATCTTTACAACTCTCAAGAAGCTCACGGTCTCCTCCGAGTGTACTGTTTGGATAAACTTCGATCTTCATCTTTCCATGACTTAACTTAGAAACTTCTTTTGCAAATTTCTCTGCATATAACTGCGTTACCGTATCTTCCGGACTAGAAGTTCCAAGCGGCCATGCATATCTTTGTACTTCGTCTTTCTTTTGTTTCTTCTTGCATCCAGATAAACTAAATAATAAAACTCCTGCAAGAAGAACAACAACGGATCTTTTTATGATTTTTCTCATGAAATCCTAAACCTCCTTATAAAAGTGCCAGACTGATCTGTGGAATAAATGTGATCAGAAGTAATGCAACAAGGAAACAGACGATCAACGGCATTGCTTTCTGTGCGATCTTCATCACTGGAATATCCGTTAAGGATGATGCCACAAATAAGTTGACTCCAATTGGTGGTGTAACGAAACCAATTGCAAGGTTTACAACCATCATAACACCAAAATGAATCGGATCCATACCGATTGCTGTAACGATCGGTAATAAAATTGGTGTCAAAATAAGAATCGCTGGTGTCGTATCCATGACCATACCTACGATCAACAAGAATATATTGATCACAAGCAAGATCACAATCTTATTATGGAAGTTACCTAAGATCCATGCACTAATGGACTGTGGTACACGCATCAATGTTAATACTCTTGAGAATGCAATGGATGCTGCCAAGATAAACAGAATAGGTGCATATGTTCTCACACCTTCTATCATGATTCCCCAGATATCTTTAAATTTCATGGATTTATAAATAAATAAACTGACGATCAAAGAATAAAATACGGAAATAACCGCTGCTTCTGTTGGAGATGCAACTCCTGTGTAAATACATCCAAGAATGATCACCGGACTTAAGATCGCAAAAAAGCTTTCTTTAAATACTCCAATAAATCCTTTTGCATGTAACTGATCGATTTCTGCTGCGATCTTTTCTTTATCTTCTCCATGTTTCTTACAATAATAAATGGCATAAACCATTAATAAAGCTCCGATCAGTAAGCCCGGTACAACTCCTGCCATAAACAGGTCACTTACAGATTCCCCAGATGCCATACCATACATGATAAATGGAATACTTGGCGGTATGATAACTCCCAGTCCACCAGCTACCGCTACGATTGCCGTTGCAAATGATTTGTCATATCCTAAACGGACTAAGATCGGAATTGTCATACTTCCTACTGCTGCTACAGTTGCAGGTGCAGATCCTGAGATTGCTCCGTAAAATAAGCAGGTTACAATTACTGCACATGGCATTCCTGCCGTTAATTTTCCAATAAAAAATGCAAAAACATCAAAAATCTTCTTAGAGATTCCACCTTTTGCCATGATCATTCCAGATAATACGAACATTGGAACTGCAAGTAATGGGAAACTGTCGATTCCTCCAAGCATAGAACGAATAACAAACTGTCCACTTGCTGTAAATGACGGATCAAATGCTCCTGGAAGTACAGATACGATCCCAAGGGCGATTGAAATCGGAATTGCAATGATCAAACAAACAAAGAAGAGTAAAAATACGACTGCTGCTGACATTTATTTTTCCTCCTTTTCTTCACCTTTGCGGATCACGATCTTAAATTCGATGATCCAACGCTGGATGATACGAAATGCTACTAAAACAAAACTAAACAGCGGGGCTGCCTGAATATAATACATTGGAATCTGACATGCGGGACTTACCTGTCCACTTTCAAATGCACTCTTTAAATAAAGAACTGCATATGGAATCAGATATAAAAACAAGGCAAGTTCAATCGTGTGGTTCACCACTTTGAACAATGCTTTCCCTCTTCTTGGAAACATTGCTACAAACTGTTCGATTTTAATGGAAATACATTTCTTAGTACAATAACTAACACTGATAAAGCCTGACCAGATAAATAAATATCTTGTCAGTTCCTCTGACCATGAAAGGGACGCTCCAAGTGCATATCTTGCAAATACCTGGATTCCCATGATTACTGTCATGGCGATCAATAATGCTACCATTAGAAATTCTTCCAGATTCTCATCAAGCCATTTTAGCATGATTCACCTCTTTCTACTTTCTATAACAAAAGTCTTTATTTTCACAAACTATGGCAAAACTTTAACAATTTGCTCTACTAAATTATACTGAAAAAATAGGATTTCAGCAAATATTTTTTATGTATTTAAAAAAGAGGAAAAGAATAACCAAGAATCTTCTCCTCTTCTGCATTTAATTTTTAAAGATTCAGTTCTTATAATCCCTGATTTTCATGAAGGAACTGAAGCATATTATTTAAGTCATTGACTGCTGCCTGTCCAGGTGCAGATGCTTTTTTCGCTGCTCCAAATGTAAGAGCAGATCCGAATACTTCACCGCAAAGACGGCTGATCAGTCCTGTTCCTGCCATAGACATTGTAATGATCGGACGATCTGCATGTTCTGTATACATTTCTTCTGTTGCACAAAGAAGTGTTAATACATCACGTCTGCAAGTTGGCATAACTGCGATCTTAGGGATATCAGCACCAAGTTCCTGCATTTTGCAAAGTCTTCTTACGATTTCATCTTTTTCAGGTGTTTTGTCAAAATCATGGTTAGATGCAACAACTTTTACTCCACATTCGTGAGCTGCTGCTACGATCTCTTTTACGATCTCATCACCTGTAAATGCTTCTACGTCTACAAGATCAACATATCCTGTTTTCGCAGCAGCGATATTCAATTCTTTATAAGGTTCGGCTTCGATTGCTTTTTCTCCACCTTCTTTTGATGTACGGAATGTGAAAAGAATTGGTGTTTCACCTAAAGCTTCTCTTAAATCTTTTAATACATCTTCTACTTTATCAAATTCGAAAACTCCTTCGAACCAGTCAACACGCCATTCAACAACGTCTACTGGGATGCTGTCGAATGTTTTAGCTTCAGCGATGATCTCATCTTTTGTAACCCCTACGATAGGTACACAGATTTTAGGAACTCCGCTTCCGATTTCAATATTTCTTACTTTTACTGTATTCATTGACAATTTTCCTCCTATTGTCTTCATGTACTTCCGAAGAGTTCTCCGGGAGTACATGTTACCACAAATGATTATTTAGATGCTTCTTCTGCATTCTTTAATAATACACCATATCTTACGTTTACGAAAAGTGCTAATAAGATTCCGATTGCTGTAATTACGATATTCATCATGATTACGCTTGTAGATGTCATTTTTGCAGCTGCTGTTAAGATTGTGTAGTTACATAAGCTAGATGCGATCATAACTAAACTTGTGATCGTTCCTTTGATCTTAGGGAACAGATCATTTACAACGGCTGTTGCCATCTGAAGTACTCCACCTGCTGCAGCATATCCGATCACGAATGCTCCAACATAGCAGATCATAGGTGTCTTGATCATGTAAACTAATGCTAACATTACAAGAGAGATTGCTGGGTAGATCACTAGGAATCTTACCTGTTTGAATTTTGTGATCAATACACTTGTTACGAATAATGCTACCATTGTACCTGCAGAATAGTATGTCTGCATAACAGATACGTTCTGAGATGGGATTTTTGCAATTTCAGTACCAAATGTCTGAGCACAGTTTAACCATAACTGGAATGTAGCTGTACTTGTGAATCCGATCAGGATCAATGCAATACTCTCGATAGAGAAATGTGCATTCTTTAAGTTGCTGATGAAAGATTCAGATTTTCCTGCTTCAGATGTTGCTGGGAATGGAGCAAAGATTGCTAAGATTCCCATGATACCAATGCATACACCAGCGATAACTGGAAGCATTAAGTATGACATGCTTGTTCCTGCTACAACACCTAAGAAGAAAGGCATTAATAACTGTGCAACAGAAATGAAGAATTTGATCCCCATTGTTGCGATACCTGTATATTTGTAAATAATTTCTGTTACAGCTGGGTATGTAGCTGTATCTAAGAATGAGTTAGCAATACCACCAAGAACAGCTGCGATATAAGCGATTGTTGTATTTGGTGAGAATGCGATCCCTACTAAGAAGATAACGTAAGAAGCACATCCAATGATCACTGATAAACGACGTCCTAATTTGTCAGATAAAGGTCCTGCAAATGGAAGGGAGATCAAACGTCCCAGTCCTAATGCTGCTGCAATGGAAGTTACTGCCATAACGTCTTTTAATCCCCACTGGCTTGCTAGCATTTCTTTTACTACCTGCTGACTTAAGATGGAGCACCCAATTCCGTGAATGAAATAGTTCAGATAAAGAACTAAGGCACTTGGTATGTATTTTTTATCCATTTTTATAATTCCTCTCGTTTGCTATATGGTTATGACTGATCTTAGTCATATTTGATATCTAATACTTCTTTCATATGGTCGATTGGCATATGTTTTCCTGTCCATAAGTGGAAAGCAGCGTCTCCCTGGAATAACATCATTCCAAGACCGTTCATTGTCTTACATCCAGCTTTCTTAGCAAGCCTTAATGTTTCTGTCTCTCTTGGAGCGTAAACTGTATCTGTTACGATCAGATCTGGACGGAAGTATGTTTCATCAGGAACAACTGTCTGTCCTTCTAATGGTTTCATTCCTACACCAGTTGCCTGTGCGAATAAGTAGCTGTCTGCGATCTCTTCTCTTAATTTATCTTTGTCATCAAGATCATAAAGATTTACGATACAATCTGTGTTTTCACGGATCTTCTTCACTGTTTCTTCAGCGTTAGCCCAGAATTTATCTTTGATGTTGAAGATTGACATTTCTTTGACACCGTCTAATGCAGCCTGGATCTCGATTGCTGTCGCAGCTCCACCAGCACCAGCGATCGTCATTTTTTTACCGATCACATCGATATCGTTGTCTTTTAATGACTGCATGTATCCGATACCGTCTGTGATATGTCCGATCAGTTTTCCATTGTCATTTACGATCGTGTTAACAGCTCCTGCCATTTTAGCTGCTGGAGATAACTCGTCTAAGTACTGTCCTACAACTGTTTTGTTCGGCATTGATACGTTAGATCCAACCATCTTTAAAGCACGAAGTCCTTTGACTGCATCCTCTAATGTGCTGTTGTCAACTTCGAATGCTAAGTATGCATAGTCAAGTCCTAATGTTGCGAATGCTTCGTTGTGCATTGCAGGTGAGCTTGAATGTCTGATTGGATAAGCCATTAATCCGATTAATTCAGTATGTCCTGTGATTCTCTCTGCCATAATTTTTTCTCCTTAAATAATATGCTTGTTATTAGTTTCATTCACCCAAAAGTTAATTTTTTAACAACCTTATGGCTATATTATATTCCATATTGATTGATACTTCCAATATATCTTTTAGTGTTTTTTGATAGCTTCTGGCTATCAATCGTGTTATAATAAACTTAACCATTAATTATTATAATAAGGAAGGTATGTATGAATTTAAATCAACTGTACTATTTTCAAAAGGTCGCACAATTACAACATTATCACCAGGCAGCCAAAGAATTAAATATCTCTCAGCCTAGTCTAAGCCGTTCGATCGCTAATCTTGAAGAAGAATTAGGTGTTTCTTTATTTCAGAAAAACGGACGCAATATCGAACTTACCAAATACGGCTCTATCTTTTTGGAACATGTCAATCGCATTATAGAAGAAATCAAAATTGCAGAGAATAAAATGAAATCCTTAGCGAGCAGTTCCAGCGGGCACATTGATATCGGATATGTATTTCCACTTGCCAAAAGTTATATTCCAAGACTTGTACGAAGTTTCTTAAATCAGCAGGAAAATCATGAGATCACGTTTTCTCTAAGTCAGGAGATCACAAAAAATCTAATTGCGGATCTGAAAAATGAAAAATATGATGTCGTTTTTGGTTCTCTCGTTGCCGATGAACCGGAAGTTGAGTTTGTTCCGGTTGTTAATCAGGAAATGGTGATCATTACCCCGCCAGAGCATCCTTTAAAATATAAGAAGAAACTCGTTTTAGAGGATCTGCTGGATTATCCAGTCATTGGTTATGATAAGACTTCTGGTCTTGGACGTTTTACTAATTCTATTTACAAACAAAACCATATCAAACCATCGATTGCTTTTGAATCTTCGGATGAAAATGCCATCGCTTCCCTTGTTGCAGAAGATTTTGGGATTGGTTTTGTTGCACATGTAGAATCATTACAGGCATATGATGTGGAAATCCTACATCTTAGTAATGTAAAACCTTACCACACTGTTTATATGGCTTATCTTAAAAATATGCCGATGATCCCTGCTGTTCGTAAGTTTATTGAATTCACAAAAGAAACAATAGATATTTTTTATTGATTCTTCAAAAAAGATTTATTTGTTAAATAATTAACCGTGTGTTATACTAAAGCCATCATAAATCATTCACCCAATTTTTATGATTCTAACAACCTCGGATTATATGGAATTTAATTTTTTGATTTTTTGGATTTAATTTTTTGGAGGTTCAATTCTAATGAAAAGCAACTATAAAAACATTTTCACACCATTAACAATTAAGAACATGACAATGAGAAACCGCATCATGATGACACCAATGGGAACTAACTACGGTGAACAGACAGGAGAAATGAGTTTCTTACACATTGATTACTATACAGAAAGAGCAAAAGGCGGAGTTGGTCTGATCATGGTTGAAAACGCAAGTGTTGATTCACCACTTGGATCTAACGGAACAACTCAGATCCGTATCGATCATGACAACTATATGCCTCGTTTCTTCAAATTATGTGAAACATTACACGCTCACGGAGCTTGCGTTGGTGTTCAGTTAAACCACGCTGGTGCTTCTGCTCAGTCTAAGAGAACAAATATGCAGCCAGTATCTGCATCTGATATTCCTTCTAAAGCAGGTGGAGAGATTCCTCGTCCTCTGAAAGTAGAAGAAATTTATGAAATCGTTAAAAAATATGGAGAAGCTGCTGCTCGTGCACAGGCTTGTGGATTTGACTGCGTTGAGATCCATGCAGGACATTCTTACTTATTAAGTCAGTTTATGTCTCCTACAACAAACAAACGTACAGATGAATTCGGTGGATGTCCAGAAAACCGTGCCCGCTTCACAAAATTAGTTGTTGAAGAAGTTCGTAAACAGGTTGGACCTATGTTCCCTATCTTCGTTCGTATCAGTGCTGATGAACTGATGGAAGGTGGAAACACATTAGAAGATACTTTAGAGTTACTTTCTTACTTCCAGGAAGAAGTTGATGCATTTGACGTATCTGCTGGATTAAATGGTTCTCTTCAGTTCCAGATCGATGCCAACTACTTAAAAGATGGTTGGAGATCTTACATGGCAAAAGCTGTCAGAGAAAAATACAACAAACCTTGTGTAACTATGGGTAACATCCGTGATCCTCGTGTCGCTGACGATATCTTAGCTCGTGGTGATGCTGATATCATCGGTATGGGTCGTGGACTGATCGCTGATCCTCACTGGGTGAAAAAAGTTGCTACAGGACATGAAGATGACATCAGAAAATGTATTTCTTGTAACATTGGATGTGCTGGAAACCGTATCGGAGTTAACCGTCCAATCCGTTGTACAGTAAATCCTACTGTAAACTCTGGATTTGACTATAAAAAGAAAAAAGTAAATAAACCTTGTAACGTTGTTGTTATCGGTGGTGGTACTGCTGGTCTTGAAGCTGCTTGTACAGCTGCTGAAGTTGGATGTACTACATTCTTATTCGAAAAGAATGATCACCTTGGTGGATTAGCTGTTGAAATCTCTAAGATTCCAGATAAGAAACGTTTAAGAGACTTCCCTGACTACCTTGTACACCGTGCTTCTAAATTAACAAACCTGTTTATCTTCAAAGGACAGGAAGCAACTCTGCCATTAATTAAAGCACTGCATCCAAACATCATCGTAAACTCAACAGGTTCTAATCCTTTACTTCCACCAATCAAAGGATTACATGACCACATCGACAAAGAAGGATCTAAAGTAGCTTCTATCACAGGAATGATCAACCATTTAGCTGATTATCCAGAAGACTGCACAGGTAAGAAAGTTGTTGTCGTTGGTGGTGGCGCTGTAGGTCTTGACGTTGTTGAATACTTCGCTCCAAAAGGTGCGCAAGTAAGCATCGTAGAAATGATGCCTCAGATCGGTAAAGACTTAGATCCAGTATCTAAATGTGGAACAAACACATTAATGAGAGAACACAATGTAAACCAGATGACTGAAACAGCTCTTTGCGAAGTAAAAGCTGATGCGTTCACAGTAAAAGCTAATGGAGAAGAAAAAGATCTTCCATTCGATTATGGATTCGTATGCTTAGGAATGAGAGCAAACGCTCCTGTTCTTGATGAAATCCGTGAAGCATTCGCTGATACTAACGTTGATATCATCAATATCGGTGACAGCGTACGTGCCAGAAGAATCATTGATGGTGTTCAGGAAGGACATAACATCTTAAATGTACTTGCAGATCATGAATATCTGTAAGATATAGATAAAACAAATAAAAAGCTAGCAAAGTAAACTTGCTATCCTACCTACCTTAAAAAATATAAATATGGAAAACCTCGGAAGATTGATTGGTTTCTTCCGAGGTTTTCTTTTCGTAGCAAATCTGCATAAGGCTTTTCCTATTATTTAAATATTTATTTTTGAAATTCCTCGATCACACACTGGTGTTCTCTCGTTTGCTTATCATAATTAATACCAACTAATAATAAATTTCCCTGATATTCCTTTAAACTCTCAAAATATTGTTTGTTCTTGATCTGATTGATCGCTCCTTTTGCCGTCTTATCCCATTTTAATTCTACAATCATCGCTGGTTTTTCCATAAACTTCTTTCTTGGAACGAACACTAGATCTGCAAATCCTTTTCCAGTTGGCAACTCTCTATAGGTCTGATAAAAATTCCTTGCTGCATAAAGAGCTAAGGAAATTGTGTAACTTAGTGCATTTTCATCATTATATTGTAAATGTGACGTCTCAAAATGTGCTTGCTTGATTCCTTTACATACTTCTTCTGGTCTTCGTTCCCAGATGCTTCTTAATGTTTTTGCAGAATTTCTTAATGCTTCTGAAACTTCTCCCCAATCAGAAACTGATATAGCATTGATATATTCTCCTTTTACCTCTCCGTTTGGAATATAAACTTGTTTATCAGAAAAATCATATGCTAAATATCCTAGATGAATCAATAGTGTTAGTACATCATCCTTTGAATTAAACGTGGTCATATCATTTGTAAAACTACCTGTATTAACAGAAACTTTTTCTCCAGCGATCATACTCAAAACATCATCTTTTAAACCTTCATAATTCATATCTATATAAATTTGCAAAGCTTCAAAAGTTTCTGTCTGATTCCAATAACTATCACACACACCTGACAATGTTGCTTCAATTACAGAACGTGGACTATAAATTGAACCGATCTCATCAAAAGAATATCCATCATACCATTCTTTCAATTCCTTTAAATTCATATGATATCGTTCACATAATTCTTCGACTTCCGTTTCTGTAAATCCCACGTATTCTGCCAATTGTCTCGGATTCAACATCGAATATTCAGAAAACATATTCAATGCAGAATGTGTTCCATATTTTTTTATCGGAAGAATTCCTGTCATATACACTAATTGAATGTATGATTTATCTTTTAACGTATCTCTTAAGAAATCTAAATACTTCTCTTGTGCTTCTTTGTCATTTTTATATTCTCTAAAAATACAATCCCACTCATCTATAATGATCACAAATGGACATTTTGTATTCCTATAAACGTCGCTCATTGTCCTAGTCAGATTTGTTTCATCAAAATATCTATAATCTGGATATTCTTCTAAAAGATCCCACAAAACACTTTTCTTAAGTAATTGTAACATATCATAGATATTCTTTACTTTGACTCAAAAATTCCTGCATATTAAGAAATATCGTATCATACTGATTTAAATACTTCTCAAAATCCTTATCTTCAGAAATCTTTAATCCTTGGAACAATTCCCTGGAATCACATCCACGACTATAATAAGCAGTCAACATATCTGCTGCCATAGACTTTCCAAAACGACGTGGTCTGCTCACGCAAAGATTCTGTTGCATTGTATTTAACACATGGTTCGTATATCCGATCAATCCGGTTTTATCCACATAAATCTCTGAATTGATCGCTCTATAAAATTTTTCATTTCCTGGATTTAGATAACTTCCCATCGCAGAGCCACTCCTTCTTCATTCTTAATCTATTTTTAT
>ERZ773259.206-NODE-206-length-67179-cov-32.259535_pt1 | contig 67179 bp, 108 predicted proteins | sample MGYA00511961_ERZ773259 | MGnify/ENA primary metagenome ERZ773259 (study PRJEB29015, sample SAMEA2737775) | human gut metagenome | biome: human gut; feature: human-associated habitat; material: faeces | place: China | collected 2012 ...
GTTAAGTTGATTGAACCGCCGTGTACCGAACGGTACGCACGGTGGTGTGAGAGGTCGGGGATTTAACAAATCCCCTCCTACTCGATTATACGAAAAAACCCTTGGAGGAGGGAAACGCTATGTATCAGGTATCAGAAGGATTAGATAAAGTTATATCAGGCAGTGGAAGAACGTTCCGCGCAAGACTAAACGGAATATCAGATGGAATCCAAGAGATAGTGCAAACAAATTTTTCAACCCCTGATAGCTATTTTTATGTGGGTGGAGCTACAGCTTCCAAAATAGAAGTATCTATGTTTACAAAATCGCAAGAATTTGTAAAAGGTACGGAAGTAAAATTGGAAATTGGAGCAATAGCTGATGGCGCTATAGAGTGGATACCGATGGGATATTTTACGATAAAAGAGCAAAAAAAAGACCGAAATCTGCTTACTTTTACAGCATATGACAGGCTAGAGTCAAAGCTAGCTAAAGCATATAAAAGCAAAATTACAAAGTATCCAGCAGAAAGCAAAGAATTTTTGACTGATATAAGTGAGCAGACAGGTGTCGAGTTTGACACAAGTAAATTATCTGATAGCCTGATGATAGATAAAATATTGACGGTTAACGACCAGTCGGGAGAGAAAACATACAAAGAACCATTTGACGGCTTCACAATGCAGCAGGTGGTTGGATACATCGCACAACTCCATGGTACATTTGCTATATGTGATAGAAACGGAAAAGTAACGTTTAGATGGTATGAAGCGTTAATGGCTGACTATCCAGGAAAAATAGGCGATACAGCAGGTAGCTATTTAAAAGACCAGAACCTATCGTTCATCTATAATACAATCGAATTTTTAAAAGAATCACACACGTATCTGATTAAGACCAATAGATATTTTGATGATCTGCTACAATCAGAAACGATGTGCCAAATCTCAGGCATCAGCTGTGATACAGAGAATAATCATTATGAATCAGGAATAAAAATAAATACAAATTTAAGTAATCCAGTAATGACACAGGAATGGCTCAATAAAATCCTTGAAAAAATAAAGGATATGAGCTATTATCCAGTGTCATTTTCGTTTATGGGAGATCCGAGGCTTGACGTAGGTGATATCGTTACAATAGTTGATGCCAAAAATAATCTTATAAATGTTCCAGTGATGCAGCACACCATTACATTTGATGGTGGCTTGCTGTCGGAAGTGGCATCTTATGGCTTTGAAGAAAAAGAGGTGAAAAGTCCATCTGAAATAGCATTGCAACGAGTTAAAGATGACATTCTTAGCCTTCAAGAAATTACGGCAAAAAAAGCCACACTCAATCAATTAAACGCTGTAGATGCAAAGATCACCAACTTGCAGGCAAGCTCAATCACGGTAAATGATGCAAATATATTATTTGCCAGACTTGATAAAGCGAATATTCAGCAGGGGTGGATAACAAGTGTAATGATTGGTGATGCGCAAATTACCAATGCGAAAATTAAGGATATGTCTGCTGATAAAATAACAGCAGGCGTTATAGATGCCTCAGAGGTCTCTATCATCAATTTAGATGCTGCCAGTATCACCACAGGCACTATTACTGGACTAGATGCATTTTTTAATAAGACCTTTAAGGTAATTAGTCCAACGTCAGATACAGAGGAATTTATAATTAGTGCAACGTCAGAAAGTGTTATGATCGGTACAAGAATGAAATCTGGTGAACTATATCTGCAAAAAGCAATGATAAGCATTGGTGATGAAGATATGGCTATAACAACAAAAGGCTATTTACGTTTAACTGGTTCACAACACTTAAGTCTTACATCAGCGAATGATATAGTGTTATTCCCTGGCGTGTCAAATAGCGAAAAAGATGTATACATCAACGACGGCTCAACCAATAACGCAATATTGCATGTTGGAAACTTTGAAAATTTAATAACGACAGTTGAGAATTCCCGAAACTCAAAAAAATTGAGCGGAATGGAAATAGTTGATGTCTCAAAGAATATTTCGAACGCAATTCCATGGATTGACCAGACTGGTGTGATGGAGATTGGAAAATATTTGGATTTCCATGAGTGGAACGCAGATAATACTGATTTTAGCGCTAGGTTGGAAGTTTTTGAAAAATCGTTACGAATAACCGCAGGAATAACTACTGCGTTAGACCTTAATGGAGTTGGAAATGCATCATACATAAAATTTAGTGGAAGTGGAACAACGCTAGGATGGATTGGCTTAAACAGGAAAGATGGATCGCTGATGTTGTATGACAGCAACGAAAAAGAATATCGCATATTAGATGAGACATCTATATCGTTTGGAACAGCAGAGCCGATTAGCAATGGAAGAAAAGGCGATATCTATGTTCAGACATCTGATAGTGGAAATGGATGGAAAAAAGCTGTTGCAATTTATTACTATTCCAACTGAAATGATAGGGAACACCCTATCATTTCAAATTCTTAAGATAAGAATCTTTTCTCTCACAAACAGATTGCTTTGCTTGCTGTATTGATTCTTCTAAATGTTTCAAGTCAGGCTCTATAAAAGCATCTTTAACCTCACCGCGTGCCTGCCGAATCAGAAAATTGTCGAGATATGCTTGAGCTGACGTTATACGGTCAGCAAGCGGCAATTTGTTTAATGCCGTAAGCATATCAAGTTGTGCGTGCCAATCAGACCCAGTATCACAAAAGACATTGTAATACAGACGTTTCAGATACTCAGCGTCTTCGTGCTTTAAGTATTCCTGCAGAGCAGACAGTGTCTCACTATCTTTTTTAGGGTGATAAATACGTTCATACTTATTAGGGTCATAGATAGCCATAAGACATTTTTCTGCATCGACACCACATCTGTTAAACCATTCTAGCAGCGCTGGAAAGTCTGGCGCACCAAGACCATTCTCCCAGTTTTTTATTGTTCCTACGCTCTTTCCAAGTGCTTTTGCCAAATCCATTTGTGACAATCCTGCATTTTTGCGCACATAAATTATAACTTTTATAAGTCGTTCAGTATCAGCTACTCGATTCCTCATGTCAAAAACCACCCTTCATATTCGTTCAAAATGTCATTTTTACAATAAATTGTACTTTGGCAAAAATAAAAAGTATAATTTATTGGCTACATCAAGCAAAAAGCAAAGTCAAAGTTTTTTAGTGTTTAAAAGCCTGAGAAATAGCCAAAAAACTTTGACCGAAAAAAATGTGAACAAAGTCAATACAATTGTAGTCACCAGTGCTATTATCTATACCATAGCAGAAAAGAGAAAGGAGGCTACTAATGATGACAGTTTACAACTGCAAAGCAACAGAGTCAATGGTTAATTTTGCCATTATTCATGGTAAATTACTAGACAATTTTACAACATTAGACTGCTTGGAAAGTGATTTTTGTTCAAACACCATCGAGACAAGCCGCCTGAGTGGAGTAAAGGATGAAATACCAATCGCTGTTGCAAAGGATAGAATCGGGGCTTTGAAGCGTCAGGATGAAGTGACAGTGATTGGAGAATGGCGAAGCAAGAATTATTACACCAGTGACGGCAAAAGGCATGTACAGCAGTACTTTCTGGTCCGTGAAATCAAAGTAGAAAGCGGGGAATATCGAAACCAAATCGCATTGACTGGGTATTTATGTAGCAAACCGATATATCGCACAACGCCATTAAAAAAAGAGTTATGTGAGCTTATAGTTGCTGTAAATCGTCCATATGGCAAGAGCGATTATTTACATTGTATTGCCTGGAACCAACTCGCTCGAAAGGCATCAAATTTAAAGGTTGGGGAAAAAATTAGACTGTCTGGAAGAATCCAGAGCAGAACTTATATCAAAAGAGAACATGAAACAGAAACAGTTAAAGTTGCATACGAAATTTCTGTGGATGCAATTGCAAAGGAGAGGTGATTATATGTGTGATGTAGTTAGACGTTTTTTAAATAGTATCGTGGAATTAAAAGGCAATGAATATGTAAAAAGAGCGATTACATATATATCTACTTTTATTCCGGAAGGAAAACGTAACGAAATGGAATTGCTTGATTTTTTATATCAGTTAACAGATAGAGACGACGTAAAGGAATATCGCTGCGAGCTGATCGCGCAGGTAATGACGAGAGAATAGAGGAAAGAGAGGGCAATGAATGGCAGAAAGCAGAACTGAAAAGGATATTGATGCGGATGTTGAAGAAGCAATGAAACGGTATTACATGAAGAAGATAAAAGAAAAGTTAAAAACAGAAGATAGGCTGTCAACATTGAGAGTTGTTTACTACGTCTTAAAGAGAGAATGAAAAAAGGCCTCCATATCACAATTATGGGGGCCTCTTTGATTTTTATTATTGGCTAATAGTACAATCTTCATAATTGAAGTATTGACCATCAGACAATGTGACATAACTGCTTCCATCAAAATAATCGTTAGATACAATATCATGTCTTGCATTTGAATAAATAGACCAGTAAGCAGAAGAATCACCAGAAGCAGTTAATTTATATTCTCCCGGCTGAATATCATGTCCAACTTTGAGCATTCCAGATGTAAAATCTTGATAATTTATTGTATATTCAGTTTCAAACAATGATGATGGGATAGCAGTAGCATCATCCAAAGACAAATATTCTCCATCGTTAACAGAAACAATGGAATTAACATCGAAAATGTCATTAAGAATAATATTGTCACCATTCGCATCGGATGTTACAGAAAAATAACCAGGTATTCCATCATAAAGAGCTAAAACGTAATATTCTCCACTTGGTAAATCGGTTCCAACCTTGTATTGTCCGGGACCATAACCGATATCCTCAAGATTTTCAGATTCTGTTGCTGTGGTTTCATCAGCGCTAACGTTGTCATTATAGCAAATAGAATTAAAAACGTGAGCAATGTCGAACGAATAATCTGAATCAACATCAGAATATATGTTTACGAAAAAACAATATATTTTTTTGCTGTAACTAAAAGATAAAGCATAACTTTTGACTGAATCACCACTTATATCTTGCTCGGATGCAGCGAAATAGCCATGTTCTGTATCTGATAATATTGGATACTCTTCAAATTTACAAGGATTTGACCAAAGAAAAGTATCAGAAAGCATAGATTCTAATACTGAAACTGGATAATCACAAAAATCTTCCAGATCTTCAAACTCTTCTGAAAATAATCCAACATATCCTTCAGCGATATCGTTATCATTCATAATTGCAAACATGAGAGAATCATCATCTTCAGTGTCAACTTCTGTCCAGTTTTTAGGGAGTAAAAGTTTAAAATCCTTGTATTGGACTTCTGCAGTTCCTTTACCGTAATCATTCGTATATGTAGGCATACCGAATGCAACAGCAGATGTTGCAACTGAAAAACTAAAGAATGCGGCTAATGTTGTTTTTAATTTAATCATGAATTTGCCCTCCTCCTTTGTTAAAACAAAATAATTTTATAAAAGAATTATACAATCATTCAAGAAGCATGTCAATTATAAAATTATCATAAACAATGGACACCCAGAAATGGGTGTCCATTGTTTGTCTCACTTAGGATTACTGCTCACTTTTCGGCTCCGGAGGAAAGATGATGTCTTTTCCAGCGAGAAGAGTATCAAGCACATGTTCTAATGCTTGCCAATCTGAATCCTTCATTTGCGCAAGATAAAGGATTAGACGTTTTTTGAAATTTTCATCGCCTGCTATTGCAAGCGTGCCAAGAAATGATTCAATCTCTTCTGATGGCGTAATGTCATTAAACATATTGCCTTCTCCAGTAAGGAGCCAAGTTTCATTGACAGCATATTCCTTGCAAATGTTTGTGATAACAGGATTTGAAGGAACAATTCTTCCGCTTTCATATTGAGCTATCGTATTACGCGCAACACCAATTTTAGAGCCAAATTCCTCTTGCGTCATTCCAAGCTCCTGCCTTAATAATTTAAATCTTGTTTTCATTGCATTTTTCGCCTCCTTTCACTTTGCATTGTACCACATAACAATAAAGAAGTCAAATAAAAAAGTCTGTAAAACAACAAAAAATATAACAAAAACAACAAAAAAAGTCTTGACAATGTAATGCTAAAGACGTATACTGTTCTCAGAAACAACAAAAAGCACATTGAAAACTAAACAGAAAGGAGTCGAAACATGGAACTCTTGAGAATTAACTACGAGTCAGAGCAGCCTACTGTATCAGCCAGAGAATTGCATGAGGGATTAGGAATTGGCACGCAGTATACTAAGTGGTTTGACCGCATGTGCGAGTATGGCTTTTCTGAGAATGTAGACTACAGAGCTATTAGTCAAAAAAGACTAACAGCTCAAGGAAACGAAACAACTTACACAGAACATCAAATCTCCATCGACATGGCAAAGCAAATTTGTATGATTCAGCGCACCGACAAGGGCAAGCAGTACCGCCAGTACTTCATTGATCTTGAAAAGGCATGGAACACACCAGAGCAGGTGATGGCACGAGCCTTAAAGATTGCCAATAACGAGATTGATAGGCTCAAGGCAGATAACAAGGTACTGATTGCAGACACAGAGCGCATGAAGCCTAAAGAAATCTTTGCAGATGCAGTGGAGTCTAGCAGGACCTCGATCCTAATTGGAGACATGGCAAAACTGATTTGCCAGAATGGCCACGAGATCGGGCAAAACAGACTCTTTGAGTGGATGCGTCAAAACGACTACCTAATTAAATGTGGCGGTAGTAAAAACATGCCGACACAGAAGGCGATGGAACAGAAACTCTTTGAAGTTAAAGAACGTACCGTTGTGAATCCGGACGGAAGCGTCAGAATCACAAGAACAACACTTGTAACTGGTAAAGGGCAAATCCATTTTATCAACAAGTTCGCCAAGATAAAGGCAGAAATGATAGCAGAAGTTACATAAGAAAGGAACAAACAATGGATATCAATAAGTTTGTAGTACTTAAAGATTGCATGTACTACGAGGGAATGCATAAGTATTACATATTCCAGTTTGATAGTGCATACACACTACTTGCTGACACAAACAGAGCAATCTTGTACAGAGCAGAAAGCTTTGCTGACATGATTAGCTACATCGAAAGAATGGAAACATGTAGAAAGGAGGTGCAGGCGTGATGACAGATAAAAAGGAAAAGTCTAAGACAACATACCGTTTTCTGACAGAGCAGAAAAAGCGCACTTTGAAGAAGTTGAGCGAAGTGACAAATAGCTACTCTAGTATCCAGAACAACTATTTGCTCGGCTTGATAGAGAACATGGCCACAACAACATCGTAAGCAAAAAAGAAAAGTTGCAAATATAAATTAAGAGAGGTGATAAAAGATGTTCTGGATGACTAAAAAGATGCCAGATAAGACCGCAGGCTATCTGCTGTGTACAATTAGATGGGGCGAGACTAGACTTACCCATGAGTATTATTGGGGACCAGACCCAAAGAACAGATTTAGATGGTGGGTTTCGAAAGAAGCTTGCCAGGCGAATTTGCCAGATGGTGGATTTGAAGATTCTGGTTATGAAATTGTGGCTTGGGCTAGAATGCCTGAGCCATATAGAAAGGAAATGTATGAATCTAAGAGAAATATTGCCGCATTTGAGTGGAGAAATGAGCAGAGACGCGGAGCTGCTGAAAGAAACAGCAAAGCAGGGCGACACTGTTGTGCTGAATGTAAAAACGCCAGATGGAACACTGGTAACGGTCAACGCGGTAATTAAAGCGAAGTACCCACATGTGGTACATATGCAGTATCAAACTGCAAAGGGATATGTAGTAAACACATCATTTGCTTGGAAGAAGCTGTTAATGATAATGCTGAATCCAAGCAGCATTGAAGATAATGAAGAAGGAGAGTGATCAACAATTTTTATTTACCATGGGGAAAGCAAAAAGCAATTGCTTGAAACAGCAACACGGCTGCTTCCATGTTTAACAGAAGAACAGCTTGCCTACATCATCGGAATGGAGCAGGCAGAGGAATATAAAGAAAAGGAAGGAGCGAAAGAAAATGATAAATCTGTACTTTGATGCAGAGTTTACAGGATTGCATAAAGACACAACCCTAATAAGTATCGGGATTGTATCTGCAAGTGGTGAATCTTTTTACGCAGAATTTAATGACTTCGCAGATTATCAGATCACACCTTGGATTGAGGAAAACGTATTATCAAATACAGTGGTAAAGGGCGAGAATAAGGAGCTTGCAGAGTTACTAGACAAGGAAAACACCGTATTTGTGGTTGGTAGTAAATATGATGTACGAGAATCACTTCTTGAATGGCTTAAACATTTTGAGAGTGATATTCAGTTCGTGTCAGATGTATCTCATTACGATTTTGTTTTACTGGTTGATCTTCTGGCAAGTTCTGCACTGGAGCTTCCTAATTGCATATCGGCAAGTTGCCACAACATCAATCAGGATATTGCAAGAGTGCTAAGAATTTCTGAAAAGGAAGCGTTTGATTTATCACGCGAACAACTCTTAACAAAGTTGGGGAAGCCGCTTCCTAAAGGGGTAAAACACAATGCGTTGTATGATGCCAAGATCATTCAGGCGATTTATCGCCAACTCCAATAAATCTATGAAGCTAACAGAGGAGCAGCGGTTGGAGCTGATTGGACATATCTGTAGAAGAGTGGATGCAATAGCGCCAAGGACTGGAAGGACGGCAACAGAAATTAAAAGAGCTAGGCAGAAAGCCATGAAAGGGTTGATCCAAAGCTTTTCAGATGAATTTGGCGTAAGGGCAGAGCACTTATGGAAACAAAATGAAACATTGAAATTTAGAGGATGCAGCTTGTATGACTTACACGAGTTTATAGATTGCTACAATCCACCAGAGAAGAAAAGAAAGGAGAGAGCAAATGGTTGTAGTGAACAGCGGAGAAAGTTACCTAGGCGCAGAAATCCGCGAATGGTGCAGCCGCTGCAAGGAGCAGGATGCGGTAATGGTAAATACAAAGTATTACAGCGGTTTCAGAGAGCCGAATGATGGAGCGTTCTACTTTGTTGAGAAAGATGGAGAAAACATTTCAAAATATAGAGTTGTGCGTGATTTAGTTAAGTCACCACGACTATAAGAAAGGAGACAGACATGAGCAAAGAACTTGAAGCTGCAAGAGCATTGGTAAAAATGCTTGAAGAAAGAGAGCAGAGTAACAAGGTTGAATTGGCTAGCTTAAAAGCTGGAGAAACATTTTGTATTGGAAAGAATGATTATATTGTCCTTGAACAGCACGAAGGAAAAACCAAGGTTATCTCGAAGGATTTTATAGCAGAAGACAGAAAATTTGCAGATGATACAGCGGATTACAAAACATCTGGACTTAGAAAATACATCGAAGCTAAAATCCAGCCAACTATTGAAAATGAAGTAGGAGCCGAGAACCTAGTAGAACACACCGTAAGTTTAACAACGGTAGATGGACAAGACGACTACGGAGAGTTAACATGCAAAGTTCGCCCGCTCACTTTTGATGAGGCTCGACAGTATAACGATTTGATTGTTAATAAGGATTTGGATGATTGGTGGTGGACTTGTACAGCATGGACTGGTCCAAACCGTGAATGTAATCGCTCAATTGCCGTTGTTCTTCCGTCCGGCTACTTCTACTACGACATTTGCTGCGACAGCCTCGGTGTTCGCCCGGCTTTTATCTTGAAATCTGACATCTTTGTATCGAAGGGAAAATAAATGGCTGAATTAACATTAGAAGAACTGCAAAAGCAGTTCAATGATCTAAAGAAAAGAGTAAACATTTTAGAAGGTAATTCAAAAAGAAAAATTGATGTTGAGCCTAAAGCAGGCAATCAGTTCGAACTTGCAGGGCTAAAATGGAAAATCCTTGATGTTCTTGATTCAGGCTGTATGTGCCTTGCAGAAAAATCAGAGTTGATGAGATTTGATCCAGACATAAATGACTGGAGAATCAGTGAACTACGTCAGCATCTGAATAGTGATCTCCTTGAAAAAATAGAAAATGAAATTGGAGAGGAGAATGTTATTGGGTTTGAGAGGGATTTACTGTCTGTTGATGGACAGAATCAATACAGAGCATGTAAAGACAAGGTTTCGCTGCTTACTCTTGACGAGTACAGAAAATACAGAAGCCTGATCCCAAACGAAGGGTATTGCTGGTGGTTACTTACTCCATGGAGTACGCCGTGCAACGAATATTATATGTGGACTGCCGTTGTTCTTTCGTCTGGCTACGTCGACATCTATGGTTGCTACGGCAGCTGCGGTGTCCGCCCGGTTTGTATCTTTTCCTCATCAATCTTCGCATTAAAAGGAGAAAGCTAATGAGTAATTATGTAAAAGCCCGATATGAGGGCAGCAAAAGAAGTTATTGTTTTGCGACAGAGGAAGATTTAAAGCCTGGAGACGAAGCAGTAACTCCAAACGGCACAAAAGTCACAGTGGTAGATGAGCCGGTAGACCTTTCATGGATAGAAGCCTATGGAAGAAGCAATATCAAGACGATCAAAAGAGTGCCAGAAAACAATGAAATTGAACAAGGAGAATAATTATGAGTGAGAGATTTGAGATATGTGCTGGAGAACGTATAGGAATGATTGCTATTAAAGACAATCAAACCAAAGAAGCGGGATTGGGATTTTTCAAAAGTAGAGATGATCTTAGTTTTTTGGAAGCACTCAGAGACGCTGCGCAGGAATTACTAGATGTATTAAAGGCTGACAAGAATAATGACACAGACAGTGCAGAGGGCACAGAGCCAGAGCAGGAAGAGAAAAAACAGCCAGTTCCTTACAATGGCACAGTAGAAGTTGTAAAAGGTGATGACGTGCTTTTCCCAACAGGGTTAAAGTTTAAAGTGACGCAAGGCAAAATAGAATATATTACAGGCAATTTAATGAACGACATTTCTGCATACCTTATATTTTGCAATAACACATTCAAATCATTTGATGATTTGAGCAAGTTTTTTGACAAGATGCACATTGAGATTAAGGAGGGCGAGGAATAATGGCAGCGGCTAAAGCAGAAGCATTAAGTACAGGAAATCAGCAGGCCAGTTTAATTGTAAATAATAACCTTATTGATGGACTTGTACGCCAATTAAAAGAGAAAGAGAACTTTGGCTTGGCATTTCCAAAAGACTACAACGTAGCAAATGCATTAACTGGAGCGTATCTGGTATTAAAAGATACTGTTGACAAAGATAAGCGACCGGTTCTTGAAAGCTGCTCACAGGCTAGTATTGTAAATTCGCTTATGGAAATGGCCACATTGGCACTCAATGTCAACAAAAAGCAGGGATATTTTATCGCCTACGGCGGAAAGTGCCAATTCCAGAAATCTTACTTTGGAAATATCACATTGGCAAGACGTAACGGTTTAAAGAAGATCAGTGCAGAGATCATCTATGAGGGTGATACATTTAAGTATCACATCGTTAATGGTGAGAAAGTTATTGATGAACATACGCAGGACTTCATGAACATTGATAATGACAAAATCAAAGGTGCTTATGCCGTTGGAACACTAGAAGATGGAAGCCAGATAGTAGAGATCATGAATATTAACCAGCTGAAGAAAGCATGGAATCAACGAATGGGTGGATTGAAAGAGGATGCCGCCAGCACACACACAAAATTCAGAGATCAGATGTCAAAGAAAACTGTAATCAACCGTTTGTGCAAAATGATCGCAAATACGAGTACAGATGGCAATATTTCTGAGATATCCGACAGACTTGATCAATTTGAAGACATTTCTCCAATTGAAATTGAGCAGGAAAATGTTGCATATGAAATTAAAAATGAAGCAAATTCAGAAGCATTTGTTGAGCCTGTAACTGGAAATCGAGAGTTAAAAGCCGATGCAGATGGTCAGCAGGAACTCCCAGCGTTTATGCAGTAGGGAGATAGCCTATGGATGAAATCAAATGGAGAATAGAAGGAATTTTTAAAGCCAACGCTGCAAAGTGTCTGGACGAAATCGGAAGAGATGCAGAGATAACGCCAGAACAAGTACTTGAGAAAGCAAGAGACGAACAGTCAGAGCTTCACAAGTGTTTTGAATGGAACGATAGCATAGCGGCAGAAAAATATCGCTTGCAGCAGGCAAGACAGCTTATCCAGTTCTTTGTAGTTGTACCAAAGCAGGATAGCAAGCCGCCTATTAGGCACTTCCAGATCACAAGCCAGAGAAATGTGTATATGCCGACAACGCATTTTGCAACACAACCTGACGAGTATCAGAAGTTGCTGCAGAGGGCTTACGCAGAGCTGAGAAGTTTTCAAAATCGGTATAAGTCGCTTTCTGAGTTAGAGAGCGTATTTGAAGAAATCGACAAGATAGCCGTCTAAACAGTTTCAATGCTTAATTCGAGTGTTCTATGGATGGTGTAACGGTATGCACCATCTGAGAAAAGAAATGGCTCATATGTCAAAAACATAACAGCGCAGGACAGAACATAACACGACACAACAGCACATAACATTGCATCATTCACAGAGCATTCGAGTTAAGCAGATTTTATGGGCTAGTATGAGGCAGCAAGTAAGCCTCAAGTATATAGCAAAAAGTGATAGGATAGGACAGAACATAACAATACACTACACTACAAAACAGATTATTTGTTGCTTTATGCTAGCCCATGAGTCAGGGCAGAACAGAATATAGCAAAACAAAACAGTACAAGGCAGAATAATACAAGACAGAATAGTACATAACACGACGCAAAAGGTATCCATTCTATATGTGGCATAAGCAATATGTCATAACAAAGTACAGGATAGTTTAAAACATCACAGAATACAACAATATACATAATTATGCATAGTTTATGCTATGTACCGAGTGGATACCAACAAAACAAACTGGTAGCATTTGCAGGCAGCATGAGTTGCCTAATACAACAGAACAGAACAAGACACAGCACGACACAATAGCACATAACAAGAGAAAACATTGCATTTCATGTTGTCTGCAAGTGTTACCAGAACACTTAAAACTTTCACTCGAGATGCGGCATGAGCCGCAGAAAATAGCACATGACAGTACAGCATACCACACAGCAGCACAAAATAGCACATAACATTGCATCACAACGTTCATGACGTGCCTCGAGCGAAAGCTTAGACCAAAACAAAAAAGGAGAAAACAAATTATGACAAAGAAGGAAGAAACACAGGTTATCGAATTGAAACCGTTAAGCATCAAGCAGGCAAGAATTACTATTGCAGGTGATGGGGATTTGGTACTTAACAAGATGAATGATTGCAGCGCCAGAAAGCTGACCGATGAGAGAAAGAACAAGGCTAAGGACACAGCGGCTACAAATGTATGGGAAGAAATCATTACCTCTATGCACTGGTATAACGGAAAGCCTACAGACTTCACAGAGGAAGGTTTGAGAGAAGCACTGACCAACAATGCACCGTGCATTACGGCATTTGGCTTAAAAAAGTCATTTGGACAGGCTGTTGTACAAAACAAGATTGATACTTACGCAACTAAGTTCAATGCCGCTGTAAATGTAATTGCAAAGGGAAATCTGGTTCCGATCAAGTTTGCGGAACATTTTGTTGACGAAAAGCTTATGTCACCAAAGAAGGGCGCTCCAGTGCTTGTAAGACTGAATAGATTTAGCGGATGGAGCGCAACTTTTACAATTCAATATACGGAGAATGCATATTCTCTGGAACAGATCTTAAACATTATTCGTCTTGCAGGTTTTGGAAACGGAATTGGAAGTGGAAGAACAAGCGGATACGGTCGTTACCACATTGAAAGCGTGGAAGGATGAATGACATAGAACTTGAGAGAGGAGTTTTTTAGATGATTCTAACATGCTTAGCCAGCGGAAGTTCTGGTAATTGCTATGTTTTAAAGGATAACAAAGGCAAGATGCTTCTTCTTGATGCAGGAATCCCGATCATGAAGATCAAAAAGGGATGCGATTGGAAGGTATCTGATATTGTTGGATGCGTTGTAACCCATAAACACGGAGATCACTCGGAAGCAGTCAGTGATCTGGAAGAAATGGGAATCCCAGTCTACAAACCTTATGAAGATAACTCCTATATCGGTGGATATGGTGAATTTAGAATTGTATCAGTTCCGATGAATGATGTGCATGGACACTTCAAACATACCGATGCAGACGGTACAGAGTGTCCGTGCTATGGATTCATCATCGAGCATCCAGAGATGGGGCGAATGCTCTACATTACTGATACAGAGTTTGTAAGGTGGCGATTTAAGGATATTGACCACATGTTGGTGTCTTGCAATTACCAAAAGAAGTACATTTCAGAGGATGTCACTGGTAAACGATTGCATGTCATTAAGGGGCATATGGAGTTAGAAACGTGTGCAGGCTTCATAGAAGCTAACACAACAAACGCACTCCAGAACGTCATTATTTGCCATTTAAGCGCAAATAACGCAGTGCCGGAAGAAATTGTTACAAGAATAAAAGAAGTCGCAGGAATGGCAAATGTGGACGTTGCAGAAGCAGGTAAGACCTGGCAATTGTTTAATTACGAAACATGTCCGTTCCTGTAAGAAAGGAAAAGCAAATGAGCAATAAAGAAGTCTTGAAGATATTAAAGAAGAAACTTGATACTTGCACCAGAGCAACTGAGCAAGCCTTGAAGAAAAAGGACTACAAGGCAGTTGAAAAATCAATGAGAACCGCGGTTGCATTCATGAAGGCACATAGCGCTCTTAAAAAGCAGGTTCCACAAAAACTGGTTATTCTAGCAGACAAGAACGCATGTAGCTGCTCTGTATGTGGAAACATCATAAATGATTGCTTTGCTTCCTATTGTTCAAAATGTGGACAGAAGATTGATCGGGAGGATTGTTAAATGTCTATTGCAAAAAGTGATGAAATCAAAAACCTTTTGGTTAGCAATAGTGAATTGATGGTTACGGCAGCATATCCACATACCTATTGCCGTGTAGTACCACTACAAACGGCATGTGAAATAGTCAACAACATTCTTGAAAACAGAGACATGCATAAAACAATTGCAGAAGAACCAGTCATCTGTACATCAAGCAAAAATGTATACGAGTGGTATTGCCCGACATGTGGCACACGGTACGAATCAGAAGCAGGAGTTTGCGTACACTGTCCATATTGCGGACAGAAGATAGATTGGAGCGATTATGATTCTGAATGAAATTTTAAAGCTTATGAAATGCTTTCCTGGTAGCAGTATCAACAGCGATGGGTACTTGCTCTTAAACAAGCAGCATTCTGGTTTTTCCGTAGCTGACATTGAGAGCGAAGAAGATCTTAAATGTAAATTGCTTGAATATGTGTCAAGGGACGCTTGCAAAACAATGGTTTATCAGCAACACATAAGGAACGTAAGATTCTGGAATAGAACTCGAAAGAGTATAAACCAGTATCTGCAGACGAATTTTTCTGATGATGACATGCTTGATATATACCAGTACTTAGGCAATGGTATCAGGCACAAGCTCACCAAAGAGTTTGTAGAGAGTGGATATGATCTAAAACTGATAAAGGAGGATTTGAATGGATGAGATTAAGATCGGAACTCCTGTCTATCACGTAGAGGAATACCGATTAACCAACTATGAGTTAAAACAAAAGGGATTCGAAGGGTTCGACAACTACGGACTTGAAGTTGTTGAATCGGTTGTTATAGCCGTGACAGACACACATTTTGATACGGCAACCGAAAAACGTGACATCGGAAGCAATACGAATAATATACATCATTGGGAGAGATTAGCGCTTGGAAGGGCAGTATTTCTGAGCAAAGAAGAAGCTGCAGAAGAAGCTGATAATCGTGCATATAATATCCAGTTAGGGTATCACTGCTCGAAATTTAACCAACGTCCAATGTATAAAAATTGGCTACACTGGCAAGATACAGCTAAGGCAAAGGCACCTAAAAAACAAACAGGTCATAGATCAAACTTTGTCGCGAAAAAAACTACACTTCCAGAGGAGCTTTACATTGCCTGGAGGGATGGAAAGCTAACTGGACCAGAAGGTGCAAAGAAGATAGGTGTTTGCGTCACGACTTTTGAAAGATATGCAAGAGAAGAACTTGTGAAGAGAGGTGATAGACATACCGTCAAGACAGGTAACAAAGTACCACCAAAGCCTTTGCCACCAATGTTTGATGAATGTTTCGAGCAGTGGAAGCTTGGATTACTCTCAGACGAAAAGGCAGCTAGACAATGTGGGATATCACATACAACATTCCGTAAGTATGCAAATATCCGTTTAAAAGAGATTGGAGAGCAGAGAAAAGGAATCCAGAGAGGAGTGATTCTTCCACCAAACTTCACAGACGTATATCTCGAATGGGAACAAGGTAGCATTGGATGCAGTGAAGCTGCAAAGAAATGCGGTCTTGAATACTATACATTTAGGTACTATGCAGAGAAAAGATATAACGAAAGAATGGACGCAGGGGTGCTTCAGTATTAAAAGAAAGAAGGGCTTCAAAGTGAAGAAAAATCGGCAAGTTTTACTGAATGAAAAGTTAATTGCACCTACGCTTGCTTTTGAACTTGGCATGACAGAAAAAGAGCGAAAAGATTTTCGCAAAGCTATGCGAACAATGTTTAAATTGAAGATTAAGCAGGAAATAAGACCAGAGGAAGAGCTTATGTATACCCTTACAAGGCAGAGGGAACTAGGCAGAAGAAAGAAAAGGATCAAACTTTAAAGAAAGAGGTGTTCCAGCTCTGATCAATATGCTTTTAGGCATAAAAAATCAAAGAGATATAGTGAAGAAAGGAAGATGTGAAAATGACACAGAAGGAGCTGAGAAAAAAGTACATGCAGATCATCAAGACCGAGGTATATCCGTGTAGCAGAGAAATGCAGGAGTTTTCAAAAAGAAGATGTGGCTACATTGTAGAGCTTACAGACGGTAAGATCATCAGATTATATAAGCCAAGAAAGCATGTTCCGTATGATTTCACTGAGATTATGGACAAAATTACCAGATTAACGTTATGTCTTGAAGGTTTCTGCAGGTGCAAGACATTTGTGCAGTATTTCGCATCATCAAACGATTGTGATCTGGTACAAGAAGTTACATATTCTGGTATAGAGCCAGAGTGGATGAAAGAAAAGGCAGCCAGAGGGCAAGAAAGAAATAGTGAAGATGTCCAGAGAATCATTGATGGCTATAAGTATCTGCTGATGAAATACAAGGTTGGAGGTAAAAAGAAATGAAAGTAACTAACATTTTACACGAAATTGCAGAAGTAGTGCTGATTGAAGAGAGCAAAAATAATTTCCCACCAACGATTACAGAAGCGTTGAAATTAGGCAATCTTCTTGCCTACACCAACTTAATCAAAATATACACGTTGATTGATGCACTTGTTTTTACTAGCACTAACATTGATTGTAACGGACAGCCTTATATTAGTGGCATAGAGTCTATCACTATCGGAAATTTTAAAATTTGTAATAATGGAGAATTGCAAAAAGACCAATTCGAAGCAGCTCTTGAAATGTTTAATGGCTATGAAATTTAATTAAATTACAGCTTTGCACAGATTACCTGATGGGTATGCAGGTTCGATTGCTGCACTGAGTGGATATTTCCATTTTGAAAACCAACTTAAAAAAGATAAAGCCAGATTATGCTGAAAAGCATATCAAATAAATTTAGGAGGTTCAGTATGAACAAAGTAATTCTAATCGGAAGGTTAACCAAAGACCCTGAAGTACGCTATACACAGGGTCAGGAGACAATGGCGGTAGCCAGATATACACTGGCTGTAGACAGAAACCGTAAGCAAGATAACGGTCAGAATGCAGACTTCATTAACTGTATCAGTTTCAAAAAGAATGCAGAGCTTGCAGAGAAATTTCTGCACAAAGGAACAAAGATTGCTGTTACTGGACGCATCCAGACAGGTAGCTACACAAATAAGGATGGACAGAAGGTGTACACAACGGATGTAGTTGTGGATGAGCAGGAGTTCGTGGAAAGCAAGAAGAATACGCAGCCAGCTCCAGAACCAGCACCTGCAGGTGGATATGAAGGGTTTATGAATATTCCGGATAATGTGGAAGATGAAGGACTACCGTTTAATTAAAAAGAAGGGAGATGTTTGAGGTGATCATTGTAAGACAAGATAGAAATGCTTTTTACAACTGGGACAATGTAGTTGACGTTTACATTAACGGACTTTCAAAAACAGAAATATTATTAAAACACGTTAAAGGCTCAAACGAGTCGACTGATTACCCAATTGGCAAATATAAGAACGCAGAAAATGCCGAGGCTGCATTCGAGAAACTTATAGAGAACATTTTAGAAAAGGCTCCATATGCCGTTGTGCCAACCGATGAAGAAATTGAGAAAAGCATTCACCGGGGAACAGAATCAAGCTCGGAAGAGGAATAGGATACATCCAAATAATTTTTAAGGATTGAGATCTGCAAAAGCGGCAACATACGTATTTAACGATAGTTACGAATATACAAGAAGATACAGGGAATTTGTGAAGAAATTAAAAGAAGAAAATCAAGCGGAAGGAGGAAAAATATTTGAAAGCGATTAACGAACAAATTACATCAGCTTATGACCGAATGCCCATTGAGATTACTGATTTGGTTGCCTATGTCGATGGAAGCTACGATCAGTCTACCCAGTGCTTCTCCTATGGCATGGTAATATTGGAAAATGGAGAGGAAAAGGCCTTCAATAAGAGCTTCTTTTCTGATTCTAGCCTTCGCAGTATGCGAAACGTTGCAGGTGAGATCATGGGCGCTAGAGCTGCGATAGAGTATGCCATCAAAAACAATAAGAAGCGACTTATTATACGTTATGATTATGATGGAATAGCAAACTGGCCACTTGGAAAATGGAGTGCAAACAAAGAAGCAACAAAGTCATATGTAAAATTTGTAAGAGAGGCTGCGCAAAAAGTTCAAATCACCTTTGAGAAGATCAAAGCGCATTCAGGTGACAAGTATAATGATTATGCTGACAAGCTTGCAAAACAAGCATTAGAGTTGGTTAAGTAGGAGAAAGATATGAGCAGAAGTAAAATGTATGGAATAAGGAGTGATTATACGGGAACGGTGCTTTTTGAATATCCTAATTCATGGCTTTTCTCTCCCAATATATGGGAAATGCTGCCGAATAAATATATTCCAGACTACATCGAGACTCCGTATGGATACAAGCTAATGATTATTGAACCGCATTATGGCCCCAAAGTATGGTCAAAAACAAATGAAAAGGTTAATAATTGTGATAATACACCAGATAGAGTATGTTGGGAACTTTCTAATCAGAACATTTTTTCTACCAATGACAAAGACTTAATAGCGGATTCGATTATTAAGTTTACGGAACAGAATATCCAATATCTGGAAGCTTCAAAACCAGAGAATATCATTAAACGTTTTTCGGAAATTGCGAGTAGCATTAGGTCTATTGACGAAAAAGAGTATCCGTATTTTGTTTTTAAAAATACTACCTGTGATGATGGAGTGGAGAACTGGTTTGAAAAATACGATGAGGAGACTGGGGAATATATTGAATGCTCAATGATTCAAAACAGCGATCACTTTCTGGCAGAATTTGTACTTTTCAAGGATGGAAAGATTGATAAATTCGTAAGCAATGAGGATTATTTTAAAGAAAAAACTATGGCGGAGGTATAAAAATGTCAATAGTATCAAGCTACGCATTAAAGGATAAGAAGTGCATTTCGGTAAATATTTACAGTATCGATGCAGCTGTAATTCTTCATGATTTCCTTATTAAGGCAGCTAGCAAAGGAATGGAAGAAGGAAAATTTTTTGAAGCAGAAGTGGCACTTCACAATGCAAACGAGCTTACAGCAGCCATGGAAGAAGCCTTTGAGCTTTGAGGAAAAATCCAATGGATAAAGAAGGATGGTGCAGACCTAAAGTATGGTGCCAGTATATATTTGGCGATCAATGTTGGATAAGCTGCTTACCACAGCAAAAGTGGCAGTTTAAACGCAAGGAAGGAGGGGAAGTTACCATTTGTAGTGAAAAACGGCACATTTTGTTCCTGGTCACAGTAGAAGATTTTGAGCAGCACTGGAAGGAGGTGTAAACGATGAATAAACGGCAGAGAAAGAAACAGTTCAAGAAGATTCACGGCATGAATCCAAGGGATTATTTCATGAAAAGCGAAAATGTTCCGAAAACAGTTATAGCTTTCGTTAATTCAAGTAAAATGATCAGACTGTTATGCAAAAAAGATGGCAAAACTTGGGAAATTTGTAGAGAGTGGTGGGGACAGTCAAATGAATAAAAGACAGAGAAAGAAGCAGTTTAAGAAACTTTATGGTATGAATCCAAAGCAATATCAACAAGCTATGCAACTGGTATCGCTTGAAGAACCATCGAAAAAAATTATGGATTCAGAAACAACTACATTTACAGATTTGGGGAGTTGCCTTGAAAGAATTAAAGATGGACTGCAAAAATCAGTTTCTGCTTTAGGAAAGTTGAGTTGCGAAGCATTCTGCTTTTGCTTAGAAGAACTTGGAAGGGAGTTGAAAAAGTGAAGGCAAAAATGAAGTTTGAACGAACTAAAAGCATGACCTACTATTATTGCCCGATTTGTATGCTGAACTCCACAAATAAAGCAGAAATAGAAAAACATTTCCGTGAAGGACATCAAGTAAAAGTAAAAAAATACATACATTGCAATATTTGTGGAGAAGGTTGGAATGTACAGGCATTTGGAGAAGAGGGCGCCAGAAAGCGAGCAGAGCAATGCTGCCAAAGCCATATTGATAATGGGAAAGCAGATCAGGAAGCCAGCATAAGCTATTTTTATTCACATGGTCGGTTTGGCTATGTAAAAAGTGTGAAAGGAGGAGAGAGTGTGGAAAATAATCATATCAAGAAAATAGAGGTTATTGATGAATAAATGCAAGAACATTGCAAAGGCAAAAGCCATAGAGCAGGAGAACAAGAAGCGACTGCTGAAAATCAATCCCCAGCTGAACGATGAAAGCGGAATCTACATTTTGACCAGAGAGGATGAGAACGGTTTCCGGTTCGCGTATATCGGGCAAGCCATGCACATACTTAGCAGGCTAGCTAACCATATGGTTGGCTACAAACAGCACATAGATCTTAGCCTGAGAAAACACAAACTGTACTCAGAAAGTAATCCTTATGGATGGAAGGTTGAACACATGAATGTTCCGCTTGACCAGCTTGACGAACAGGAAAAGTATTACATTAAATTTTATGCAGAAAATGGCTATCAGCTTCGGAATGTTAGTCTGGGTGGACAAGGTGAAAACCGTTCAAGCGGAACTATAGGAGGCAGAAAGCAGCCTAGAAATTATTTGGAGGGCATACAGCAAGGTAAGAAATCGCTAGCTAAGGAATTATCATCTATTGCTGAGAAACACCTTACAATTGCTGTCAAGCCCGAAAAGCAGGGTAACAAGGTTTCAGAGCGCCAGAGAGATAAGTTTATGGAGCTTATCAGTGTTGAGAACTATGAGGAAACTAGTCAAATAAGTGCGAAGTAGTCGGGAATTTGTTTGATTCTAAACCAGGAAAGGAAATGTCAAATGAGAGAAAATGATATTAGAACACTTCCAGATGGAAGTCATTTTTACTTTAAAGGATTTAAGTGGATTGCGTTGGACAATAACGTAGACGGTGGCGTTCTAGCAGTTATGGCATCCAGTTGGAACGGGGAAAGGTATCGTTTTGATGAGGACTATTGCAACAACTATGCAGAATCAAGTTTGCGCAAAAAGCTACGAGATGAACTACTTCCAGTACTGGGCGAGGACAATCTTATTCCTCATGAGATTGATTTAGTAGCTGATAATGGCGATGACGGTTACGGAAAGATTTCTGATAAAGTGTTTATCCTGAGCTGTGATGAATACAGAAAGTACCGCAAGCACGTTCCATTGATCCATGAATGGATGTGGACTTGCACGCCTTGGGGCGCCTCAACTACTACGTATTTGAACAGTGCTCGTAGCGTGAGTGAAACTGGTTACTTGTACTCTGAAGAGGTGAATGAAATGGATGGAATTCTCCCTGCTTGTGTATTTAATCCAGAAAAAGTGAAAGTGGGGTACACAATTCCAACGGTTGAGGAGAGAAGTAATGATTAACGAACAAGTTTTACTGAGAAAGATCAATGAACAGTTAAGAGACATGCCGGAGGCGCGAAACAAAGTCAAACGCCTGATTTATTCTATGGATTGGGTAGATTCAATCAAGCTGCCAGAAGAGGGCTGCAACCATGATGAAAGTAAAGATGATTTCAGCCATGGTTATGTTGCTGGATATTATGATTGTATCAACAAAATCAAGAAGCTGAATGGCTTAGGATGAAAGCATGATTTAATTGTAAGAAGTGCTGTGGGGTTGGCTGCTGTAGCAGCTAACTTCTTGAAATAAGTATCTAAGTGGGGAAGGAGAGAACACATGAAGATCTGGACAGAAAAAAAGCTTATTGAAGAAGGCTACGATATCCGAAACGCACAAATCAAAGGTGCGGAGCTGACAATGGAAAATCACGGTTGCATATCATTTGATGTCGTTGTTGAAGGTGCAGGTTGGGGATGCGTTTTTGGCGGATATAGTCTCGGACACGGTTATCTGGGGGCGAAAGAATTTAGTGGCTATGGTCCGGGAATGGAATCCATTGCTAGAATAATGGATACAGTCGGAGTTACAAAGTTGAGTGATTTAGAGGGAAGATATATACGAACCGCAGTAACTGGAGATAGAAGATTAAAAATTATTGGAAATATAATCAATGATAAGTGGTTTGATATCAAATCATTCTTCGAGGATGCACAAGAAAATGATAATAAGGTATCAGAAGGGAGCAATAAATGAGTATTAAGCATATTATCTTATGCATTGAGTTTGTATTTCTTGCAGTTCAACTCATAATGGCTAGAGCTGCATACAAATCTCCGTTAAAGTACGGAGAAACTGCCAAAATTGTGAATATTTTAGCGCTTATCGTTATACTGCTGTGCAACATAGCAATCATAGTTTTAAATATTATGGGGTGAGGTGGCACGAATGTTCAAAATAATGAGCCAAAATAAATACGATAGCCTAATCAGGGAGAACACAGAACTTAAAAATGCAAAGGTAAATCTTGAAGATAAACTGGATCAGCTTAAAGCAGAAAAAGCTGTAAATAGCAAGTATAAATGTGGCGAATATTGTCGCGTTTGTGAGAATGGATACGAGATACCGAGCTATACCATAGGTCGTGATTATGGATGCTTGTTGAATACAGAATGCGAATCCTTTGTAAAACGTAAAGAATGAGAGGAGTTGAATATTATGCAAATAATTAAGGGTGTTTTATGTGTGGTTATGCTTTTAGCCCAGCTTCTGCACTACATAGGACCCAAAAGGACTAGAGCATCATTTGAAGCATTGTGGATTATCTCACTGATACTTTTGTGGGCTTTGATTCTTTTATAACATTATGAGGTAAAAATGAAATTTATTGATTTTTTTGCAGGAATTGGAGGATTCCGCAGAGGAATGGAATTGGCAGGGCATGAATGCGTTGGATTCTGCGAGTTCGACAAGTTTGCGACTGCAAGTTACACATCCATGCATTTACTCACCAAAGAGCAGAGAGAGTTCCTGGACAAAATGCCACTGAAACAACGGCAAAAAGAAATATTGAAGGAGGAATACAGAAATGGAGAATGGTATGCAAATGACATTAGAAGAGTGTATGCCGGAGACATTCCAAAAGCAGACTGTTGGTGCTTCGGATTCCCTTGCTTCGTTCGAGGAACTTATATTCTTACAGAAAAAGGATATATACCAATTGAAAACGTATCTGTCGGAGATAGAGTGCTTACTCACAAAGGAAGATGGAAAACAGTTACCTCAGTTATGCAGAGAGACAACGCAAGAATCTGGAACGTCAACGGATTTGGCATCTTGCCAACTGGCACAACGGCAGAACACCCGTATTATGTCACTCGCGTATCCGAACCAATTGAATTCAAACCAGTCAAGGAACTCAATGATAGCTATTACTCCACAATGGTGTTGCCTGATGAAGAGCCAAACGAATACAGCAAAGAGATCTGGTGGATTATCGGACGCTATATTGCTGATGGGTGGAGAGTTCGCAGACAAGATAGACCACGAGGGGGAAGGATTGTGTTTGCGGTCAGTGATAAAAAACGAGAAGAATTTGAACACCGACTGTCAGAAGCAAACCTACATGGAACTTACACTGAAGAAAGGACTTGCGGGAAGTATCATGTGTGCGATAACCAACTATACGAATACCTTGGTATATTCGGGGAATATGCATATGGAAAACGAATACCAAGAGAAGCACTGTGCTTACCACGAGAAAAGGCCGAATACTTTTATAACGGATACATGTCAGGAGATGGCAGAAACGACAAAGAAGAAGCAACATCCACCAGTGCAGCAGTCATTCTTGGTATGTGCATTATTGCACAGCGATTGGGAAAACCTGTGCCAGCTGTCTATTATACTAAAAGAGATTCAAAGTGCACTATTGAAGGAAGGGAATGTAAACAAAGAGACACCTACACTTTTAGAATCTCTAACAAATCGGTTAAAGGATATTATCGTGGAAGATATGTTTGCAGAAAATTGTATCAGCCAACAGAATCTGATCAATACGAAACAGTATATAACCTTAGCGTTGAAGAAGATGAATCTTACATTGCAAACGGGGCAATCGTCCACAACTGTCAAGACATCTCCGTTGCAGGAAAACAGCTTGGATTTCAAGGAAACCGTTCAAGCCTGTTTTTCAGAGTTATGTACCTTATCGGACAACTCAAAGAAGAAGATAAACCCACTTACCTTTTCATTGAGAACGTTAAGAATTTGCTTAGCGTTAATGGAGGATGGGATTTCGCCAGACTGCTCATTGAAATGGAGCAGGGGGGGTATGATGCAGAATGGCAAGTGCTCAACTCTAAGGACTTCGGAGTTCCACAAAACAGAGAAAGGTGCTTCATTATCGGACATCTTAGAGGACGAAGTGCCGCAGAAATATTTCCTGTCAAGGGAACAGACAGAGAAAATAGTGTTTCAATAATTGATCAAGAAGGAATTACTGGAGCTTTGCCTTGCTTTGTAGATTTGAGTTATCAGGGAATAGAATTGACAGAAAAAGCAAGATGCTTGCAAGCTAGATACAATAAAGGTGTTTCAAACCACAAAGCCGAGACAAGTGGTGTTGCAATTCCAGTTCTCACTCCAGATCGTGCAGAAAAGCGCCAGAATGGAAGACGCTTTAAAGAGAATGGCGAACCAATGTTTACTTTAACTTCGCAAGACAGGCATGGAGTTGCCACAGGTATAAACCCTATTGGTGGAGTTTATACTGAAGTTTCGCCAGAGTTCTATCGTGGAGTATATGAAGGCTGCTTTAGATGTCTAAAAGCATCTACACACGATAGTGGTGTTGCCTTAAAACTTCAAAACATTCCAGTAAGCAGGGAATATGTCTTAACCAGACCAAGCATGTTTATGAAAATTTCTGATGAATTAACCATATATGCTGTCTGGTATGAAAAATATCAATGTTACATAGCAATCAGAAAATTGACACCAAAAGAGTGTTTTAGATTGCAAGGATGGACAGATGAATATTTCGAAAAGGCAGCATTTGTCAATTCTGACAGTCAGTTATATAAGCAGGCAGGAAACGGTGTCACGGTAAATGTAATAGAAGCAATTGCAAAACAGCTTAAATTCGCATAAGGAGATAGCATGACAAATAGAGAGAAAAAGGAGTCTATTGATTATTTTAACCATGAATTGGAATGCATGAAGCATCGAGTTTGTAACTGCGATATGCAGACAAGTTTGAGGATTGGAAGAGAAAAAACTGCTTACGAAACAGCAGTAGAATGCTTAAAGAAGCAACTTCCGCAGCCACCAGTTAAAGCAATTCGCAAGTCTGTCGTCCATGAAAACAGAGGTGATAAACCACATACATGGAGAGGGATTGAGCTTGAGGTGTGGGAATGTCCGCGCTGTAGAAACACAGTATGGAGTGGCATAAGTATTGCAAAGAAATCACCATATTGCTCAGACTGTGGACAGAAAATTGATTGGGAGGACATTGAGAATGGGAAAAGCAATTGAATACATCAAGCAGAGACTACCTGATTGCAAATTTGATTCAATGTATGAGATGGATATATGTGAAATAATTAAAGAAGTTAACAGCAATAAAATCTATGAACTAAAGACAAAAAGCGGAAACCTCATTAATGAAGTGTGCTATGACAATGATGCTGATTTTAACTACTACACAATGAGTAGCAACATTAACGACGGTACATTGTTATTTATGTACGACGTAGCAAGCGATGTGCTTCTAAGCGTGCTCAACTGCGAAACATACAATACAAAAGTGCTAAAAGAACTTCCAGAAAATGAGGGATATTTTGATTCACACCATTTCAAGTATACCATCGGAAACATTGTATGCTGCTCAGAATATGGTGACGAGTTTTCTTCCGAAGAAAAACCTTGGATGAAATCGAGATTTACAGCTTTTTTACCAATCAAATTTGAAGTTGTTGAATCAACTGCTGCTTTGCAAAAACGAAAGGAATGATAATATGTATTACATGGATGACGAAGATTATTTCGGGCCGAGCGAGTTTGACGCAAAAATCGAAGAACTTAAAAACGAGCTTCGGAAAGCTGTAAAAAAGGAAGTTAAGGACGAACTTGAAAAGCTGCGCGAGGAAAATAAAAAATTGCAGGGCATCAAGGAGAATTTTGAATCCATAAAGGAAGATTATGAGAGAAAGAAAGCAAAGTACAAAAGCGCAATGGAAAAGGCCGGAGCCAAAGCTGAACGAGCTAGGCTGAAAGAGTTAATGAAACAGTTTAAGGTTGTTCTGTGGTCAGTAAAATGGAACTTCCAGTATAAGGAGAAATGCGATAGGTGCGATAACGACAGAGAAGTCAAGATAAAACTTCCATCTGGCAGAATGACATATGATGATTGCAAATGTGGAGTAAGAAAAAAAGTGTATTATCCGGATATGGAAATTCTGTATGAACTGAGTGATAAATACCAAGGGATTAAAGCATGGTATAGAGCAACAAATGATAAAGAAGAAAGCGATCTTGCAATGTGTTCTTGCGCAACATATGCAATGGAAATAGTAGACCATAACAAGGACTTTAACGAAATAGATGCAGAGGATAAGACATTCTTCACAACTAAAGAAGAATGTCAGGAGTTCTGCGACTACATGAATGAAAAAGAAGAAAATTCTGGATACGATTACAACTTGGCAGGAAAACTAATTAAGGCTAGAGAGGTGTAAAAATATGGTTAAAACAATTGTTGATAATCCGTCAAACTTCATAGCATTGATGCACAATTGCGTATTTATAAAAGATGGCGATGTATGGTACAGGGATTTTGAACGTGAGATTCCGCTCATAGAGCTTGCACGGAAACTTAATAAAGCATACGGCGATTCTGAGGCATCAGCGATGAATGATGAAGCATTTAGTGACAAAATGTATGACGATTTGCAATTTAAGCTTGAGGAAGATATTGATAGTTTTATCGCCACTTTTTATATGGCACTTGTTGGAATGGCAGAAAACCGAGAACGCTTGAAAATATACGAAACAACAGGATTGCCAACAACGGCATATCCAGAAGTACTGCAGGAATGTATTGATACTTACGGAGCGGATAAACAAATCGACCAGACGATTGAAGAAATGAGCGAGCTGATAAAAGCACTGCTTAAACATCGCCGCAAGACAATTCAGCTGGAGGGTGGAAATGTAAATCCAACGCCTGACACAGACTTGGCAAAAGCCAGAGCAGATATTCTTGAAGAAACTGCTGACGTTATTATCATGTTGACTCAAATCATCATGATTTTTGGTGGCAGAGATTTTGTTGAAAGAATAATAGAATCAAAGGTTTGTCGCCAGAAAAAGCGCTTGAGAAAGGAGACAGATGGTCAGGATTATTGAAGCAGAAAACGTAACAACTTACCCTGAGTGATAGAAATTTGAGCTATGAGGAAGATGATGTGCTGACATAATCAACATAGACACCTACACAGCAAAAAGCATGATTGTAAATTACCGTGACCAGTTAAAGAAAACACTGGGACTTTAAAAAAATGCTGACCTAATGGCATGACAGGGAGGAGGATATAAAAAATTATGGCGAATATTTTAGAATGTGGTGGCTTTACAGTCGCTCATAGGCCGTTGGCAGACAGTACTCTAAAAGGTATGAGAAAAGAAGAACTAATTCGCCTTATCAGAGTCTTAGAAAGCAACTATGAGGCTGTCAATGAGCGCAATAAAAACCAGTTGAAGCATATTGAGACTCTAAAACGAGAGATTGTAAACGATAAAAAAGCAAGAACCATTTTAAATAATTCTAGTGTATGGAGGGGAAATGAGCAAAGAGACAGAAAACAGACTGAAAACCGAGCTTGATAAGCTTGATGAGCTTGCAGCAACAGGTGTACACCTGCTTGGAGAATACATGAACGACCCAGAGAGTGAAGTAAAGAAGAGTGCATATCATGAAACATGCATGATGATCAATAATCAGTTTACAGATTGTGCAGTCCTTCTCAGAGATTGCGGATATGCTCCAGATTTTGAAAAAGCTGTCAAGCTGCTTGGAAGCGTTGGCGCTCATAGACTTTCTAGCGCGATTTAGCGGTTAGATGCAGGAGGTGAGGAAATGTTTTACATAAAAGGTCAGGAAGCCAACAGCTTGGTTGATTTGCCAGAGGAGAGCCATGAATAAACGGCAGAAGAAAGAAAGGAAGGTGGTAAAAATGACAAGAAAAGAGTTGATAGCTCAAATCAAAAGCAAGGGCTATGAACCTAGAGTAAAAAACGTTGTGAGCTTGCTAACGTCTAATGGCGAGGGTGATGCAGTTTCGCTAATCATCTCTTTGTATGATGATTTAAATGAGCTAATGGACACAAAAAACAAGAACGCATCATCAAAAAATTACTTTGATAATGAATGTCTGAATGAAGCATTTAACGATTTTGTTTCCATGAGAGTGAAGATTAAAAAGCCCCTAACCGCAAATGCCTTAAAGAGAGCGATGATCAAGCTGGAGAATCTATCTGGCGGAAACACCGAGCTTATGATCAAGATTTTAAACCAATCCGTTGACAACTGTTGGGCAGGACTTTTCCCACTGCATGATACTAACGATAGTTTTAAGGGCAAACATCAAAATCCGCAGCGTTCACAACTTGATGCAATTTTGGGAAGTATTACGGATGACTAAAAACGAGGCTAAAAAGTTAATGGCGGTAATGACTGTATCATATCCAAACTACAAAATTGCAGATATAGAGCTTACTGCCACTACATGGGCAAATATGCTATCTGGCTATACTTACGAGCAGGTTAGTGCAGCACTCAAGGCATACATACTTTCGGAAAACACAGGCTTTCCACCTTCGATCGGTCAAATTAACGAAAAGTTAGTCGCTTTGAGTCAAGCAGACACGCCTACGCCGTTGGAAGCGTGGTCTTTAGTTCGGATAGCTGTCAGAAACAGCACATATCATGCTGATGACGAGTTTGCCAAACTTCCACCAATTATCCAGTCAACAGTTGGAAACGCAAGGAATCTGGAAGAATGGGCGAAGGGACAAGCAACTCAGTTTGAGACAGTTATCCACAGCAATTTTTTAAGATCATACTCCGCAGAGATTGCGAAGCAAAAAGAATGTCAGAAGTTGCAGGGAAAGGTTTCAATTGCATCCGAGCAACCAGAGTATTTGCCAGAACTAAATATATAAGCAAAGCACAGTTTTATAGACTATTTTAAATTATAATGAGCTTTAATACATTAAAATAGTCTACTACCTAGAAGGAGGCTTTATGACACGAGCACAAAGGAGACGGGCTGAAAGAGAAGCAAAAAAAGGAAACAAAGCCGTAGAACAGCGAATCACAGGTGCAGAAGAAAGCATAAGAATTGCTTTATTAAAAGAAAATATTGCACGAGACGTTGATCGCAAGCTTTATGACAAATACTACCAAAAGGCAAATAAAGACGCTGTGGACAACATATACAGCATCATATTAACATCATTTGGGCTTGCTTTGGCAGATACTTGTCCTAATTGGAAGGCCGAGGCAATCGCCAAACGAATACAGAAAACAATGGACTATGTTGACAAATTCTCAAAAGAGTACAATGGAGACATTGAACGTTTTATGAAAGAGCTTGAAGATAGAACCGGATTCTCATTTGAGATAGATTCTGTAAGCGGAAAGGGCGAATAATATGGATTTTTTAATTGGTTTAATAGTAGGGTTATTGTTTGGCGGAATTACTGGTGTGCTTGCAGTTGCTTTGTGTACTGCATCAAGCACAAATGAAACTGATGACGAAGGAAAGAGGAAAAACGATGAGAATTAAGCATTTGAAGTTAGATAATTTTTGCAGTTTTTACAATGGAAAAGCTGTAGACACAGATTTATACAATAAGACAGAGGTATCTGGATGTAATGAATCTGGAAAAAGCACAGTTAAGAGAGCTATTTTTTGGGTACTGAATTGCAGGGGTGAGAACGGCGAAGAAATTACTGGAATCAGACCACACGATAAATCAGGTAACGAGATCGATGATATCGAGGTTACAGTCGAGATGACCGTAGAGATTAACGGTTCCAACAAAACATTCAAAAAAGTCTCTCGTCAGAACTACAATAAAAAGGGTGACTTCACAGGTAATGTTATTGACTATTATATCAATGATATTCCTAAAAAGAAGTGTGACTATGAAGATTTTATCGCAGAAGAATTAGTTCCTGTGAGCGCACTTTCAAACTTGATCAACGCTAAAACACTCTTGTCAAAAAGTGCTGCTGACTGCAGATCAATCTTGGAATCCACCTTTGGAACATGTTCCAATGCAGAGGTTTGTGAACGTTTTCCAGAGTTCTCCCCTCTTCTCCCACTGCTGGATGATGGCAGTGTTGATGAATTGAAGTCAAAATTTAACACTATGTTGAATGGCAGACGTGGAAGGAATGGTACTAAAGGACTGCTTGATATTCGCAAAGAGTTTCCAAGCCGCATTGATGAGGTGGAAAAGCAGAAAATTGTCATTGATGAAGGCTTGATAAACAGTCAAATTGCAGATATCGAAAGCAAAATCAAAGATAACCAGAGTAAACAAGCCGATGTGCAAAAGGCATTTGATGAGCAGCGTGCAATTCAGGCACAAATTTATAAGTTGAAGCAGGAGCAATTAAAGGCCGCTGATGACGCTAATGCTGAAAACAGGAAAAGAATTGCCGATTTAGATGCTCAGATTATGGCAGCAAAGGAAGAACTTTTCCTATCAAATAACAATTTAAACGCCAAGGAACATGAATTGTACCAGATTGACTCTGAAATTCGAGATCTTGAAACTAAGCGTTTGAAGCTTTCAAGTGACTGGAAAAGCAATAAAGATATGCAGTTTGATGAAAATTCGCTGATTTGCCCGTACTGTAAGCGTGAGTATCCATCTGATCAGCAGGATGAAATGCGAAAGCATTTTGAAGAATCAAAGGAAGAAAAGTTGCAGGAAATCACAGACAATGGAATGAAATGCAAAGAAGCTATTGATGCTTTGCGCGAAAAGTTCAATACTGCAGATGCAGAGCTTTCTGCTCTTCGAGAAGAGTCAGGTGAAAAATCCAGAACTGTTGAATACTTAATTGCGCAGAAAAAAGCTATATCCGCTGTACCTCCAGCAGAGCCAGACGAGACGGCAAAAACCAGATCTGCAGAAATCGCAAAGCTTGAAAGCCAATTAGAAGCAAATACTGCAAATGCAACGTTTGCACAGCTCAAGGCAGAAGAAAATAATCTTCAACATCAGTTATCTGACTTAAAAGCAGAGCTTGCAAAAACCGAAATCAATATCAAGATTGATGCAAGGATTGCAGAGCTTAACGCTGAGCGTCGAAAGAATGAACAACTAATTGCAGATACGCAAGCACAGCTTGACTTGCTTAAACGCTTCAACATCTGTAAGCATGAACTTCTGGAAAGCAAAGTAAACGAGTACTTAGAGTATTGCCAAGTTAAATTCTTCAGACAGCTTGTGAATGGTGATCTTGAAGAAACATGTGACTTCTGCGTAAAGGGTGAACCGTATGCCAGAAACCTCAACCATGGTGCGAGGATCTTGATTGAGATGGATGTCTGCAAGGCTTTTCAAAAGAAGTATGCCACTACTCTTCCGATTATCATTGACGATTCCGAATCTGTAGACGGTTGGAAAATTCCAGAACTGGATAGGCAGTTAATCGTTTTGAGAAGAACCAATGAAAAGGAATTGACAATCCAGGAGTTGTGATGTAATCCGTGAAATTACATAAACTTACTCAGCCTGAGCTTGACGATTACAGGCTCAGAGGTAATTTCACGGAGGATGAAGAGATAGCATTCGACATGTTATCTAAAGGCAAATCTATCAGCGAAATAGCAACCCGGTTATCTGTGTCAACTAGGACGGTTGACCGCAGGATTGCCGATATAAAATCAAAAATCAACCAACTATAAATAGTCCCCTGGTATTTATGATGCTAGGGGATTTTTGCAACATTATTTAACATTATTCTACAGTAAAGAAATGTTGCACGTATAACTGTAAAGATATTTTTTATAACTTTTTAGTTCTAACTATTGACTTTTTAGTTCTAATAATGTATCCTATAACCGAGAAAGAGAAAAACATTATTTTACTGTAAAGAAATGTCAAATTAGGTTAAGAATTGTAAAATAATGTAGAATAATGTAATCACAAAGGAGGTTTCACAATGAAAGTAATATGCATTGCAAATCAAAAAGGTGGCATTGCAAAAACCACAACAGCCACTACACTTGCATCAATTTTAATGTCGCAAGGTAAGAAAGTCTTACTGGTTGACGCTGATCCGCAGGGTAACAGCACTGATACTTATAGAGCAGTATCCAAAGATACGGCAACTCTCTACGATGTTATTTTAGACATTGAAGATCCACTTCCAATTGCGGAAGCTATTCAAAAAACAGAAATCGGTGACATAGTTGCATCCGATCCAGAGCTGAAAACAGCAGATCAAAGATTCCCAAGTGATGGGAATGAGTATTTTAGACTAAAAGACGCTCTTTCTGAATTAACTGGCTATGACTACGTTATTATTGATACAGCTCCGGCTGACAACAAATTACTTAAAAACTGTTTGATTGCTTCTGACAAGGTCATCATTCCTGTCACTGCAGACCGCTATGCTATTCAAGGTTTGTCAGAGTTGAATAGAACCATCACAGGTGTAAAGAAAAGAAATAATCCTAACCTAGAGGTCGCAGGACTCTTGTTGGTGAAATATAAGAGCCGTCAGCTCCTCGCCCAGGAAGTTAAAGCTTCTCTGGAAGAGATCGCCAAGCAGCTCAATACAAAGGTCTTTTGCACAACTATTCGTGAAAGTATTGCTGTGCAAAAGGCACAGGCAACTAGAACAACTCTCATGAATTTTGAACCGAAGTGCAACGCTGCCATTGACTATGTGCAATTCGCAGAAGAACTAATTAAGGAGTAATTTAAGATGAGAAAGAAAGATAACACCACTACTACTTCTTTTGATGTGACAGCCGGCATTGATTTTGCAGATACTAGCGAAACTGAAATTCCAAGCATCCAGCCGGCAGAAAAAAAGTCCGTATTTGTCTCCGCTCCGGTTGATCCGAACAGAGTGTATACGCCTGGATATAATCCAACTCCGAAGATTGGTCCAAATGGTGGATATGTAGGACGCAGAGAAGTCCCTGCAGCTGAGCGTAAGATTCAGTTCAGTGTATCGTGCACCGAATCACAAAAGGCAGCCTTTTCAGAAGCCGCTCGTAAGTCAGGCCGCACCCTAGCAGGATTTGCTTGCTTTGCCATTGAAGAATACATGCGGACACATAATCTATAATTCTTTACATTATTTGACATTTAAAAAAGGTTTAATAATGTAAAGAACTGTTAAAAATTGTTAGAAGGAGGATTTTATTATGGTAAGTAATGAGATTTACGAAAGAATAGTTAGTGTTAAAAATGCTATTGCAGAAGGAAAACTTGACGATGTGATATATGAACGGAATTGTAATATTGCAGAATCGTTACGGCGTTTACTATCCGCTAATAATATGAAAACAATTGATATTGTATCAGCATTAACTGTGTTTGCGAGTGGCGAGTTTACAATGGCATTTAATTACATTGACAAATTTGATTTGCCAACAACTGAATTATGCTGCAACATGTATAAACAAGTTAAAAAAGATTATTACAATGGGTATGTAGATTTATTTATATGGCATACAGAAAGCAGCGGCATATGCGGCAGATATCATGCAATACGAATATATAAATCTGGACATATTGTGGAATATAAGGTCAAATTAGAAAAGGCATGGAGCGATGATTTTGCAATGTATTTAACGCATTATGAGATTTATAATAAATCAAAAAATAGATCCTATTTACGTAATCAAAAAATAAAATTTTGGTAATTTTATCACAAGATAACTCTTTACTAAAATTAAAGAAAGGAGGTATTTTATGGAACAAGTAAACTTGATACCGTTTTACGCTTGCGCTATCGCGTTTGCACGCCATATACGATTAGATTTAGAAATCGAATATGGCAAGAATGCTGTAGCTTATTATAATGCTGCAAAGCAGAGCGAATATTACAATACTTTATTTTCGGAAGAGCTGTCTTTGCAAACAGAAGAAGCTTATAAAAAAGCACTTGGAATCGTCGAATATAGCTACACAGAAGATGAACAAGCACAGACTTCTTTGGATATTCTTTTCAAAAAAGGATACAGAAAGCTATACAACATTTTTAAAAGACTTCCAAAAGATGAACCGATTCATTTTAATAGTGTAATCAGAGAAGCCATTTATGCAAAACTTGCAAAGTCAGATCATGTTTCGGACGATAATTTTAATGGTCATTTATTTGCAGGCTATTACTTTTTAAATATGTGGCCGCAAGAGTTGGTACAAGAGCGTAAAGAATGTGATGAATTACTTTCCTTTATTGCAAACTACGGATACAATCCAGAACACAGAATACAAAAAGGGTTAAAGAAATATGACTGCGCTTTTCAGGAAAGAGCAAAATCATACATTAGTCAACTTCCAAAAGATTTATTTAAGCAGATCCAGTTAGCGCCAAAAAATGAGGAATTTGGATACACTACAGTGTTTGACATTGAGTCACTTTCAAGCGTTTCTATTTTTTCTGAATTACAGTTCACACATGAAGATCTGGAAGCACTAGCAATTGCTTATACGCACGGAAAAAGAGGAGGAATACGTGAGGATTTCCTGACTTATGCAAAATATACAAGCTATATATTAGCTATGTGTAAGGCATATAAGCAGTCTAAAGAATACTACTTCCAACACAATCGTGAAGATGTGTATATTGAAGTAGAGAGCATTAAAAATGAATTGCTTCAAGCCAAATCTGCATTATCTGAATCTCAGGAACGCAGGATGTCTGAACAAAAAGCTTGTACTGAGCAGGTTCAGCGCTTATCTGATCAGATAAATCTACTCAAGCAGAAGAATGATGCGCTAAAATCTGAGTTGCAAAAGGTAGAGAGTGAACGCAGGGAGCTTTATGCTTTACGAGAGCATATATTTTCACTGGAATCTGATTCGGAAACCGAAATTACAAATGAGCTATCTAAAGAGCAAATTCAGCAATTAAAAAACATTAGTGGTACAATTGTTGGAGGGCATCCAAACTTGATAAAGAAGCTTAAAACTTATCTTCCGGATTGGCAATATATCAGTGCAGGAAATGTCAGCACTGTGCGCAACGCTGCATTAAAAAAATCTGACTTTGTGTTCTTCGTAACTGCTCACCTGAGCCACAAACTGTATTATGCCATGATTGCACAGGCTCAAGATTGGAATGCAAAAATCGGATATTTGAGCCGTATAAATATAGATTACGCATTGCAAGAAATATATATATTAGTAAATAACAGTATTTAACCTTATTTGACATTATTTTAATGTAAAGAACTGTAGAAAGAAGGATATATATGAAGAAAGAATTTAATTTGCTTGACGAAAATTGGGTGCGTATATTGCTTCCAAATTATACTATTAAAGAAGTTTCACTTAAAGAAGTTTTCGCCCGCAGTCATGAATACATGGATTTGGCAGGTGAAACAGATACTCAAAATGTCGCAATAATACGGCTGCTTCTTGCAATTGCTCATTCTGGATTTGCAAGATTCGACTCAAACGGTGATGAGATTCCGCTTTTGAACAGGGATGAAGCAATCAGCCGTTGGAAAAGCTATTGGAATCTCGGTCATTTCCCAGAAGCATTTTTAAAATATTTAGAGGAATACAGAGAACGTTTCTGGCTTTTTCATCCTGATGCTCCATTCTATCAGACAAACGAAGCTAAAAAAGGAACTGCTTTTGGTGCTGCAAAGTTAAACGGAGAAATTTCCGAGAGCAACAACAAGGTACGAATATTTGCAACAAGAAGTGGAGAAGCAAAAATGCAACTAACATATGCAGAAGCGGCTAGATGGCTTCTTTTTATCAACGGGTATGACGATGTTTCTGTAAAGCCAAGTAGGACAGGCTTGCCTTCAATCAGTATTGGATGGTTGGGGCAAAATACTATTGTTTACGCAATCGGGCGAAATCTTTTTGAAACACTTATGATGAACCTAGTTCCTTTACAGAATGGTAATGGAGAATTGTGGCCTAAGCCTTGCCCAATATGGGAATGCTCGCCACGATCCGATGAGCGCAAAAAGATTGATCCACCTTCTAACCCAGCGGAATTATTCACGCACCAATCGCGCAGGATATTTCTCAAGCGTGAAAATGGGGTCATAACCGGATTTAATGCATTGGGTGGGGAGTTTTTTGATAAAGAACGTGTTGTAGCTGAAACCATGGCACTTTACATTTTAAATAGTAACAGCGCTAAACCACTTCGCTTATTTAACGATGTTCCATTGTGGCAACTACTCGACAAGATACTTTACAGCAACCAAGACACTGTTACATGGTTGCGCTTAATCGGAATTAGCAACGCAGGCTTTCAAACTTGTGGAATGATGTATGACTCTAAGGCAATGAAGTTTGTTGATGAATGTTCAAAAAGATTTACAGCAAATCTCGATCCTAACTTTGCAGATTACATATCTGTTGCCATTGAACTATGCCGTTATATCACAAATGAAATTGGTGTATTATCCTACAATATTCAGATGGCTAGTGGCAAGCAGAATCCGACTGAACTTAAAAAATATGAGTTTTCTAGTAACCTAGATTTGATTTGGCCCAGATTTCTTTCATCAAGCGCCACCGCATTTGAATATTTTCTAAGAATGGTCAAGCAGTCTGCGCTGAACTTTTCTAAATCTTTAATTGATAATGCATCCCCAACATCATTTAGAGGTCGAATAGTTGCGGTGAATGGCACAGAAAAGTATTATTGCACGCCAAAAGCTTATAATTCTTTTTTATATTATCTCAATCGATTGATACCAGAAGAATCTAATGACCTTGAGGCTGTAAAAGAACATTTGGTCTCTTACAAGGCAGATCTTAAACCGAAGGAGGAATGTGAGTAAATGGAAAGCAAAAACACATTTTCAAACATTGTAAAAACAATAATGTTTAAGAAAAAGATGGACGGCACTCAGCTTGCAAAACTGTTAGGGTGCTCTCAATCTAACGTGTCCAAAAAGCTTAGATTAAATAATTTTAGAGAAAGTGATATACGTCAGATATCCGAAGCATTAGGATATGACGTTTCTATCAAACTCACATCAAAAGACACAGGAGAGGAATTGCAGATGTTGTAATAGTGTATTTTACATTTCTTTACATTATTTAACTTTATTTGACAATAGTTGACATTTATTTGCAGTAAAATATTCTTTAAAAGAGTTGTCAGTTTATCTGGCAGCTCTTTTTGTCGTTAACATGTCGTATCCCTGTCGTTTTTACATCTTATTTTTATGGCACAATACAGTCAGAATAAGACGAAGGAAGGTGTGAATGATGTTTCCTGAATCATTTTTAACTAAAATATTTGAAAGACCAGATGTATGTATGATTCCAATGCAGTATCAATCAGCAATGATTCAAGCTATTGGAGAGGTCCTTGACGAGGAAGGAGTGATAATCGACGATGCCGATACCAAATCAGATGTATCAACCGTACAACCAACAGACAATGTATGGCCAATATAATAGTTATTACCCGTATCAATATCAACAGCCGCGTTACGATCTGCAGCAAAACCAGCCGCTTTTTAATCAACAGCAAAGCATTCAGCCACAGCAGCAGGCTGGTTTGAACGGAAAGGTCGTGCAAGCTGTCGAACAAATTACTGCGAACGATGTACCTATGGACGGCTCAGTTGCCGTATTCCCAAAGCAAGACATGTCAGAGATCTATACAAAATCGTGGAATGCAGATGGAACCATTAGAACGATTGTATATAAGCCGTACACAGCTTCACAGCCAAATGCGGCGAATAGTTCAGCCGACATGTCCAAAATGAAAATGGGGCTATCTGACGAGGCTACAGAGGCATTTATGGCAAGATTTGATAGCCTCGAAAAGAAGTTTGATGAACTGATGCCTAAAATAGTGCCTAAAAGGTCCGGAGGCTTAAAGAAGGAGGCAAATGAGAATGAATAATCCATTTCAGCTATTTCAAGCCATGAGGAATCCACAGCAGTTTTTGCAGCAGATGGCCGGAAACAGCCAAGCCATGAGCAATCCTATTTTAAAAAATGCTATGGATATGGCAAACAAAGGCGATACAAAGGGTGTAGAACAATTAGCACGCAACCTTTGTAAAGAAAAAGGGATAAATGTTGATGATGCTGTTCGCCAGATAAAAAGTCAATTTGGAATAAAATAATGGGTGAAATTTTATCACCCATTAGAAAAACTACTTATACACTTTTTCTGTAAAAGCTCTTTCAACAGTCCAACCTTTTCGGAGGCGATTATGAAGAACATCCCAACTTATTCCGAGCAAATCAGACCATTCTTTTAGAGTTTTGGTTTCTCCGTTATACTCTATATTCAAATTATTTGATTTGTTTATAGCTTGTTCTCCAGAAGTTGCCCAACGACAATTATTTGGCTCATAGTTACCATTATTGTCAATTCGATCAAGTGTGTAGTTCTCAGGACGTCCACCAATAGATTCGGACCATTCTACAAATTTCCAAAAGTCATGCCATTCTTCGCACACGGTTATTCCTCGTTTGCCATATTGGTAATACTTTGGATGGTTTGGGCTTTCACAACGTCCGATCATGTTTTTCCATAGCCCATATAGTGGATTTTTAGTTCTTCCATCAATATATGCCGGACTATTTTTTAGCAAACAACCGCAACTTTTCACTTTGTGATTTTTAAACAGGTAAGGCAATACCCTAACTTTATTTCCACAATCACATAAGCACTCAATATACTGCCTTTTATCAGATGGCCTTCTTTCTGAAAGACCTATTGCTGTAAGCATATTAGATCTTTGACCTATATAATTATCTATGCTGATCTTAGGCTTCCTTGAGTAAGAACAGGACCCACAAGATTTCTGATGGCCTTTAATAACTCTGTCAGGAGCAAAGGAGATAATTCTTCCACAATCACACTTGAAATCAAACCCATTTGGGATATCTGAATTTTTTGATTGTGAAATTACAGTAAGATGGCCATATTTTTTCCCTTTATAATCGGAAATGTGATACTTGAGCATAAAAACAACACCTTGCCTTTCGTGTTTTTAATCGCCTACCAATAAACGTGCAGAAGTCACTAGGCATTGTGATTTTCGGGTCGCGATTCCCTATCTGCACAAAGATATTATAACACAAAAATATTAAAAATGATACTAATTCTTGCAAGATTATGTATATAAAAAATTATTACGGAGGTAAATAGTATGTTTAACTCAGGAAACTGTAGTGTACCATTAGTGGCTAGCATTGATGGTAACGGCAATAACAACGGCGGCTGGGGCAACGACGGCTGGGGGCTTATTTGGATCGTTTTGATCTTCGCCATTTTCGGCTGGGGTAATGGCTTCGGCGGTTGGGGCAATAACGGTGGCGGCATGGGTTCTACCGCGGCAGCCTACACAGATAGCGCAATTCAGCGTGGTTTTGATCACCAAGCGATTGTTGGAAAGTTAGACGGAATCAATAATGGTCTTTGTGACGGATTCTACGCAGTTAACAATAGCATGTTAACTGGATTCAACGGAATCAACACAAACATCATGCAGACTGGATATGGCATTCAGCAGGCTATCAACGCTGATACCGTAGCCAATATGCAAAATACAAATGCTCTGCAGGCACAACTCGCACAATGCTGCTGTGACAACAAAGAGGCACTCTCTAACACCAATTATAACATGGCTACACAAGCAAATGCAATTCAGCAGTCCATTGATAAAGGCTTCTGCCAGTTAAACTATAATGCAGCAACCAATACACGTGATATCATTGACAATGCCAATGCAAATACCCGTGCGCTGCTTGACTACCTTTGCCAGGACAAGATTGCTGCCTTACAGGCTGAGAACAATGATCTTCGCAGAGCTGCTTCACAGGATCGCCAGAGTGCACTGCTTACCACAGCAATGGCATCTCAGACACAGCAGATCATCAACGCAGTTAATCCAGCACCGATTCCGTCATATCAAGTTCCTAACCCAAACGTGTATTACGGATGCAATAGTGGTTGCAACTGCTGACAAAATTAAATATCGGTATCTTAACCAAAACGGTTATGTCTGCTAACTAACGCAGTATTACTATCAGCAAAGGGGCAGACTCGAAATAGAGCCTGTCCCTTATTTTAAGGAGGTATCAAATGGCAGAATATGTTGCAGTCGCAACGCAGGAAGTTGCGGCAAATGAAAATGTAACTTTTACAAACACATCTATTAAGGGTTCAAACTGCATACAGCACCGTGAAGGCAGTGGAATCATTACTCTTAGAGGTCTTACGAATCAGTGTCAGGCACGTTTTTTTGTAAACTTCTCCGCGAATATAGCTCTTCCAGCTGGGGGAACTGTGGCTCCTATATCATTAGCAATTGCTATCAGTGGTGAGCCGGTGCTTGCTTCCAAAATGATTTCAACACCCGCTGCAGTATCTCAATTCAACAATGTGTCCTCAGGCATTTTTATCAGTGTTCCACGTGGCTGCTGCGTAAATATTGCAGTTGAGAATACAAGTGGCGTTGCTATTGAAGTTGCTAACGCAAACCTTATAGTGAATAGAGTTGCTTGATTGGAGGTAGACTATGCATAAATGGGCTAAAGAGATCTTAGAATGTGTCAAAGAAAAAGCCAAAGCTATCGGAATTGATAATTTCGAAGGTCAGAATCTTGATGATTTAAAAGATTGGACCGAAATTGTTAAGAACATTGCTTGCTTTGATAAAGATTATCGCATCGTTGAGGCAATGGATAAGCTGCAAAACGATGATGAAATCATGGAAATGGTTGAGCAATACGGTGATTACCCGTCACGCCGCTATTACGACCGCTACAGATACGCTAACGGCAGATTTGCCCCAAAGGGTAGAGGGACAAGAACCACAGGCAGACGCGGTTATGACGAACCACCTTATTGGCACATGACACCAGAAATGTATTATGAATGGGCTGATATGCCAGAAGAAGAGCGTATGCGTGATCTTGATAGACTCCGCTTTGGGCGCATGTACTACTCTGACCCACGTAGAGGCTCCCAAATGCCGTCAGATGGTAGAAGTGTAGAAGATATGGGAATGAAGTCAGAAAGCCGATATGACCGTGCTAGAAGGTCATACAGTGAGACTAAGGACATGCACAAAGCTAACACTAAAGAAGACAATGACGCAAACATGCGAGGGCTTGAGTCCTTGTTGGCCGTCATTGACGAAGATCTTAAAGAGATCATGCCAGGGCTTTCAGCTTCCGAAAAAACAATGATGAAAACCAAGATGACAAACTGGGTACAGCGTATATAATCAATGGTACAACCGGGGGCAGATGCTCCCGGTTTTATTTCAATTGCACATTTGCTATAAATGTGCTATAATGGGGGTATCAAATGTTTTTTACAGTAAATAACAGCACTTGGCAAGTTTGCTTTGTCAATCCTGGCGATCCGCAGTTGCAACGCAGTGACGGAACATATACTCTCGGTGTAACCGACAACAATTTAAAGACCGTCTTTATGTGTAATGATCTGTCAAACCAGATGATTGATAAAGTGCTGTGCCATGAATTGACACACGTTCACGCAATGGAATACGGATACTCTATCCCGATTGAAACAGAGGAAATTGTCGCAGACTTTATAAGTCTTTTTGGCAGGAGTATAGTAACTGTTGCAGATGAACTTATATATCGGCTTTTAGGAAGCGATGCAATTAAGTACTGTGCATAAAATAAAGATCACAATACACACGATTTTAGACAATGTGTCAGAAAGGAAGGCAGATGTATACAAAGATTCACACGCAAAAAGATGTTCTCCGTGAGCGATATCTTTATCAATCCGAACTTACTCCACTGGGCTTTCCAAAACTGCTCCCAGTACATGCTGCTCTGAGTGGGCTTAATGCAGTATCATTTTGTGAGGCGGCGAAAGAAAAAAATCCGAAGAAGGCGCTTTGCCACTTTTTTATTGATGATGCACGGTTCGAGCCATTGTGGAATCAGCCACAAAAGTATCTTCCAACACTTGAAAATTTTAAATACATCTGTGCTCCTGACTTCTCATTCTACGACTCTATGCCAAAGGTCATGCAGCTGCATCAAGTGTACAGGAGCCGTGCCCTGGCATGGTGGCTCTTTATGAATGGATGCGACGTCATCCCGACTGTAGGTTGGGGAAATGCAGAGACGTTTGATTTTTGCTTTGAAGGGTTGCCAGAAGAGAGTACGTTGGCAATCAGCACAAACGGTTGCTTCACCGATCAAGGCAAGGAGTGTTATCGACAGGGCTTCAAAGAAATGTGTTCCCGACTCCATCCTGCAGAAATTTTAGTCGTTGGCCGCCCAATTGATGTGGACACAGACGTAAAAATCACGTATCGAGAATCGTTTGGACAGCAGCTTACGAGAAAGTTGAGGGGATGATATGGGTAGTAGAAGTGGAAAAAAACATGAAATCAGCATAATAACCTATGTTGGCAGTTTGAAGCGCATCAGAACCGAGGAAACTGTCGGAAATATCACAGTCATAAGAACCGAATACAAGCAGCAGAAGCAGAAGAAACGCCGTAAGAAAAGCCGATAGATTTTGACATTATTTTACAGTAAAATAATGTATAATAATGTAAAGTAATGTAAAATACTGTCAAGAACTGTAAAATAATAGGGATAGATTTGACTCTATCCCTACTTTTTATTATGGTTTTTTTCTATGTCTCTTTCCGATTTCTTTTAGCTCATCTTCCCATCCCTGATGACTCTTTATGTATTCACCAAAGAGCTTTTTTTCAGCCTCTTTGCGTGCCGATGCTGCCTCTTCCAGACTAGCATATACTCCCAAATGATATTGTTTATGTCTAAATGTTATATATGCTCTATAGCTTCCGTCTTTTTGAAGCGAAACCCCGTTTACTTTTGTACTAGAATTTTTGTTGACAGTTCCATTTTCTCTTGATCTAATGCTTGGCAAGCAAGAACCATCCACATAGCAGCTTTTCTGTATTTCTTTCAAAAAGTCCCCATTATTACGGTTACAATTTACACACATATAATTTTTTTTCAATCTGGACAACTGGGTTTCTGTTTCTTTTCCACAAACTGGGCATATAGCTTTGCAATAAAAAACATTCTCCCCCTTTTTCTTAAAAATACTTACAATTTTAAATCCATTGATACTAGTTCCGACTTTTTTCTGTGCAATTCTCAAGTTGGTTTCGGATATTTTTTTAGAGGTAGTTTTTACATACTCCTTATTGCACCCACAGGATTTAGATTTACCTGCTAATAGCATACGACTATATACGTTTCTAACTGTCCCACAGTCACATTTGCATAGAACTGAATACGGTCTACTTGATTCACCAATCACCTTCCACATTCCGAAACGATCACCAGTCTTAACCAAAGATTCTTTTCGTCTGGCTTTTAAGTATTCCTTATTGCATCCACAAGATTTAGAATCACCAGCGCAAAGAGATCTGTTGCTTACATCTCTAATCGTACCGCAAGTACATCTGCACTTTGAGTAATAGGGCTTGCTGCCTTGCCCTATTACTTCCCATTGCCCAAACTTATCACCTATCTGAATATTATATTTACCAATCATTCATCTTCATTCCCTCTCTCAATTTTTTGCTTTCGAATCACTTTCAGTGCCATTTTCACATCCTTTTCGGTCTTTTCAATTAGTAATTCTTACACTCTCCAACCTTTATTTACACTCAGAAGTTATTTGACTCGCCTTACCTTCTTTAAGTATGTTTTTTATATACCTTTCCACTATTTTCTCTTCATCCGCTGTTAAATCAATTTCTTTAAAAGATTTTAAATTGTCGCGCATTACCTGATTTGCCCATTGTGGTCCCTCAAAGCACAGACATTGAAGCGTATGCAATATTTTTTGTGACGCTATGTAGCCAGGTGTAAGAGCCGGCATTCCTTTCGACATAATATTACGAGATGACGCAATAAAAAGTTTTGCCCCATCACCTGCAAATCTAATGCCCTTCGGATAAGTTGCAGGAATAAAATCGTTATTTCCTGTAATGCTACACATTCCATTTGGTTCCAAACTGTGAAGATAATAGTCTTTCCATTGTTTGTTTTGCCCGTCTCCTGATCGAAGAAGATTCAGGCAATATTTTTCATATTCTCCATTAAAACTTGCTCTTATCAATTCTTCCTGCGGAGCCATTACAAAACAAACAACAGTTTTTTCTTCTGGATAAGGAATCTTTTTTAGAAATTCTTGTAAAACATCCCTCATCAATCCTTTTTGAACAAATCTGTATACTGATTTTGCCAATTTGTCATCTACTTCAGAAATGTAGGCTTCTAATTGTTCCATATATTTGTCGTGTTTTTCTTTGTTATAGTCTGCCGACAAATATTGCATATTGTCATGAATCGGATGTGGATTGTTTCCACTTGTCCTTGATTCAGATTCAATGGTGCATGGAATAGTAAAACGGTCTTTACCATTTAACATCGCCCCTATGTAATTTCCATTTTCATCGAGCAATACCTTTATATGTGGTAAAATTCTTGTATGGGCTATTGGGATAATATCCTCAACACCCATATCTTCATACACTTTCAGCAAATTTTCCCAATTCATATTTGCCCTTCCTTTCTTTGCTAATATGCACTATTATAAGATAGCAGTACTGTTTGCATATTGTAAATATTATACAAAAAGTTCTTGGCTTTTTCAACCTCATCTGTTACCGCATTAAAAAGCTCTAAGCGCCCATTGCTAGCAAGTGTCTTAAAATTTCCGTTATTCGTTGACAACTCTTTTGCTGCAAACAGTTGCCGCTTTGTAACAAAATGGTTTCTCCATTTTCCACCTAGAAAATCAATATACTGCCGGACGTTGACCGCAACAATAGCACTCTCTGCACTGCTGCACATCTTCTCAATCTGCAGGCCTGGTTCCCAGATTACCTTCATTTTATCACCTCTTTCCGTGTCACGCAACCTTTTCAACAATAACAACCGCTGATGGCGGCGCTTCATATCTGAAAAAATCAGCTGCATTTTTAAACTGTGAATCCATCACCGGGATATATTCGTCTGGGTAGATGTGAGCTGTAGAAAACTGAATGCAGCCCGGATTCTTTACGGATGCGTGCAGTATGCGCTGCTCTGTGTATGCCCTGCCGCCAATTTCGTGCTGCACTTCCCAGTGTGCCACCACACCTGGAGCCTTTACCGCCTCGAATACTCGCGCCCATGACACAAGGGCCACAGCGTCAAGGCTTGCAATTTCTTTCTCAAGCTTCTCCAGCTCATCACCGTGAGCCTTGAAAAGCTTTATATGCAGCTCTCGCGGTGCTGCGCTGATAGATACTGTCTGTAAAATCATTGTTTTAACCTTTCTTTGCTTTGTTCAGTGCATACATTGTTTTGCATGTATTGCTATTTCCATATAGTTACTTTTTATTATCTCCGTGATGCTTGCCAAATGTGGCAAGTAGTGCATGACGCCGTTTCGTGTAGCTCTCAAATCTTTTACCGGATCACCCCGGCACTACAGGGGTAACGGACCCCCAGACGGTCTTTCCTTTATCCTGTCAGTTTTTACCGTACTTGCCGCAGCTTTCCGCACCGCCTGACCTTTACAGCCTTTAACCTTTTTCGCTGGTTTCCATCTCGTATGCAATCGGTTGTGTTAGCAGATGCATAAGCTGCTAGATGTCCAGACGATTATACAGCTTTCTGGATCTCGTGCCGTTTGCGGACGTTAGCGCCTCCGCATTTGCGGTTGATGTTTTTTTCCCTTGTATTTTGACGGCGTCGCTCTTGTCTCAACCTCTTGCCAACCTCGCCGGGGTTTATCGCAGCACCTGCGCCGGGTATAGATCACTTATAACCGCATGGGTAGCCCTCACCGGAGGCGATCACACCGCCCAAATAGCGTCCCCAGGTCGTGAACCTCGCCGCCTAAAGCGGAGAAACGCAAAACTTAAAATTCCTTAGCGTAGCTTTCAGCATCTGCCAGAGTCCGGCACAGCTTACAAATATCGCTATATTCGCCATCTACAAAAATCTGCACACTGTAACCATAACCGCGAAGCCTTGCCGGGTGAGTATCGCCCAGCAAGACAATTTTTGTTGTGATCATCGCTTTCCTTTCTCTCTTTCAAGCCATTTTCCGGCCAATTCGCGTTCTTGCTCAGTTGCCTTTGCAATTTTTCCATCTGGATATACGCGGAAGGCGTGCCACTTGTAAACCCCTACAAAATATACAACGTCTTCCTCACTCATGCAGGCGTAAAAATCCTTGTACATGTCAGCACTGTAAAAATCAGCGCGTTCCTTGCCATACCTCAGAACCTCGCCTGCAGTCTTTAAAAACTTGCCGTTTCCGGCATAGCACCAGCCGCGGCCGCTGTCCTTCGTCCAGATCTGGACGTTATAACGGAAACCGTGCGCCATAGCTGGGGTGCTTTCATTCAATCTAATAATTTGTAATGTTGTCATAACTTTTCCCTTTCTTGCCTGCCATCATCAGCGCTGGGAGGCAATCCCCAACGGACGCCCAGCGCTGGGCGTTTCGGCTTAAATCTCTTCTATTTCATCAATGTAAAAATCAACCATATCAACCGCAGCTGTAAAGCGCTGCTGGACAGAAAAGCTAAATCCAAAGTCTTTATCATACATGGCCGAAGCACTTGTAGCTACATAGTAAAAGAGGTCTGCCGCCTTATCTTTATCAAAGGTCCCCTTTCTTGCTTTTTTTCTGAGGTTTTCAATACTTGGCTTAATCTGGCGATTGTACAAAACGCCTGAGTTAGTAGCATATAAAAACAGCTCTCTTGCTTCATCGGATGCCTTATAAATCATATTTTTTGTTCTCTTCATATTTTTTTTACTTCCTTTCTGTGTTTGTTGTTTTCCTTATTTCTGACTGTATTATATAACAACGTACGTGTATATTCAATAGTGATTTTATATAAATGTACGTGTATATTTTTGTGCATTATGTACGTGTATGTTTTTATCTTTATAGTGTATAATTATGCTAGAGGTGGAAAAGGGGCCTTTATAATATAAGAAAGGAAAGAAAAACGTATGGCAACATCAGACGCACACAAGCAAGCTACTATAAGATACGCAAGTAAGACTTATAAGCGCGTGCCGCTCGATTTGCGGCATGAAGATTACACCAGACTACAAGAGGCGGCAGCAGCTACAAGCCTATCAGTCAACGGCTACATAAAAGCCGCGATAGCTGAAAAAATCAGCCGCGATAGCATCCGATCAGCGGCACCAGATGCAGAAGGACCTGCAGCACCTGCGGCAGAGCCGGAGCCGTCCAGCCAGAAGACCAAGAGCCAGACGCCAGACCTGGAAACGGTAGACCTGCAAAGGCTCTTGACTGATGCACGGTATCAGCTTGATATCATGGATATATACGGCCAGGAGCAGACGCAGCGGCTACTTGATCAGGCACGAAGCAAATAAAAAAAGGTGGGCATTTTCGCCCACCTTATTTTTTAAATGAAATAATATTTTCTTACTGTTTTTTCCGTTCTGTTAGGGCTGATACTTAGTAACTCGTCCGGAAGATATCCGGCCTTTGTATAGCCACAACTTACTTTTTCGTATCCGCCTAAATCTTTAAAAAATTGTACTGCATCAAATACATTAAAAACATAAGTTGCCGGTACTTCTTTTTCTTCTTTTTTCACTTCAACCCAACGCGTGCCGTGCTTAGCATAGGTTGTTTTTTCTTCTAAAATCTTGCCGCCGAAATCCTGAAGACTAGAAATATTTGGATATTTCTTAAAAAGCTTTCTGTAAGTTTTTGCTAACTCTGAATATAACATTGTTTTTTCCCTTTGCTTGATGTATAATCAAGCTACCTTTCTTTTTTCTTTTTTTATATTTTGCTGTCAAAGTACTTTGTTTCTTTGCTATGCCTATATAGTAGCACGTTTTAGCGTGTATGTCAAGCACTTTTTACACGTTTTAGCGTGTATTTTTTTACTTGACTTTTTGCACCGCAGAAGCTACTATATATATGTAAGCATTTGATCACGAGGAGGTATAAAAGTTGTTACAATACAAAATTGATGTGCTAGAAGCATTAAAAGAGGTAGGAGTTACTTTCTCAAGCTGCCGCAAAAGCAAAATCTTTTCTCAAGCCACGCTTTCACGCTTTCGTAAGGGAGACGCAAGCATTGATGCAGAGACTTTAAACCGTCTTTGCTGCATCCTGGAGTTGCAGCCGCGCGACTTGATCCGCTACACAGAGGAACCTGCAGACACTGCATTATATAAGGAAGTGCACGAGCCAAAAAAAAGTTAAAAAATCTTTTAAAAAGCCTCTTGACATACACGTTAAAGCGTGCTATACTAAAGGCACAAAGAGAGAAAGGAAGCCCCAAAGGGCAAAGGTAAAAAGATATGACAAAGAAGCAGCAGTATACAACAAAGTTTTATGAGGACAACGGCGGCAGTATCCAGGCAGTGACACGCGATGAGAGCGGCAAGGTTGTAAACGTTCTCGACGGTTTCGAGGCTGACCCAGGAACAGGGCTGTCAGTTCTGGCAGCAGCTCGCGAAAACTGGCCATATGCAGACCCGTTCGAGTCTTACCAGTGGGGTGGAAAGACTATGGAAGAAGTAGCAGAAGAGCTTGAGGAGATGGAGTATCACCCGGAAAATGGTGATTTAATCGCAGAGACGAAGGCAACACCAGACCACTACACAGACGCCCAGTATATCGAGCGTGTTGAGTTTAACTGGAGTCACATGGGTACAGCAGGGCATGAACTTTTTAAAGATTTAGACGTGCCGGAGGCTGTAGCATATCGCATCAAGTCTAGCAGAGAGTGGAACCCGGACGACTGCCGCCGCCTGTGTGAACTGGCCGACATGGCGGACGAGTACGACAGCGCCGACAGTGATACCGTAGAGGACGTAGTAAGCGCAGCAGCTGACAAGCTCGGTGTTGACATCTGGTAAAAACCAAAGCACCCGCCCCGGAGGTTACGAGGGCAGAAAGGCGAAGACATGAAGCGATATTATAAAGTCTATGCTCAGGGAGTTGAAGAGTTACACCCGGTGCAAAGACTCAGCAAGCCAAAGCTTAATGATGCATTGTGGGAGGCTATTGACTATCAGGCATGTAATTTTTTAGATGATCGCTATAGCGGGACGTTCTCAGGGCTTCCAGAAGCTGAAGCCATCAAGGAAGAAGTAGAGCACATTAAAGCAGATCTGGAAAACGAAGAGATCACAGATTCGGAAGCCGATGACGCTATCTCAGAAAAGGAAGAAGCTTTACACAATCTGGCCTATGATCTATGGGACAAGGGCGAAGAAATTGGTTGCGGAGACTGGGGACTTGTGCAAGTCGACGAAGACGACGAGGAACCAAGCAGGCCATGTAAATGGCTGTAAAAGGCAACCTGCCCGGCAAGGTTAGAGCCGGGAGAAAGAAGTTTTATGCAAACGGTTAAAATTTTTAGAGTGTATGGAGCCGAGGGACACCGCCAACGCGAAAGCTTTTATCACTCCTATGTATCCGATATATCACGCCCAAATGCTCCGCGCTCTATCGAGGTGTGGAACAGTGACAAGACAGGGACCAATGATTTTTCTATTTTGCAGATCGTTGGAGAATCAGACATTGATTGTTACGCTGAACTACAATTACAACTGTCAACTGGAGCTTTTGAGTGCTCGAAAGTAGGCGATGTATACGAGATTCTGGCCGATGGCCTCGCCGTAAAGATGGGAGCAACAGACCGGGGCTTTTTGCCTGTAGGCACTCCCAAAAGTCTTCCAGCGCCAACCCCAAGCAAGCTCAAAAAACCACACAAAAGAGAGCGAAAAAAATATGTGTCCGTGTTGCGTGACGATGGGCACATAGAGAAAGTATTGTATGACAAGATCATAGAGCACGAGAACGCGATTATAGATGACAATTTAGGCTTTGGCTACTTACACAACTACACCTCACAGGAGCTAAGAAGCTACCAAAAAGAAGCCTATGCAGATCTGAAGGAGTTAAAATGGCAGCTTAGAGAGTATCCCGGAAGCATAATCAAAGAGGACCCTACAACAGAGCGCTTTGTTTTGGCTTATCCCAACTCTTAAAAATTCAGAAAGAAGCACGGCAGGCGCACAGCTTGCCGTTTTTCTTTGCTTATTTTCAGACATTCAGCCGCAAATTTTTAATTTGCGCAACTTACACTTTTAAAAATATTTAACTTGATTTACACCTCATATTGTTGTATTATGTAATCAAGCTACTATATATAGTATTTATATGTAGCCTAGATATGGATATATAGAGTATATAGCCCATGATCGGAAAAGATTTCAAGCCGTGCTGAAACACGGTGCTTCTTTTTCTGGTCGTGGGCTTTTTCTTTTCCCCAGGCCTACAGCTTTTCCGTGTCGCTTCCTTATATATAATATATACAGTATATATATTTACTGTATATGTATATGGTATATATATTTAATATATTATCGGTATATTTAATATATTATCGGTATATTTAATATATTATCAGTGTATTTATATTATATTTATAATTATATGGTGTATATGTATATAATATCTGTATATGTACAGTGTATATAGAGTACATATAATGTATTGTCTGATAATATATATTAAGTATGTCTGTATAAGGTATATATGTACAGTATATATAAGGTGAGTATGTATAGATACAGTATGTACAAGGTATATGTATAGTATATCTGTATGTACTGTATATAGATATCTAGTAAGTAGGTATGTGTATAGTGCATCTAAGTATATACAGATACAGAGTGCAGGAGCTGACAGTTGACAGCTGACAGATGATCAAGCCAGAGACAGCCAACAGACGAGAGATACACAGACAGGCGGCAGATGAGGACGGCACACAGTCAGGACAGACAGCCAGGACGGACACATGTGAGAGCTGGACACAATGAGTGCACACAGAAGGGCGCTAGAAGGGCACAGAAGGCGGCTAGAAGACGTTTGAAGGGGAAAGGCTAAGATATAGCCACATATACGCACGACAAAAAGAAATGCAGGGAAAGGAGGGCTACAGAATGCCAAGAGGAGGAAAACGAATGCCGAGCTATAGGGATATTGCAGAAACCATGGACGGAGACGAACTGGACGCTATCCTTGACGTATCTCTGCAGGGGCTAGCCAGGGCACGTGAAAAAGGCTCACAGCCCATGTATAGCAACTCTCCCGAAGGGCTAAAAAGTTTCAAACACGACTCAGAAGAGTATCTGACATTTGTCCGGAACGTAAACAAAACCCCAACGGAAGGCGGAAAGCTGCGCCTAGTGCCTGATATAGAGTCCTGGGCGGCATTTTTGGGAGTTACGCGGCACATGATCACGGGCTATGAAAAGCGTGGCAGTGATTGGAAGTCTACTATAGACGCGGTAAAAGGCGTTATAACAGCTTGCAAGAAGCAGCTTGCATTTACTGGCAAAATGCCACCAGTGCTTGCAATTTTTGATCTTACTAATAATTCTGATTACGTCAACGCATCGGAGTTCCGGTTATCAGCTGAGGCAGCACCAGAAGCCAAGCAGATAACCGCGGAAGAGTGGGAAAAAGTCATTGATGCAGAGCCAGAAGCCCCGAAACTATCAGATTTCAAATTGTCTGACGATTTAAATTAAGATTAGTCAAGATTTCTTGATCTGTGTTAATCTCTCGGATGGTATTGAGTTCGTATAATATTTGTTTTACGAACTTTTAACGGCTAATGGTGCGTATACTCAGACTAGGGCGGCAAAACACTGTTGCTTTTGTATATACAAATACGCACAATTTAGGTTTTGCCGCCATAGGATCAGGAGCCGCGACCAGCTACACAGCTGCCAGATGATCACACGAAAAGGGGTGTAGGGGTCTGAGAGCGTGCCCCCGGCATGGGTCTACTTAGTCCCCAAAATATTTTTCCAAAATAAAAAGCCCCTTTTAACTCGTAACTACACATATGGCAAAGATAGGGAATCGCGACCCGAAAGCTGTGAGCCTTGACAGTTTCTTTGCCATAATGCCAAGGCATACCAGGAAGGTAGGTGTTTATATGAATAATATAGCAATCTTTAATAATCCAGAATTTGGAGATATCAGAACACAAATAGTTAATGGTGAAGCATGGTTTTGCCTGACTGACTTATGCAAGGCGTTAGAGCTTACAGCAAAGGTTGTCAATCAAAGGCTTTCAGATGAGGTAGTTTCAAAATACCCCATCTCCGACTCGATTGGAAGAAAACAAGATATGTTATTTGTCAATGAAGATGGCTTATATGATGTAATTTTGGAAAGCCGTAAAGACAAAGCACGTGACTTTAGACGATGGGTAACTAAAGATGTTCTTCCTTCAATCCGCAAAACTGGTTCTTACAGTATTAACGAGTGCAAACCCGATTCCTACATGATCGAAGACCCAATTGAAAGAGCAAAGCGCTGGATTGAAGAACAAGAAGAAAAGCAGAAGCTCATCGAAACTGTTCAGGAGCAAGCACCAAAGGCTGAGTATTTTGATTCTCTGGTAAACAGCAATCTTCTTACAAACTTCCGAGATACAGCTAAAGAATTAGGGTATAGTCAAACAGAATTTACTGGATGGTTAATTGCTAAGGGTTATATTTACAAAGATTCCAAGGGCATTTTAAAACCTTACGAGACATACCGTAAGCAAGGATTGTTCCAGATGAAAGATTTTAAAAATCCATATAACCACTTTACCGGGACTCGAACCCTCGTGACAGTGAAAGGCAAAAACACCTTTAGACTTCTGATGCAGGTTCCAGACTAATGAAAATATCAACCAAGGAAATAACCGATGAATGTCAGCATTGCGGTGACATACTGGTTTGCCAGTTGTGCCGTGAAGGACACGGAATCAATCGTGAACGAATAAACGTTACCCAAATGGTTACATGCCAGATAGAACACAAGAACAGGAGGTTATCTAATGAGAATCATTTCACAGTGTAAAACCAAATCTGTTGAGTTTTATAACGTTGCTTTGTTGAGACGTGATGAAACTATCTTTGCAAGGACTGCAAACCAAGACATGGTACTTGCAGAGTATAAGACTCCAGCCAGAGCAGCCGAGGTATTTGAGGAATTAAATATTTCCGCTTCTAGCTTCTCACCAGATATCTACTACATGCCAGAGGAATAAGCAATGAATGACACAAAGTTAGTTTTAGTTAAATTTATTGACGGCACAAGCGAAACAATAGAAGCTTATTGTAATCCACAAGACGGATGCTATGGCTATCTAACCAACGAAGAATTGTTTTACGTATCTTGCACTTCTAGCTTAAAAGCTTTCTTTCCTCGCGAGTTTGTTAAAGCAATATCCCCTTTGGATGAATAGGAGGAGTAATGGCAACAAAATTTGAGAATGCAACAACATGGTTACAAGGTGTTATTTCTGGATATCAAAAGCAGATCAACGATTTCTCGGCTGTGCCTAATCCAGATGCAAATAAAATAAAAGCATGTAAAGAACGTCAAGAGCTTTGTCAGTACATTTTGGACTTTATGGTTAAAGCTAAGCAGCAGAATGATGTAATGGCTGCTAAGTCAAGTTCTCAAAATACCGCTGTAAAGCCACAGAATGCCCCACAATCAATTTCAGCTCATTCAGCGGCAAATACTATAGGTAAAGAACAGCTAGAGCAATTAGAGCTTATTTTAGGGCTTGATGCTACAATCAGCTTTTGCAGAGCTGCTTTAATCTTGGAGCTTCCAGAATTTGGATCAAAAGAGGCACTTCTTGGAACACTTAAAGATTTTGCCTCAAAGCGAAGCTAGGGGGGTCTTATGAAAGTTTTCGTTTTAACTTTTGATTCCTATTTTGATTCCTATGGTTCTTTGCTCAACTTGATTGGTGTCTTTCAGTCCAAAGATAAAGTAAAAGCCGCTATTGAGCAAACAAAAGCTAAATATAGTAAAACCATAAATGAATATCGCGACCATGCTAGATACTACGATGGAATGAGTGATTCTGAAATTGAAAAAGAAATCAATGAACACTTTGTCGTTAAGTCTGTCGAGGTTGACAAGGTGATTAACCGAAATTTAGGAGGATACGCGGAATGAGTCAGAATAAAAAAGTGCTTGTGAAAGAGATAAACTTTTCGTCACTAATCCTGATAGGCAAGCTTTTTGGGATTCATGTTTGTTTTGATAAACCGTGCAATAACTGGATAGTTGCTTCTTTTACCAAAACATTATTCGATGGCACTACAAAAGATTACAATTATAGATTTGATTGTTCCCTACTGGAAAAATATGACACTTACCATCTACAAGAGTTTTTTAAATATGTCTTTTTTGAAGAAATTTTGTACGCTTTTATTCAAGACGAAAAAGAGCGATTCTATGCGGTAGGTAATCATGATTAAACCATTGCGAGTTCTTGCACGATGATTGTGAATGTCTTATTAAGACATTCACACAGAAGCATGAACATAATTATCCTATGAAACATTTTGGTTCAATGGCACATTGAGGAGAAAAAGAGTAATGATTAAATTAGAACATGCTGTATTACCAAGCCCAGAACAAATAGAATTTGCTATTGAAGGTCTTCGAAACTCCTTCAATTCATGGCTTAAAAGTGATAGCCATTGGGGCTGTCTTCACCTCGGTGAAGAACGTGATTGTGATACCTGCGATAGTATCCAACCAGATAAATGTACATGGTCTCCACAATTTATAGTCGGTAAAGAAGATATGGCACTTATGCAACGTCTATCTTCATATGGCTCCGATCATCGCAAATTTATGCGTATGCTTCCGGTATGCATCAGAATTACAGCACCACTTTATTGGTGGAAAGAAGCAGACACGTACTCTGTAGGTACTTCAAAGAATAGCTGCAGCACCATGCATCGAATTGATGCCAAAGAATTTACATTAGATGATTTCTCAGCAGAGCATCTTATTGACTTTGAAAGCAGCGAATCTGATTTCCCAATATTTCACGGGGCAGAGCATTCGCCAATTGGCCTGTTGAATCAGACAATCCGTATACTTAATTTTTACAGGCAAAAATACCTTGCTACCAAGGAAAAGAAGTATTGGTGGCAACTAATTCAACTGCTGCCTGATTCTTATAACCAGACCAGAAATGTAACGCTTAACTACGAAGTCCTTGCAAACATCTATAAAGCACGCCGTAACCATAAACTGGACGAATGGCGAGATTTTTGCGACTGGATTGAAACATTGCCGTATAGTGATCTTATCACTGGAAAGGAAACGAAATGACATTTAATGAATATCAGCGCGGTGTAATGAGAACCGCATCAGACGTAACGAAAGCAACAAAGGAAAACATGCTTATGAATGGTATCCTCGGTACTGCAGGTGAAGCAGGTGAGCTTGTTGATCTTCTTAAAAAGCAGATTTTTCAGGGGCATCCATTTGATAGAGAGCATCTTATCAAGGAATGTGGCGACGTGCTGTATTATCTGGCACTTACTGCTGAGGCACTTGATACCACTCTTGAGAATATTGCAATCAAAAACAACAAGAAACTTTGGGAACGCTATCCTGATGGCTTCAAAGCTGAAAATTCACTCCATAGAAAGGAAGGGGATATTTAATGTTTGTTCTTATTCTCCGTGTTCTGGCATCTCTTTTCAACATCTTTATGCTGACTAGCATTATAGGATGGCTTAATGAGAAAAGATCCAGAGAACGACTTGCCAGTGCTGTAGTACTTTCTACGTTCTTTATCATGAATCTTGTCTTGACAGCCAGTGGTTTGTGAGGATAAGATCACGCTAGGGTTATCGCCAAATGGTAAGGCACAGGATTTTGATTCCTGCACTGTTGGTTCGATTCCAACTAGCCCTGTTGTGCCATTAGCTCAGCTGGAAGAGCACTTGACTTTTAATCAAGGTGTCGTGGGTTCGATTCCCATATGGCACATACGGACCTTTAGCTCAATAGGTTAGGGCAGCTGCCTCATAAGCAGCCGGGTCTGGGTTCGAGTCCCAGAGGGTCCATATGCAGTTTGTAAACAATGTGGTTTTTTCTTTCTCTTGTGAAATCCCTTTCTCTTTTCCCACAAAGTAGCAACTGCAACTCCCCGTGAGAATCAACCTGCGGACAAGTCAGCCGCAACCGTATAGGCGGTATTTGGGTAGATGCGCAGAATTGGTATTGCAGCAGACTGTAAATCTGTCATCTTCGGATATGTAGGTTCGAGTCCTACTCTACCCACTTTTGCCGCGATGCCACAATGGTACTGGGCTAGTTTTGAAAACTAGTGATCTGTAAAAGGACTGAGGGTTCGAATCCTTCTCGCGGCGCTCCAGTTGCCTAGGGTAGCTCCCGAAAAGCAGAACCTGTGACTGCCTGGCAACTGATTTGTAATCACAGGAATACATTATCGCACAGGAGGTAAAACAGATGTCAGAGAAGGCAAAAAAAGAAATAGTAATATCGGAGGGCAGAGATTTTAAAGGAATCTGGATTCCAGAACGTCTTTATTTATCACCGGATTTAAGTCCTAGAGAGAAATTCTTGTTAATTGAGATATACAGCCTTACTCAAAAAGACAAAGGCTGTTTTGCTTCTAACAAGCATTTTGCCAACTTCATTGGCTTAAAAGAAAATAGTATCCAAAAGATGCTTTTAAAATTTGAACAACTGGGATTGATTGAAAGAATCTTTGAATACAAAGAAAACACTAAAGAAATCGACAAGCGAATTATTATCCTCACTCAGAAATTTTTTGATTCTTTTGTCAATGAAAAATCTATTTCTTCTAACATGGAAAAAAATCCATGTGGGGGTATGGAGAAAAATCAACAGGGTGGGGTTGAAAAAAGTCCACAGATAAGTAATACAATAGATATTAAGTATAACAGTAGTTTAAGTGATACAGATAAAGAACATGCTCTATTATCAACTAAAGTTGACAATAGAGATAAATACATGGTTTCGCGCACTAAAAGTGCTCAAAACTCAGGTGGCAAGCCACAAAAGAAAGAACCTACTGTTGATCCAGATGATTTTATCAAATCTAAGGAGTCAGTTCTTAAAGATGAGCTTCACAGACTGTATTCAAACAATCCTAAAAACATCTTTACCACAGAGCAACAGGAAAATGACTGGGTTGACAAGGAATATAACAGCCTGACTGCTATTATTTTTGAGTTTAACCACCAATATAAAGCATCTACAGGCTTTGACACTAAGAATCTATCAGACGAGAGCCTTAAACGAGTTGTAAGAAGCTATATCAAGTCACCAGAATCTTTAAAAGATGACTATGATGACCTTCAAAGCAATAAGGTTCTGATTGAAGAATATCTAAAAACTGACTACGGCAGCAAACATGGAGTGATTGTAAAGAGTTTATCACACTACATGTCTGGCAGCATTCGAGAAATGCTGTTCTATAAACACTTGTTCTAACTTGCCAACGCACATTTGCTAGCTATATACACGTACATTATGCTAGCTATATATGTACGTTGATACAAGTATACACGTACACTAGGAGGTGCAAATGCAGAACATAGAAATCAACTTTGGGGTTCGCCCATGTATTGTAACTCAAAATGGCGAAGAAAAGAAAGCGTTATTCCATATGTGGGAAAATTTTGCAAAGCCTGTTGCAGCAGATGTGTATGCTGGCGGTTGTCCAGAGGGACAAATGAGCATGATATTTGGGCTTGTAGAGTATGAGGACGGCACGATGGGTGAGGTAAATCCGAGCCAGATTCGATTCGTTGACAGAAAAATCAAAGATTATGCTTTTGAGGAGGGCTGATTCATGGTGAAATATAGACCACACAGAGGAGCATTATGCGACGCAATGGCAGAAATGAGAATCTTTGATTCTGTCGAAGATATGTTCCGCTACATTGTCGAAGACTGGAAAGCATATGGAAATCCATTTGATATTGGAGATTTAACCATAACGTGTGATGAAGGAAAAGATGAGCGCATTAACTGGAAGGAAGGCAGATATGTCTGTACTAGGCGAATGCGAGAAAAGATTTTTGACACACCACAGTGTATCGGAATGTGTTCGATTGAATTGTAGAACGGAGATAACAATATGATGATTGCAAATAAAGTAAATGTAATGGGACAGGAATACCAAATTGTAAAAGTAAGCCGTGACCAGTATAAGCAATGCAATATCGCGGACGGATGGTGCGACGCTTACGGCAAGAAGATTTACTATGTAGACCCTAATACAGATCCAGAACATGATTCAGTGGCGACATCGCCAGAAGAACTTGTAAAACATATTTTACAGCACGAAATTGTCCATGCGTTTCTCATTGAATCGGGACTTGCAATTAGCTCATTAGTTACTTCTGGTGCATGGGCAATGAATGAAGAAATGGTTGATTGGATTGCATGGAATGGTGAGAAGCTGTATAAGGCGTGGAAGGAGGCAGGACTAGTTGATTAAAGATGATTTGCAAACGAAAGTTGTGGAACAAGCCGCCCTTATAGCGGCGGCACTCAAAAAAGGTAAAGACGTTGAGGTACGGCGAACTGCAGCCGGAATCAGCGTTGCCGAGGTTAGCAAGAAGGTTGTATACCGATGATTGATGTCATGATTAACATTGACTGCAGAGATGGAATGAAAAGTATACCTGACAAGTCGATTGACATGGTTTGCACAGATCTTCCATACGGGATTACAAGAAATAAATGGGATACTCCGATTCCGTTTGATGACTTATGGGGGGGGCATTAACCGCATAATCAAAGACAATGGTGCAATTATCCTCTTTGCATCTGGTATGTTCACGGCAGACTTGATGAAAAGCAATTGCAAAATGTGGCACTATAATTTGATTTATGAAAAAGCAAATGCATCTGGATTTCTCAACGCGAACCGTATGCCACTTAGAGCGCATGAAGATATTTGCGTGTTCTATAAGTGTTTGCCAACATACAATCCGCAAATGAAAAACGGTATGCCTGTTAAACGGGTTCGAAAAACTCAGAAAGCAACATCAAAATGCTACGGAAACTATACGCCAACTGACTATGAAAGCACACAAAGATATCCAAGATCTGTGTGGAGATTTTCAAATGAAAACGGATATCATCAGACACAAAAGCCAGTTAAACTAATTGAAGAATTGATTAAGACATATAGCAACCCAAACGACACAGTACTTGATATCTGTGCTGGAAGCATGACAGCAGCAATAGCAGCTGTGAATACTGGTCGCCATTACATTTGTTTTGAAAAAGATCCTGATATTTTTTTAAATGGCGTAAAAAGATTTAACGAATCAACCAATGGAGGACATGGACAATGAAATTAAAAAGACTAATTGTTACCCTTGCAACCGCAGTGATGCTTTCTGGTGCAGCCATTGGCTGTACTGAAGCTGATCAGGTAAGTTCTAATATCTCTAAGCAGGCAGACAACTTCAACGTGACTAGGAAGCTTACTGTTCTGAACGCAAGAACCGACACGGTTCTTCTGGAGCTGACTGGAACATTTGCATTAAAGAACAATTCATCAAATGAACTCGAAGTCATTATTGAGACTGCCGAAGGCAAATACCAGAAAGATTATGTATATCTGAATGACTACACCATGTACGTTGTCGAGGATATCTCTGGTTCGGAGGTAGACAAGTACCATTATGAGATCAATTTCTTGCCAGAATGGGGATTTAAGGCAACTCATCACGAGTAAACTTTACGTTTACACAGTAAACACACGTAAGAATCATAACAAGAGTTTGGAAATGAATTTTGCCGTGCTAAAGTGCGGAAAACTTAGAAAACTGTCGCCAAACATTAGGAAAGGAGAAAAATCTTTTATGACATACGAAGACGCCTTAAAAGCTTCAAAAAATGGTCTAAATGTAATGATATGGACAGGAGAGGAGTATCTGTGCCTAGAAGAAGCAAAAGAATTTCTGAATTGTTCTTCTCATGTAATTCGAAATAGCGAAGAATACAAAGGATACAAAAAGTTTTGCGAAGCCATTCAAAGCGATAAATGGAGTACTTATACAGAAATAGATCTTAGATGGGAACTTAGAAATTATCGAAAGCGTTTTGAACGCCTGAGTCGCATACAAGATGATTTTTTAAAAGAACTACTCGGCAGCAATTATACAGCCCGGTATTCCAGTGAGCAAATGATCGTTGCCGATGCATTCAACACTCTTTATAGCCTAAAACGCAACCAAAAAATGCTTATGCTTACAACTATTGTATTCTTGGCAACAACAATTATAGCCTTAATAGTTTAAAGGAGGAGTACGCATGAAATTTTCAGAAGCATTTGGATTGATGAAACAGGGTGCACTGATAAAGCTTCCGTCATGGGCAGGCTATTGGTACTGGTCCAAAGAAAAGCAAACCATCATCATCCACACAAAAGATGGTGAGGAGTTTGACATTAGAAAAACAGCTAATCCAGATTATACTTTTTCAAACATTGCATCCGATGATTGGATTGTTTGGCGTTTGAACAGTAAGAGCCTTAACAGCAGAGCTAAGATGGCTATGATTTCGCAGCCAATTTGTGGGAAAACCATTGAAGAAATTAAAGCCACAAGAGAAAAAGCTGTTCAAGCTTTAAAAGAAATGGGGTATGAACCTATAGATGTTCCTTTTTTAGAAGAATGGTACAACTCCAAGGCTTCTCTTGAGCAAAGCAGCGTAGTCACTGTTCCTGAATATTTTGTTGCTGAGCTTTTTATTCGCATAACCCGTTCTAACGCAATTTACTTTTGTAAAGGATGGAAAAACGCGGTTGGTTGTTGGCTCGATCATAATGCTGCTTCGGCATATGGGCTAGATATCATATACGAGGAGGATTAAGCACTATGGATTTCAGAGCTGCATTTTCCAATATGAAAAAAGGCATTCCAATGAAAAGAAAGAAATGGAATGAAGTCTGGTACTACGACAAATCAAAGAAAACCTTAATAGCGAAACACGATTCAGGAAAACTTGAAGAACTTTTTAACATTCCTGACACTGCTGATATGACTTATATTTTTATGGGAGTACTTGCAGAAGACTGGGAAATTGCAAATAATTCTAGTGAATCGCAAACAGCTAACGGAAAACAATTATTCACATTTAGCAAAGCGCTAGATTTACTAAAGCAAGGTTATAAAGTCGCCCGAATGTGTTGGTATGGAAGCGGACGTTTTGTTTTATATCGCAAAGGTTTGCCAGCCGGCCATCCCTGTGATAAAGGTACAGTGGATGCGTATTTAGAAGTTGATAACGGAGAAGGGCTTCTTAACTGCGATCCATATCTTCAGATGCGTTATATTGATGGTTCACTTGCAATGTATCTCCCAAGCGTGGAAGATCTTTTAGCGGAAGATTGGTATATTGAATAAAAATGATGGGAGGAAAATGGAGAATCTAAAATATTGTGCTCCACAAAGCAACTTAGCCGATGGTATACAAAAGTTACCTGCTGAAAAAATTCAATTTCGATATTTTCCACCAGGAATAGAATCAGAGAAGTCGGACTATTACAAACTAGCATGTTTATATATGGGGCTTACAGAAATGTACGACAGAAGCTTGACTGATGAAAGAAGCCGCTTTGATAATACTGAGGCATTTGTTGGTAACCAACATATATATCATCTTAGCCAAGTATACAGTTGTTATGTTCGAAAGTCTATAATAAATACTTATTTTGTGATGTGGAGCGATGTCCGAGAAGAAATAAAGAAACATCGCTGTTACTCTGCTCAACAATGGGTAGATGAATATGAAAGAATATGGAATCAGCACGGAGGAAATTAAATGGTTAGAGTAGGATCAGCAAGAATTGATGAGAATGGAAAAGTGATGGGCGGACAGGCCGGCGACCAGACAGGACTTGAGGTGGCGATTGAGCCATGGTATCTGCACGATAAGGGGTGGGTTATAATCCGCGCGAAGGACGCAAATATCCGTGAGCGTATTGCAATCTGCATGGAAGCAGCGTGTGCCAACAATTTGATTGGTTACAATCAGGACGGATCATGGGAGCTGTACGATAAATCAAAACAGTATGGATGGGATTGCTCGAAGGTAAATGTTACTGCAAATACGGATTGCAGTAGCCTTGTTCGCACGTGTGTTGCGTTTGCAGCACAGAGGGAGATTGAGTGGTTTTCAACTCTAATAGAAGTTAAAATTTTGAACAAAACAAAACTGTTTGATATCTTGACAGATGCAAAGCATACCAAGTCCTCAGATTACCTATTGAGAGGAGATATTCTTTGTACCTGCACACAAGGTCACACAGTAGTTGTCCTTGACAATGGTGCAAAGGCTGGACAATCTGGTAGCCAACCATCTCAGAACAGCACAGAAGGCAATACAAGCCTTTGTGGCAAGGGCATTGGAACAGCAGTTGCGCTCACACCTATGAACATCCGCACAGGAGCAGATACATCTGCAAAGAAGCTTGATACAATCAAGACTTCTGTAGCTGTAGAAGTCCTTGAAATCACCGCTTCTGGTTGGTATAAGATTGTATGGCCTGGAGAGGCTTGCGGATATGCCTTTACAAAGGCAGGAAGTGGCTATTACAGCTATTCTCCAAATACCAACGCACAAGTTATAAACTTAGGCGATAAAGTCCAATTCACGGGCAATAAACAGTATATGTCGGCATGGTCCGACAGGCCAATCACTGCAGTTCCAGAGGTTGCAACTGTAACAGGTATTTGTGAGAGTGGCAAGCATCAGTATCACATCATAGGCGATAACGTCTACGGTTGGGTAAACAAAGAAGACATAGTAAGAAAATAATTAAAACGGCATAATCAAAATGGTGATTATGTAACAGCCAAAATGGAGGCTCTTCTTTAAATGTTAGGAAAGGAGGAGCCTCTTTTTTGTTAGAGTTAAGACAGCACAAAGAACGTGTGGAGAATATACAGCGCCAGATCATCATGCAGCCTACATACAGTCAACTCAACACCTTATGTGGCGGAGCAAGACTGATTCTGCTTGATGCCAACGAGTTTATACCAAATCATGATTTTAAGAACCTCGATGCGTACAGAGGGTATGGCGACCATGTAAATAGCTATGTCCGATGGTACTGCAATCGTAACAGAAAAGTAGAGGGTGACGAGTGGGACAAACTGTATTGGCAGACCTATCTGAATGGTGCGAGAGCAAGAATATTCAATGACTATTTACTGTTTTTGGAGCGTAAACGTGATCCTAGGAACATGTTTTATAAGCCGAAAATTAAACAGTTTGAAAAATTTAAGCTTATCGAAGCTTACCAAGGAATGTTGGATGATCGTTATGATAGACTGTGTATTTCTCTGCCCCCTGGTACTGGAAAAACCACCCTTTTAAAATTCTTTCATTCAGCGATTATAGGGTGGTTCCCAGAAGATTATAGTTTATTTTGCTCTCATTCTGGCGATATTACACGAATGTATTATGATGGTGTTTATCAGATGATAGACGATACTATTGAATATGCGTGGAACGAAATCTTCCCAGGTTTAAAAATTACATCAACAAATGCATTAATGCAACAGTTTAACGTGGGAAGCTACAAACCATTCCCATCGCTACAAACAACATCAATTGGTGCAAACAGTTCAGGTAAGGTGCGAGCAAACAAATACTTGCTATCAGACGACTTAATTGGTAACAGCGAACAGGCGTTAAATAAAAACTATCTTGATAAAATATGGCGTTTTTATTCTGTAGATGCAAAGCAGCGCAAAACTGTAGATAGTGATGGAAAATCATGTAAAGAAATTATGCAGGCTACTAGATGGTCAAACCAAGACGTAATTGGTCGAGTAATAATTCTTTATCAAGATGACCCTCGCACAAAAATTATATCTGTACCTGCAGTTGATCCCATTACTGGTGAGAGCAATTTCAATTATGCAGTCGGTGGATTCACGAAAGAGTTCTTTGCAGATCAAGAGCTGACAATGGACGAAATCTCGTACAAGTGTCTTTTTATGCAAGAACCAATTGAAAGAGAAGGACTATTATTTCCTGGAGAAAAAATTCAACGCTATAAAGAACTTCCTAAGGGAACTCCAGAATTGATTACTGCGCAATGTGATACAAAGTCTAGTGGAACTGATTTTTTTGTTCTTCCAGTATTTTTAAAATATGGCAACCTCTATTATTGCATAGATTGTATATGCAGTAATTCTACAGACTATGAGGCACAGTATGAAAATTCTGCTAACATTTTAGTCAACAACAAAGTTATGGATTGTGAATTTGAAGGAAACAATGGTGGTGACCGAGTTGCCAACGAAGTTGCCAAAAGAGTTTTAGAAAAAGGATGGATTTGTAATATAAGCCATCCTATGACTGAATCGAACAAAGAAGCCCGAATTTTTCAATGTTCGAATTGGATACTGCAAAATATCGTTTTTAAGGATATGGAAATGTACAAGCCACGTGAACCATATGGAATTATGATGTCACTTTTGGCCCAATACTCGGCAACCGGAAAAAAGCAGCTTGATGATGTACCAGATACATTTGCAAACTTCGCATTACGCATACAGCGCAGAAAACCAAGACCAACAAGAATCATTAACAGCATTTATTAAGATTGGAGACATGTATGGATACAAAACACTATCTTTCGCAAATTAGCGTACTTGATCTTAAAATATCGAACAAGATCTATGAAAAAACACAGTTAAAAAATATGCTTTGTTCAGTTCCGAGTTGTGTAAAAGATGTCAATGTGCAAACTGGACATGCCACAGACAAGACTGCATCTACGATTTGTAAGTTGGTAGATATGGAACGCGAAATTGATTCAATGATTGATTCTTTTGTGGATCTAAAAACTAAAATCATTGCTCAAATGGAGCAGCTTGAGTTCAAGCATTATAATATACTGTTTAAACGTTACGTTGCACAGCAACAATGGTGCGAAATAGTAGATGAGTTACATTTTACACAACGACATGTCTTTAAGCTCCATAAAGAAGCATTAAACGAATTTGAGAAAAAGTTTGGGAGTGAATACCTGAGCCAATAAAAAATAGCAGGGGAAGCAAATTCTCCTGCTATTGATGTTTTAGCAATTTTGATTTTCCTGAAATTCCTTTAAATCGCTTTTTAACTTGTCCATAATTTTGTCTGTATAGTTGTTATCTTGGCGTTCTGTAAAGTTCTGGAATACTTGAGTACCTTTAGCAGTTACCTGTGATGATTGTTTTGCTTTCGATGATACATCTCCTTGTATAAGCTTTCGCAAATACAAAAATCGACTACGAATCGGTTTCTGTTCATTCCTACGCTTAATCTCTGCTGCCTTCTGTGCCATATACTGGTAGTAAGCCTTTTCCAGATCTTCCTCCTGGCAACTTGGCAGCTTATGAACTGGTACTGTTACGAGTAGCGTCTGTATCTCTTCTAGCTGTGCCTGTGATAGTTTCCATTCATCCAATGCACTTTCCCAGAGCGGACGATCTAGTGTATCTTCCTTCGGCACTGGCGCTTCTGGAACTTGCACTTCCAATATAGGTAATGTTTCGACTTCAAATCTTATACCAACTACCGTTCGCCCTTTCTTAATGGGTTCATATGTATACCGACATTCAGTTTTTTCATCCATTTCTTTCTGAACACGTTTCAATATCTTTTGATTGAAAAACTTGTATTCTTTATACAGTTCCTCTTTATCACAATCAAGTATTTGCCTTAATTCATCAAGCTGCACTTCCCAATTTTTTCGAAAACGGTTTTGCTCAAGATACGTAAACATGATATACGTATAACGGCTTGTGAGTAATGTTATGCAGCGCAGCTTATACCGAAGATATCCGAGGTTTTCAATATTAAAAAAATACTTCATTGCTTTTTGAGAACACTCTAGCTTTACTTGCCACAGACCGTAATCATCTTGTTCTGCCGTTGCTTCTTCAAATAACGTCACCAATCTAAAACCTTGTTTTTCACTATCATCTTGCACTTCTATTACATTTCCCATAAGATGCTTTAATCTTGCCTTGAGGTCTTGATTGTTGATTTTTTTTACTCCTAGAATCTTTTCAAGTTCGCCTTTCTCGAAAACAACTGTTCTCCTGTCTGGCTTGTGACTATCTATGCGCGATAGGTATGTATCGAGTATTTTAAATTCTGCAAGCGATAGCTCGGAACGCCACAAGGAAAACAGCGGTAAACTTTTTTGAACAGTAAGCTTGTCTTCATTTCCTAAACTGGTTATTGGCCCAATCTTTTTTCTAGCCATGTGTAAAACCTCTCTTTCTCTACTTTTATGTTTATTATAGCACCATAAGTTACCATTGTAAATATAAAATTGTTACCTTTTTATATTTTATGGAATTTCTTGGTTACTCATGCGGAATTTCTTGGTTACTCATGCGGAATTTCTTGGTTACTCATGCGGAATTTCTTGGTTAC
>ERZ773259.279-NODE-279-length-58960-cov-20.224871_pt1 | contig 58960 bp, 46 predicted proteins | sample MGYA00511961_ERZ773259 | MGnify/ENA primary metagenome ERZ773259 (study PRJEB29015, sample SAMEA2737775) | human gut metagenome | biome: human gut; feature: human-associated habitat; material: faeces | place: China | collected 2012 ...
TTATCAAAATTGGTATTTGCTGACGGCAATTTAAAAAGTACCGGTGCAAGCAACAGTTATGTATGGGCAACCAACAAAGAATTTGGCTACTATTATCAATGGAAAAAAGACTATAATGGAAACAACATCGATCCTTGTGCCAGACTAAATCCCACAACTTATGGTAGTGGTTGGCGGCTACCTACACGCAATGAATTAGAAAGATTGGGAAGATGCAATAATGTAAAAAAGGTCTCTAATGGAGTGAATGGTGTGTGGTTCCTAAATGCCACAACTGGTATTTTTTTACCGTTAGGTGGCTGGCGTAATAATAACTCGGGAACAACGGCAGAAGAATGGCCTGGAACGTATGGTCAATATTTTACAGATGAATCAATTAATACTAATGATTGTTATAGATTGGATATATCTCCCGGAGAAGGTAAAACCGATGTCAATAGCACACAAAAGAAAATGGCATACCAAACTCGTTGTGTCAAAGGACCTAAACTATAATATTTCCCCTTAAATATAAAGAAGAGTAAAAAAAACAAAGACAGAAACAGTGCTGATAATCCACTATCTAATTTTTTCGGAGATATTCCGTAAATCACAAAACACAAGGCAACTAATTCATTTCGAATCAGTTGCCTTATTTATATTTTAATCATTCCTCCCAAAAATTCAGAACGCCTCAATCGAAGGAAAAGTCTAAAACAAATCCCCTACTATTAGATAGTCAGCACAATTCGTCAGGAATATATTATGAACTAACTTTGAAAATATTGCCATACCTTGATCACACCAAGTATTTCGATATTAGCAACCATACATACTCTGATAGCAACCGTCCAAAAAGCAAGTATAAAACTCAAACAAAAGAAAAGTTCACTTCTCTAATAATAAATATCCTATGTTATAAGAATCATGTTTCAAAGGACGTACGTCTGATGCAACAAAGATAAGCCGCTTTTTTCATCTGTGCAAATCTTTTTGCATTGCTTTAATTATCAGAAGTTTATATATTCCCCTAACATCCAGTGTGGAGGGTAAAAATAGTGTTTCAAAAAACGTACGTCTTTTGAAACACAAGAGCCGTTCTATCTGTCTAATTTACACAAACTTACCTCAAAATAAAAGCTGTAGTCACAGCCTGCTATAGCCGGTCTGTCCATTTTTTAATGGGAAGGCCTTGCTGAGCATGATCTATTTTATTCATTTTTAAACATTTGAGTTATGAATACGAAGACAAAACTTCTGTATGTAGGCTTTCGTACGTTAAGCACATGCTGTCTGTACGCAGCTTTTTTAATGATAACATCGTGTGACGACAATGTTATGAATCCCAACGGCCCCGAACCGGACGGAGGGGATATGATCCCTGTTACGGTCAGCCGGGTTGAGGATGGCAACTATATGGAAAGCCATGTTGATACTCCCGATACGACGGGGGGAAGAACGCTTGTGGACGAATGGGTACCGGTTAAGGAATCACCCGCCAGCAGGACCATACCCACTGCCGTACCTTACGATGGCCCTTCAGTGGTCCGGATGACACTCCGCGAAGAGCCACAAGTCACAACCCGTGCCGCTACATTGGGCAATGGCATTTATTTCCGGTTGATCGCTTTCCGTAAGGTGGGCAGCAATTACGTGTTCCAGTCGGCAGCGGATTTTACGACGAACGGGGCTTCCGCTCCCACACTCAGGCAAGGTAACCTGCTCACCAGAGCGGGAACTGTCCGTGTGATCGGATACTCGTTCAATAGTACAGCAGCGATGGGAACGATCCCTTCATCCTATGCTTATAACAGTACTTCCGTCACTATCCCGAATATGAGCAATGACTTTATGGTGTATGACTCGGGAGACATAGCGAATGTGGGCACAATCAGCCGCAATCTGTCGGTTAGTTTCACGCAAAAACTCTGTAAGCTGACGGTTAAGCTATCCTTGTCGCAGTTTGGGAGCAACACGTTCACCAACTGTACGGGCGTATACGTTTCTCAGGGCGGCAATGCGTCCGCCTGGACGATAGGTCCCTCTACAAATAATGTAAGGCACTTATATACAATATTACACTACCTTGTTTGATATAACTAAAAGTAATAATGTATGCTGGTGCACTGTTTTTTTATTAAATTACTTTTTGGTTAATAAAGCATTAACTCTAAAATATTTTCTCTATATTTGCATCAAATATACAAATAAGATTGGATATATCCAATCTTTATGACGACATATAAAATAGCTCAATCGCCTTCTGAATCACCACCTCGGAATCTTAAACGAGCTATAAACGAACCAATACATATTGGGTGAGTTGAAACCTTACAGGCGTAGACTTCCCCATAATGTATTGTGGCTTGTGGTGAGCCAAGAAGGCGTATGGGCGATAGTCTGCGCTTTCTTGTACACTTGTAATGCGTGGTTATCGCTGAAATAGGCGAGGCTTTATTTTTAGTATTAACCATAATTTATAAGTTTATGAAAAAGTTTTTAAGTATGACGCTGTTAATCACAGCAATGTTTTTAATGTTTGCCGCTTGTTCCAACGACGATGATGAAGCAAAGAAACCAACTCTTAGTGGAACTAAATGGGTTGCCGATTACGGCCAAGATGAAACTTTAGTAATTGAATTCACCTCTGATACTAAATTTCAAGAATATATGGCTGATAAAAATGGCAATGTTGCTTCGACAGGCGTAGAGTATGGAACATATACCTATTCAAACGACATTGTTAAATTCACAACACACGAATCTACGAGTCCATTCGATTCCGCGACTATCAATGGAAATATTTTAAACCTGACTTATAAATCAGGATACAAAAGATCATTTATCAAGAAATAAATGCGCTTATGTTATTTTATATTTGCGTGATAATTTGGCTTGCTTGTACGGTATATAAAGGACTTACAAAAAAATAACTAATGTAATTTATTCTAAGAGACTGAGATTATTTTATTCTCAGTCTCTTTTTTGATACTTAGGTTTCTTTTTTCTTTCCCTTTTTAGGCGTGTCCTCCTGCGGCTTATTCCCGCTTTCAATATGGGACATCATCCTAAGCAATTCGTCAAATTGCTCTTTAGAGACAGAAAGATCAATTTTTAATTTTACTGATTTAATGTCCTTTATGGCTATTTCTTTCTTTTTCTTTCCCATATCTAAGCTATATTACGCAAAAGTAAATTAAATCTTTGAGAGTCGCTATAATTCCGAGTGTTAAATCGGAAAATATATTCATCTACATATCTCTGCATATACTCCTTACTCACATGATAATAAATTCCAATTATCATCCTTTTGAAGTGTGACCATACATTTTCAATTCCATTTGTACTAATAGTGATTATTTCTCCATATTCTGTAGCGTAAGTTGTTCCATAAAAATGTTTCTCGTGATCTACAGACATTTGCTTATAACTGCCAATTAATCCAGTATATTCCCAACCGTCAGTATAAACCACGCTCCCTGCTTCCACATTCTTCCTTACAATTGGAACTAATGTTTTCGCTTGGGTGTTGGAAACAACTTTAGCAATTACCTTTCCGTTCCTTTCAAGTATCCCAAACACAGGTACTTTATCTTTGAAAGACCTTCCCTGGCATTTCTCAACTTTCTTGTCTTTATGTCTATTCTTGTTCTTTCCTCCTACGAATGTTTCATCGATTTCGACTTCCCCAGATAATACATGATTATTTTCCTTTGTCATATATTGCCTGATCTTATGAAGCATATTCCAAGCAGTCTTTTGAGTTATACCCAAATCTCTTGCCAACTGGCACGATGAAACACCCCTTTTGTGTGATAAGAATAACATCATAACATAGAACCAAGCTCTTAAGGGTAACTTGGTATTAGCGAATGCAGTTCCAGTTTTTACGTCAAAATAACGTCCTGTGTTTTTGCATTTATACCTACCATTACTACACTTATAAACCCTTGACGTCGCATCATACGGAGAAACAACCTTGTCTCCCCAACGCATCTTCTCAAAGTATCGGATGCAACTTTCTTCATCTGGGAAATTGTCAGATAGAGTTAAAAGAGTAAATTCTGTCTTCATAGTGTCTATCTTTTAGTTTCCTAAATATACTAAATCTCAGTGAGATATGCAATAAATCAGCAATATTTTTCTGAGAAAAAGTTCAAAAGTATGCTAAAGAACATCTTTGAAGAACATATATTATCGTTGCTATTTATAGTTTATAAACTGTACATTTGCAGCTACATTAATCTTTTTTTAAAAAATATACAATTATGGCAACACCTTCATGTCCTAAATGTGGCGGAACATCCTTTTTATCAACACCTGCTCCAATCTTTACTCCTCCAAATGTTTATTTTATCTACTGCACGTCTTGCGGGTGTATTGTTGGAACGGTTTCTAAATAGCTCTTTGCGGCTTCTTCTGTTAATTGCTTAGAGAGATGCTTCTTAAAATCTTCATTAGTTAATGGAAGCATCTCTAACATTCCGTTAAATCCAAATCTATGTTGACTAACATACATTTCTATACCTTTACATACACATTTTACAATAAAGTTTTCAATTTGTTTTTTCATAATCTTAATTTTAAATTTAATATTAAAACCTCTCGGATTTTCCGAACTATTACTTTTAGTTATACGGTGTAGGATTATATATAAGTGCCTAATGTAAATGCCAATACCGGAAATACGTCCACATTCAATATAGCCAATAATTCGACTGCCACTGTGCGGTTAGTTCCTTTTTCGGGTTCACGGGCGATCACGGTGCATATCGGTACGCTGACTCTTAGTAATTACTTCAACGCAAATAACCGGAATATCACCTCAAGTCAGAATGTGCAGTTGCTACCGGGACGGAGCTATACCATAACACTACAGATCGGACTTGGGATACAATTGGCGGCAAGTGACATTAACCTGACACAAAACGGATGTACCACAAATGATAAGAATGACTTGGCAAAGCTGAGATGGGCCACAGGAAATTTGAAGAGTACCGGAAGTACAAATTATGTATGGGCTTCTTCAACAGATAGAGGTTATTATTACACATGGTACAGTACCTATACAGGAAACACAAATATTAATAATACAGATCCATGTTCCAAATTGAATACAGCATATTACGGTACAAGTTGGCGAACACCTTCAAAGAATGAACTTACGAAATTAGCAAGATGCACAAACAAAATATTAACTAATAGTGGAATGTGGTTTATGAATAACAGCATAGGACTTTTTTTACCTGCTGCAGGTTGTCGGCAAGACGGAAATGGTAGTAATACTTCGCCAACAGCAGATTCCGGAACTGATGGCTACTACTGGAGCAGTGATATAGGTAGTGGAAATAGTACAGGGAAAAGACTGTATTTTGGTAAACGTTATAATACTGCAGATGTGGCGGACCATGCCAAAAATGCCGGACTGACTGTCCGTTGCGTGAAAGGTACCAAACAGTAATGTATTCACTTTTAAAATAGATAAATCATGAAAACCGAACTCAAAGGCTGGCTTGCGGACAATACCGTGACCACCGACAACAAAGAAGACAAAATCCTGGTATTGGAAAGCGCCGGAAACCTGACGCTATCCGATGTACTGGATGAAATGAAAAAAGAAGATACCGGCTTGCGGGCAGAGACTTTAAAGCATGCCGTTGATCTCTTTCAGCGTACGGTATCAGAATTGGTACTGAACGGATACTCTGTCAATACGGGGCTTTTTCGTGCAGTCCCACAGTTTCGCGGCGTGATAGACGGTGGGATATGGAATCCCGAGAAAAATTCTATCTATGTTTCCTTCAACCAGGATAAGGATTTACGTGAAGCTATCGCACGGACCAGCGTGAAAATTCTGGGAGCCAAAGGTGACTCGGCCTACTTCATCGGCGGTGAAGACGCTGCCACCCGTGCTACGGACGGTAGTGCAACTGCCGGACGTAACTATCGCCTACAGGGCAAGAACATCAAAGTAGCAGGTACAGATCCTGCTGTAGGTATCGTCTTGATTGATGAAAAAGGCACAGAGACGAAGCTACCGATGGATATGATAGCAGTAAACAACCCTTCGGAAGTACTGGTACTCCTACCGGCAGACCTGACAGACGGAATATACGAACTGCGACTGACCACGCAATATACCAGTGGCAACCGGCAACTGAAGATACCACATGTCATCAGCCGAACCATCGTAATAGACAATACAACCGAGGGCGACGGAGATATTGTGGACGACCCGACAGCATAAATCATACCGCATCGCTTCCCTTATGCAGGACTGCATTGATATCTTGTGCAGCTCTGCACAAGGTGCCGGTGCACCCCTGCACAATGCGGCAATGCAACCAAGCTCTAAAATCACTGATAAACCTGTACCGGAAGTTCTCCCCTTAAAGCACCCAAAGCATTCAATGCCAAAGCCTCCATCTCATCTTCTCCCGGATACACGAAGACAGGAGCAAGAAAAGAGATACGTTCCCTTAAACGGGAAATTACGTAATCAGAATAGGCAATACCTCCGGTCAGCAGGATGGCGTCTACCTTTCCATACAAAACAGTAGAGGCAGCACCGATACTTTTAGCCACATTGTAGATCATGGCATCGAGCACCAACCGGGCATGATCATCACCAGCCTCAATGGACTGAATAACGGCAGGAATATCAGTAGTTCCCAAATGGGCGGTAAGCCCGGCACGGCCCGAAATTCGTTTCTTCAATTCATCTTTGGTGAATTTCCCGCTGAAACAGAGGTCTATCAGTTGTCCGGCGGGAAGAGTTCCGGCTCTTTCGGGTGAGAAAGGACCTTCTCCATCCAATGCATTATTGGCATCGACTGCACGCCCATGACGATGGACCGCAACGGAAATGCCTCCTCCCAAATGGCAGACAATCAAATCAAGATCTTCATAACGAGTGCCATGTTCGGCAGCATAACGACGGGCAATAGCTTTCTGATTCAGTGCATGCCAGATAGTGATACGCGGCATCAAGGGCGAACCGGTAATGCGGGCAACCTCTTCCAGTTCGTCCACCACACCCGGGTCTGCAATAAACGCCCGGCACCCGGGTAAAGCTGCGGCCAATTCATCGGCTATCAAACCGCCCAGATTGCAGGCATGCGTACGCATGGCATGGAGGGTATCCCGCTTCATGGCTTCGTTAACCTCATAAACTCCACCGGGAATAGGCTTCACCAGACCTCCGCGTCCAATGACAGCATCGAACTGGAAAGGAATGTCATTTGCCTCCAACTCCCGGAGGACAAGTGATTTACGAAACTCAAACTGGTCGATCACCTGGGGGAAGGCAGACAACTCTTCTACTGTATGGCGGATGTTGCGTACCAACAAAGGAGTTTCGTCTTCATAAACGGCAATCTTTGTTGAAGTGGAACCGGGATTGATAACAAGAACCCTTTCACCCCGTCCATTCCTCGCAGAAGGGGAAGTGGGGATTGCATTCAGTTTATCCATATTCTTAGTTTAATTATGATCATCATTCGGAGCATCTTCCTCCCTCTGCCGACCGGGTAGAAGCCGTCAGGCATGCCATCGCAATGCTATAATACTTGGAAAGTCCGGAATCACTACGTGACGGTAGCACCACCGGACAAATGGGGCCTTGCAGCAATCCTGCCATATCGGCCTTGGCAAATAATGAAACAGACTTATAAAAAGCATTGGCCGACTCGATATTAGGGAATATCAATACATCTGCCTGCCCGTTGATGGGCGATACAATTCCTTTAATATCCCCGCTGGCCTGCTCGCAGGAAGTACGGACATCCAACGGGCCATCAATAATAACATTGCCAAACTCTCCGGCTTCGGCCAACTCCACTATATTAACATAATCAAGAGAATGGGGGAACTTGGCACTTACCTTCTCCGTACAGTGAATCAAAGAGATGCGCGGCTGCTCTATCCCAAACCTCCGGCAGGTACAGATGGCGTACCAAACCATTTCAATACGTTGTTGTAAAGTGGGCCGGGGAATAACAGCCGCATCCGAAAAGAACAATAATTTATCATACGTCGGAATCTGCATTACAGCCAGGTGAGTCAGGATCTTTCCTTTGGGTAGTAGCCCTTTCTCCTTGTCAAGAATAGCATGAAGCAGGTTGTCAGTATTAATAATCCCTTTCATCAAAATGTCGGCCCCCCCTTCCCGGACAATCCGGACCGCTTCACGCGCTGCCTCATCGGGATCTTCGATATGGATGGTCTTCACATAATCCGGATACTTTTGCAAGGTAGGATACTTTTGGAGGATGGCTGAGTCACCAATCATCAGAAATTCTGCAATACCCTCGTCAAGTGCACGGGCAATGGCATATTCTGTATTCGGATCATTGGCACAGACAACGGCAATCCGTTTCCGTCGGTTTAAGGTTTTTAGGTGTTCTGTCAGTTGGTCGAAGTTTCTAATAGGTTCCATAACGTTAGATTTTTAGCAAATATCAGAAAAAGGATTGAGAAGTACATCATGGTATACTGAAAAAATGGGTAAACCAGATAACATTTTGATATTATACAACGCTTTCATTTCTACGGATGCAGGTAATTTCGTTTTTTAATGTAAATTTGTATCCTGTTAAACACCTATAATCAAACAGAACCATGAAAACAAAAACTTTTCTCGCTCTTTTCTGCCTGCTGTGTATCAGTTCAGGCTTTTCATCGTGCCAACGTCATTCGTCTGACCAGTGGACATTGGTTTGGGAAGATAATTTTGACCAAAAAACAGGCTTTGACCCACAGGTATGGAGCAAAATACCACGTGGCAAATCGGACTGGAATAACTATATGACAGACTTCGACTCTTGTTTCGATATGCGTGACGGCAATATGGTGCTGCGGGGTATCATCAATTACAGTCAGCCCAACGACACAGCACCCTATCTGACCGGAGGGATTTATACCAAAGGGAAAAAGGCATTCAGCAACGGGCGTCTGGAGATACGTGCCAAGCTGAACGGTGCACGCGGCGAATGGCCGGCTATCTGGATGCTTCCGGTAGATGCTCCCTGGCCGATGGGTGGAGAAATCGATATCATGGAACGTCTGAATCACGACACAATCGCTTACCAGACTATACATACCAACTATACATACAATCTGGGCATCAAAGACAATCCGTTGTCACACTCCGTAGGTACGATCAATCCCGATGACTACAATGTATATTCGGTAGAAATGTATCCGGACAGCATTGCATTCTATATCAATGATACGCATACTTTCACCTATCCCCGCATCGAAACAGACAAAGAAGGGCAATTTCCCTTCGATCAGCCTTTCTATCTGCTGATCGACATGCAACTGGGTGGCTCGTGGGTAGGAGCTGTAGACCCGAAAGAACTTCCTGTAGAAATGCATGTAGACTGGGTAAAATTCTACCAGAAGAAATAAACTAAAACAAATTCACTGAATGAAGATACAATTCCCTCCATTCCTGCACGAAGGCGATAAAGTTGCCATCGTATCGCCTTCGGGCAAGATAGACAATATGTTTCTGAGAGGTGCCAAGACGCAACTGGCGTCTTGGGGACTGGTCCCTGAAATGGGGAAACACGTCCGTAGCTCCTGGGGATGTTATGCCGGCACCATCCGGCAGCGCGCTTCGGACTTTCAGACAGCAATGGATGACAAAGAAATTAAGGCGATTTTATGTAGCCGTGGCGGCTACGGAGCGGTTCATCTTATTGAACGGCTCGACTTCACCCGTTTCCGCGAACACCCGAAGTGGATAATCGGATTCAGTGATATCACAGTACTCCATAATCTGTTTCAGTACAACGGGTTTGCTTCGTTACATGCTCCTATGGCACGCCATCTCGCAGTAGAAGCGGCCGACGATCCGTGTTCACTGTACCTGAGGGATATACTTTTCGGTAAACTGCCTGCATATAAATGTAAGCGTCACAAGTTGAACCGACTCGGCACAGCCAAGGGTATTCTGCGTGGTGGCAATATGGCAGTATTCCACGGCCTTCGGGGAACTCCATACGACATACCTCCCGAAGGGACAATCCTGTTTATCGAGGACGTGGGCGAACGTCCTTATGCCATTGAGCGCATGATGTATAACCTGAAATTAGGGGGCGTACTTGAGAAGTTGTCAGGCCTCATCATCGGACAGTTTACCGAATACGAAGAAGATCGTGCCATAAAGAAAGACCTTTATGGTGCACTCTTCGATCTGGTAGAAGAGTATAATTATCCGATCTGCTTTGATTTCCCCGTAGGGCATGTAACGGAAAATCTGCCACTGATCAATGGGGCGGAAGTAGAACTTATATCCGGAAAGAAAGGAGTAGAATTGTTAATAAACCCTCCTATCTGACCTACCCTACTGCGAAAATGACTAATTTTGAGGCCTTAACCCCAAAAGCATAATTATGAAAAGAAATTCTATGCTATTACTGACAGCTTTTATTTTGTTATCCGCCTTTTCTTGCGGAACGAACAACAACAAAACCAATTCAGTTCAGGAGCCTGAAAAGAATATAACCGTGAAAGCACCACAATTCGATGCAGACAGCGCCTATAAATACATACAGGCACAAGTGGACTTCGGCCCTCGCAATCCGAACAGTAAAGGACATGCAGCATGTGGAGAATATCTGGCTACTAAACTGGCAGAACATGGGGCCAAAGTGACTAACCAGAATGTGGAACTGCCCGCCTATGACGGCACGCTGCTGAAAGCACGCAATATCATCGGTTCATTCAAGCCCGAAAGCAAAAAACGCATTGCCCTTTTTGCACACTGGGATACGCGTCCGTGGGCAGACAATGATCCCAACGAGAAGAATCACCACACACCGATATTGGGTGCCAACGACGGAGCGAGCGGTGTGGGCGTGTTGCTTGAAATAGCCCGACTGATCAATCAGCAGCAACCGGAACTGGGAATCGATATTATCTTTTTGGACGCAGAAGATTATGGCGCTCCCCAATTCTATAAAGGAGAGCATTTAGAGGAGCAATGGTGTCTCGGTGCACAATATTGGGCACGCAATCCGCATGTGGAAGGCTATAATGCCCGTTTCGGTATCTTGCTCGATATGGTAGGCGGCAAAGATGCCACTTTCTTTAAGGAGGTGTACTCGGAGAAGTTTGCCCGTGGAATCAACAAAAAGGTATGGAAGAAGGCTAACGACGCCGGTTACGGACGTTACTTTATTAACGAAACAGGTGGGCAGATCACTGACGACCATCTGTTTATCAATCGGCTGGCCGGTATCCCGACTATCGACATCATTCCGAACGACGAAAATTGTGAACTGTCCAGCTTCGGACCGACTTGGCATACCGTAAACGACAACATGGATGTTATCGACAAATCGACACTCAAAGCCGTGGGACAGACCGTACTGGAAGTTATCTATAACGAGAAATAATTATTCAATATGACAATCAACGAATTACAAGACGAAGTCATTGCCGAGTTCAGTGACTTTGACGACTGGATGGACCGCTACCAGTTGCTTATCGATTTAGGAAACGAACAAGAACCGCTTGACGAGAAATATAAAACGGAACAGAATTTGATTGAAGGTTGCCAGAGCCGTGTGTGGCTTCAGGCAGACGAGGTAGATGGAAAGGTGATCTTCAAAGCAGAAAGTGATGCACTGATCGTAAAAGGTATTATCGCCCTGCTGATAAAAGTTGTTTCGGGACATACACCGGACGAGATTCTGAATTCGGAACTTTACTTCATCGACCGCATCGGGCTGAAAGATCATTTATCGCCCACCCGCAGCAACGGTCTGCTATCAATGGTAAAACAAATGCGAATGTACGCATTGGCATTCAAAGCCAAAGGGACAAAAGGTTAATCTCCTCATTCTATATCGCCACAGTGGACACACAGAAGGTCCGCTGTGGTAAATCAAGGATCTTTTTCATCCACTTGATATTCCAGAATATCCCCCGGTTGGCAATCGAGTACTTTGCAGATTGCCTCAAGGGTAGAAAAACGAATTGCTTTGGCCTTTCCCGTTTTCAGGATAGAAAGGTTGGCAGGTGTAATATCTATCTTCTCCGCCAACTCCCCCAAAGATATCTTTCTTCGGGCCATCATAATGTCAAGGTTTACTATTATAGCCATAATTCCATTAATTTTTCAGTGTCCGGATTCAGATAGTAAGGTCTTGCTCCTCTTTCATCTTTAACCCGATGGCGAATATTTCGCCTACAATCAGCGAAACCAGTCCTAAAATGACCAGCATCACAGAGTCAATACTTGTCTCCATAGAGTAGCCGGACAATGAAAAAACTGAGGACAGTTCATAATCATTCATCAAAGCCGGCACCGCTTCACTAATAAAACTCAGCAACAGGGTGACTCCCAACCAACGTAACCTACGAACATTCTTCCAATTAAAAATATCCGATTTATTGATAGATACAATCAACTGCACAAACAGCACCGTAGATGCTATTACGGCCAAAATGGCAAGAAGCCCGGAGAGCACTTGCGCAACCATCAGCCAGGTGCTCCTGTCCACTTTTACATTCGTGATCAACTGTGTGTAAGCAACAGGCACATAAGATTGGGTCCGTTCATTGTAAACAGAATCTTTAAACGACGAAAAATCTTCGGGCATCAACGTAGCAATGCGAAGGTTAATAGCCTGTTCCACACTTTCATTGCCGGAATGGCTTATCTTCATGCCCTCGGAAAAGCCATGACCGAAATCACGCCCCATGTTGAATACCGAATAACAGAATACCAGAAATACCAGTAAACATAGTATGTTCAATCTTCTTTTCATATTATGACTTGTTTTTCAATCTTCATAGTTCAGTTTCACTCACTCTTTCTCCACACTCCCGGAATCGTAACCTGCTTTATTCGTAGGAAGCAACCAACGAACAGCATAGCGGCCACAGCTATCAGTATGTAATAAGATGTAGTATCGGTCACATCGCTAATCGTATCCGCATCGGGATAGGTCAGGCTCAATATCACAGAAAGGCTGTTATTCACAATGTGTATCAGGATACAGGGGATCAGGCTCCGCGTCCGGTAATAAACCCACGCCAACAGAAGTCCTCCGAAGAAGGCGGCAACTACCTGAGCCGGATTCAAATGGAATATTCCGAAAAGAAGTGCGGAAAGAAAAATCGCTTTCCGGGGAGAATATCGTTCAAGCAACGCCTTAGTAACACCACCACGGAACAAAAGTTCCTCAAGAACCGGTCCCAACAACGTGATGGCCACAATTCCCAACCAACCGGACTGTAAAGCATTAAACTGTTGTTCCAGAACATCAGGCACCCAAGATAAAACAGCAGTTAACAAGTCCATCAGAACAGTCATCGACAAGCCTATCAGAAAAGTGACCGTAAGAAACGGTAACGAAACGAATGACCAGCTCATTTTATCCTTAGGTATGTACCGGGCTTTCCATAAATAAAAAAACATCACTGCCATGGAAAGTAACATCGAAGGAGCCAGTGTCAACTCCGAAATCCGGGTGGCATCCATATTCCCACCATTCATACGGGCAACAACAGTAAAAGGAATACCTATCAGCCCACCACAGACAAGCTGGATCCCCAGATAAATAAGAATTAATTTGATCGCTGTTTTCATTCGGTTCTCTGTTTTAAATATGTACAAAGATAACGGTTTTAATTGACTACCGTTTCAGTAGCAGGGTGATTTGTACCATGTCCGTGCAGAACAGAACTACACACAAACAAAGCTAACATAGAGATGGATACTACCAACATCGTAATGCTCATCAATGACTTTCTCATAAGATTGACTTTGGAGATTCGTTATGTTATTCAATAATAATTTATCGTTTTTCGATATGCAAAGATTGATATTAATTTCCACTTAAACAAGAAATCCGACAATTATTTATCGATAAACAATAAATATAGCATGTTTTTCGATATTAATAAGAGGTAAATGTCGAAACAACAGAGCGCGGAAGGGAAAGCGATGGGTAAGTTATATCTTTTTCATAGCATATTTCACTTTTCATCATCATTCTATCACCATTTACTGCCATCAGCTGACATAGCCCCAAACACAATTCATCAAACCGGAAGAACACAATGCATATAAAGCGCATACAACATGCAATAAAATGCAACACAGACCGAATATATTCTATAAATATACTCAATATCTTTCAAATGAAAGCTCTGTTTCACTTAAAGGAAGGCAGCATTGGAGTAAAACAAAGGCTTCATTGGTCTAAAACCACGGTTGCATTGGGTTAGAGAAGAGACGTCCAAAGTCTATTTTACACCTATCGCCACTTATTAGCACAAATTGGACAACCACACAGGAAATGACAAATTGCAGTATAAACCAGACAATGGTATAAACAACAGCACTCTTCAACGATCATGAAGGAACAAAAAACATAGAATAGTAGCCAAAGAGCTGACTATCCGGAAAAGCAAATCTGCAAAATAAGCTGTTATTTAAAACCTGAAAGACAGAGGGGCGCATATAGCTCACTCAGGGGCAAACAGAAAATACAAAATGTCAATTGACATTTTGCTTATTCCCCAAAAGAGCTTCTACGTCGGCCGCATCCCGATGAAGTTGAGCTATCAGCCCGTCAATCCCATCGAACTTCAGTTCCGGACGGAGATACTTCACAAAAGAAATACGGATAAACTTATCGTAAATATTTGAATGGAAATGAAGGATGTTCACTTCTATCGAACGTTCGGGACCATTTCCTATCGTGGGGCGGGTACCGATATTCAACATACCGTTATAGGTACGCCCATCGAATGTGACATGAACCGCATAAACACCATCGGCAGGAATCAACTTATCAGGATCGTCCACACTGAGGTTGGCTGTAGGAAATCCGATCTTACGTCCCACTTGATAGCCACTCACCACCGTACCATCCAGAAAATAGTCGTAACCCAGACAACGGGACGCCATATCGACTTCACCCTGATGCAGCATCTTGCGAATGACGGAAGAGCTTACATGAAGATCATCACACACACAGGCACGGGCGCGGATTACCTCTATGCCCATCTCGGAACCATAACGGCAATAGTCTTCGAAACCTTCACTACGGTTGTGCCCAAAGCGGTGGTCATAGCCGATGACGAGTGTCTGCACCCGATAACGGTCTCTTAAAAGATCAGACATAAACTCGCGGGCAGTCAGGCGCGATACTTCCTGCGTAAAGTCAAGCATGAAACAATAGTCCACCCCTGTTTCCTCGAGCAGTGTCCGCTTTTCTTCCGGAGTAGTCAGCAGTTCCGGACGATAATCCGCTTTCATCACCTTACGGGGATGAACAGGGAAGGTAATTAATGCAGAGCGCAATCCACGAGCGGCAGCCAGCTCTCTGACTTGCCTGATCAGGAAACGATGCCCTGTATGTACTCCGTCGAAAAAGCCGATGGTAGCTACACAAGGTTCGGGTGTAAATGCCGGTATATTATGGATTATCTGCATGCTATGTCTTCTAAATTATTTATCTCCGGCAAAAAGTGGTCTCCAGTCTTCACCGGGTTTTACCGTATAAGTAGAGATACCCAATGCCTGGGCTCCCTGGCAGTTGGCCTCGGAGTCATCGATGAAAAAAGTTTCGTGCGGATCAAGGTTTGCGTCTTCAAGTACCCCCCGGAAAATCTCTTCGGCAGGCTTCACCATTTTCATTTCATACGAAAGGTACATCTTCTCAAAATAGTCTTCCACACGGAAGCCCCGATACGGAAATGCGTGCTCGCATGCCCACTTCCAATGTATCTCGTTAGTATTGCTCAGCAGATAGACCACATATTTTTCGCGGAGCTTCAGCAACATGTAGAGTTTAAAGCGAGGGATATCTACCAGAAAACTATTCCAGGCAGCATCGATTTGCTCGTCAGTCACTTTTTTTGTGAGCAGCCCACGGATATTCTCACGAAATTCAGCCGACGAGATCAATCCTTTTTCATGCTGCATAAAGATCCCTTGCTGAGAATACATACCTAACAATTCGTCTACTTTCTCTAATCCCAACTTCCGGAAGTTTTCCACACAACGCTGACGGTCGAGATTGATCAATACACCACCAAAATCAAAAATAAGGTTTTTAATTCCTTTTCTTTTCATCTCTATATTGTTTTAAGGTCTCACCCCATCCCCTCTTCCTTTGAGAAAGGATGGGGTGAGACCCCTCTTATTTCATTTCTGAGTTAAACGTTTGACAAAGCGAATCAGTTCACCAATCCATAAGACGAGAGAGGAAGAACCGATGATGATAAGCCATATTTGCCAGTCAAGCGGCTCTGTACGGAATACAGCCCCACCGAACTGTACAATGAGGAACTGTCCGCCCAGAATAGCCAGTACTATCAGCTCCATACCGTATGATTTCGCAAGACCTTTGAATGCTGAGTCGGTAGTGCCAAACACACGGGCGTTGAACAGGTTCCAGAACTGGAGCATCACAAAGAAGGTGAAGAAAACGGTCAACCGCTGTACCGTCATTCCTCCATCGGCATTTGTGAAGTAATATATCATTGCCATCAGCACCACCAGAAAGACTGTACCGACACCGAATATATTTTGCCGCATCGCTTTGCTGATAATAAAATCAGTACTACGGCGTGGTTTATCATTCATAACGCTTTCGCTTGGCGGAATAGAGGCCAGAGCTAATGCGGCAAACGTATCCATAATGAGGTTTACCCATAACATTTGAGTAACAGTCAGCGGCAACTCCGTTCCTACAATAGAACCGAGCAATACGATGAAAAGTGCCACAAAGTTAATGGTCAACTGGAATACAATGAAACGCTGGATGTTCTTGTACAGCGAACGCCCCCACATCACGGCGGTTCCGATACTGTTGAAAGAATCATCGAGTAAGGTGATATCACTGGCCTCTTTGGCTACGGAAGTTCCGGTACCCATTGAAAGTCCCACCTGTGCATGATTAAGTGCCGGGGCATCATTGGTTCCGTCACCGGTCACAGCTACTACGGCTCCTTTCTGCTGGAGCAGCTGCACCAGGCGCTGCTTGTCGGTAGGACGGGCGCGGGACATGATTTTCAGATCCATCACTCTATTCAGGGCTTCTTCATCGCTCAGTTCGGCGAAAGCAACTCCCGTTATGCGGTTACGCTCCGTATCTTCCGGTTTCCACAATCCGATCTGGCGTGCAATCTCAGTTGCTGTGCCCGGAGTATCTCCGGTAACAATCTTAATACCGATACCTGCCGACTGGCACTTAGCCACCGCTGCGGGTACATCGGGACGTATAGGATCGGAAATAGCAACCACACCAAGGAAGTTCAGGTTGTTTTCCGACACAAGGGCCACACAATCGTCCGGTTCGTTGTCCTCTACTATGCGGAATGCAAAACCAAGTGTACGCATAGCCATATTCTGATAACTCAGCAACTGCGCTTCGACAGTGGAACGGTATTCCACACTATCCACACGGCGACCGTCAAGAATCACCTCTTTGCATTTGCCAAGCACAATCTCAGGCGCACCTTTTATATATAGCACTTTCTTGCCTATCAGCGGAGACTTCACCAAAGTAGCCATAAACTTACGCTCGGTAGAGAACGTCAATTGGTCGAGTACCTGCGCCCTTTCTCTGAGTTCAAGATAGTTACGGTTCTGACCGTTCAGCCACAGCAACAAAGCAACCTCAGTGGGATTGCCCACTCCTTTTGGCTTTTCTCCCTCTCCCGTCTCTTCAAGAAAAGCAGTCGAGTTAGCACTGATTCCCTCTGCTATCAATTTGCTAATATCGTCATCTGCCAGCTTCCCGCCATCCTTCAAACCATAGAAGTTAGGCTCGTGCACCTGCATCAGGTTCTGCGTCAACGTACCGGTCTTATCTGTACAAATCACGGTAATGGCTCCCATCGTTTCGCAAGCATGCATCTTACGAACCAGGTTATTGGTGGCAAGCATACGGCGCATATTCAGGGCCAGACTGAGCGTTACGCTCATAGGTAACCCTTCGGGGACGGCGACCACAATCAAGGTGACTGCCATCATGAAGTATTTCAGGGTACGCTCCAACACCGGCAACCAGTCGTGCCAGCCATTCAAAGCTCCAAAATCAAAATAGAGTACTACATCTTTTATAAAGAAAATAAGGAAAGCAAGCCCCGCTACGGTAAAACCGATTTTACCTATCAGGTTAGCCAGCTTAGTCAACTGGATATTAAGGGGCGTAGGTTCCGTGCTCTGCTCCGTACTCTGACGTGCCACTTTCCCAATCTCCGTGGCATCTCCCACACGAAGTACTTTCATCGATCCGTGACCGTCGACCACAGTCGTGCCACGCATCACCAGATTGGAGGCATACGTAGCTTCTTCATCAAAATCCGCCTCTACCGTTGTTTTATTAATTACCGGCTCTCCGGTCAGGTTCGATTCATTCACCTGTAAAGAGATGGCTTCTATCAGTTCTCCATCGGCAGGGATCTCCTCACCGGTTTCCAGTACCACAATATCACCGACTACCACATCCTTACGGGGAATCTCCTGAATGCGCCCATTACGAATCACCCTTACCAAAGTCTCTTCATTGACAGCGTTCAGCAAATCGAACTTTTTGTTTGCATCATATTCAAAATAGAAACCAATGCCGGTTGCCAGCAGGATAGCAGCTATGATACCGATGGTTTCAGCATATTCATTCTCAATAATCGAGATGATAAGGGAGAACACAGCCGCAACGAGTAATACCCGTACAACAGGATCTTCAAATTTTTCCAGATAGAGTTTGAGGAGAGAAGGACGCTTGGGTGGCGTCAGCAGGTTAACACCATGTTTCTCCCGGCTTTGGAGGACTTCTTGATCAGTAAGGCCCAAATGAAAATAATCGTCGTTCTTTGCAGTCATGCAGATACATACATTAAATTAGAGGTTGCAAAAATACAACATAAATCCGGTATAGAATGTTTCTTAAATCTTTTTTAAGGATTCCAGTTTTCCCAACAAGATTCTCGATGAAATAGGCTTCGTCAGGAAATCGGTAAAGCCACTCTGCATAATCTTTTGGCGGTCTTCTTCGTAAGCAAAGGCTGTGAGAGCAATGATAGGCACAGTAGCCGACATTTGCCGGATAGCCTCCGTAGCTTCATAACCGTTCACCTCGGGCATACGAATATCCATCAAGATGATATCGGGCTGGTTTTTCAGGAAAAGGGAAATGGCTTCTTCACCGTTATGTGCCCAATAGAGTTCGTAACGGGAAGCAAGGATGGCTTCACAAAGGCGATAATTATCTTCCATATCTTCTGCCACCAATACTGTCAGTTTCTTATCACCGTTTACCCCCGCAGCAGGAACCGACACAACAGAAGACGGTCTCTCCTGTTCTTTTTCAATAATTACCTTAGGTTTGATATCCGAATGTTCGGGCAAGGTAAACCAGAAAGTACTCCCCTGACCTACCACCGATTCAGCTCCGATTTCCCCACCCAGTTTATTCACAATCGTCTTACAGATAGAAAGTCCCAGCCCGGTGCCGTTTTTATCACTCTGCAGACGTACGAAACGGTCGAATACACCTCCCAGCTTATCTGCTGAAATACCCGAACCGGTATCGGTGACATAAAACCGAAGTCCATTCTCGCAAGGCTTATATCCGATACGGATGCTGCCTTCTGTGGTAAACTTGATTGCATTAGACACAAAATTGGATACAACCTGGGCAATACGGTTCCGGTCGGAATGAACCATGCATGAGGGTAATCCGACCTCGGTAATTATCTGTACAGGCGAATCATAACCGATCTTCATGTGGAACAACTGTTCCAGATCGGCCAGCAACAGGTTGATGTCTACGTCGGAATACACAAACTCTAATGTACCAGCCTCAATCTTCGATAAATCGAGAATGTCATTCACCAATTGCAATAGGAGTTCACTATTCGTATGGAGTATTTCCAGATATTTCTGCTTTTCCTTTTCCTCGGTGGCAGCAGCCAGCAGTTCGGAGAAACCAACGATGGCATTCAATGGAGTACGGATCTCATGGCTCATGTTGGCAAGGAAAGCTGACTTGGAACGATCGGCGTTTTCGGCTTTCTCCTTAGCCTCGGCCAGCGCCTCTTCCGTATGTTTGATGGAAGTGATGTCATGCACCGTCAGTACCATACGGTCTTCACCATCCAGAGTCATAAAAACTCCCGAAATCATTACGTTGCACTTTATAAATTCATCTTCGCCTATGGCAATATTCAGTGAAGACTGCAGATCGGTAAACTCGCTCTTCTGACGAAAAGCAGCCCCGATAGCCCCTCTTACAGGACATTCCTGACAAAAAGCATGGGTTCCGCATCCTCCCTTGGCAGACAATGCATTCTGACATTGCAATAAATCACCGACGCGCTTTTCTTTACCATCAGGATTGAGGTGAGTCAAATCATAATAATTTGTTTTCAGGACTTTAAAATCAGAATCGATAACAAGGACATAAGCATGAATATGCGTTAGGATAGCATCAAACAAGCGATTTACATTCTCCAGTTTCCGGTCTGATGCAGATTGCATAAACTTACGTTTTCTTCTTTCCCACAGAAATGCTCCCAGAAAAGAGATACATACCCCTATTAATACAATCTGCCACATCATAATTTATAACTGCTTGATTAATGCTTTGTTGTTATGGCAAAGGTAGTGTTTTATTAACCAAAAAGAAAAAATAAGTGAACAATATATCCAATCCTTTTGTTATATTTGCATAAACTTAAAAAAAAGAGACGACATGAAGTACATTTGCACCGTTTGTGATTATATTTACGATCCGGAGACAGGTGATCCGGAAAGCGGAATCGAACCAGGAACACAGTTTGAAGATATCCCTGATGATTGGGTATGCCCCCTTTGTGGAGTTGGGAAAGAAGATTTCGAACCGTATAATGGATAACTTATAAACAACGGACGTTTTTGAACGATGAACAATAAACGATGAACCGTAAGTGTACCAATCACACTTTATTCATCATTTATCGTTCATCGTTCACGGTTCATCGGCCAGTTAAGATGCTTTCTTTTCCTTTACGTCACTGCTTGCTTCCACTACATTTACCACATAGTCACCAAGCTTCTCGCATTCGGCAATAATATCCATATAATAAACACCCATCTGATAATCATATTCTTTATTGTTCACATCCAGAATGTTCTGATTCTTCAGTTGATTACGATAGTTATTTATTTCATTTTCAATATTGAACGACTTATTGACATCGATACTCTGATGCTCGGGTTTCTCAACTACGACAATCATTTGTGACAGGGCATCGTTCGTCAGCTTCATCATGAAGTGAATGTGTTCATACTGCTTCTCTGTAAAATCCTGATTTGTCTGTCGCTTCCGGGTGATGGTACGTGCCAGGTTATAACAACTGTCGCCGATGCTTTCAATCTCGGTTACCTCACGGAGCATGGCACGTATCTGGAGCTTACTTTCCGAACTTAATCGTCCCTCGGACACTTGATTCAGGTAATTGGCTATCTCCAGCTCCATGTTATCGCTGATATTCTCATACTTTTCAATCCGGCTGAATAATTTATTGAAGTCGTCATCTTTCTCCGTATGCAGCAGATCCTGCACCATGCCGAACATACGGTGAATACGTTCGGAGAACAAATGGATTTCCTTGCGGGCCTGAAGTATCGAAAGTTCGGCCGTGGAAAGCATGCCACCGGTAATGAAACGCAAACGCGGCTCTTCATCTTCTTCTTTCGGACGAATAATGGCACACACGGTACGTTCAATCAGTTTCACTCCCCAGATCAGCAGGCAGACGTTACATATATTAAAGATAGAGTGGAAAGCAGACAACTTATAAGAGATGGCTACCTCGGCACTTCCCGGATGGAAGAAGGTATCCACCACCCAATTGACAAATACCATAAAGGGATGAAAAATAATCAATACCCAAATCACACCGAAAACGTTGAAAACGAAATGGGCCAAAGCAGCTCGCTTCGCTTGCGAATTGGCTGTCAAGGCAGCCAGGTTTGCTGTAATCGTGGTTCCGATATTCTCACCCAGCACCAATGCAGCACCAAGCTCCAGGCTGATCCATCCGTTGGCGCACATAATTAAAGTGATAGCCATCGTTGCGGCAGACGCCTGCACGATCATTGTGAGAATAGTACCGATAAATAGAAAGAGCAGAACGGAGAAGAATCCCATATCGGTATAGTTTTGCACGAAAGCAAGCATTTCCGGATTGGCATTCAGGTCGGGCGCGTTTGCTTTAAGATACGAAAGCCCCATAAAGAGGAAAGAAAAACCAAAAATGAATTCACCGACAGACTTACGGTTACTTTTACCGGAAAAGATAAGGGGAAGGGCAATGGCTAACAGAGGGAGGGCAAAAGCAGCCATATCAACTTTAAACCCAAAAATGGAAATGATCCAGGCGGTGACTGTCGTACCGATATTGGCACCCATTATCACACTAATGGACTCGGCCAAAGTCAGCAAACCGGCATTTACAAAACTGACCACCATCACCGTCGTTGCCGAAGAAGACTGGATAAGGGCGGTGATCAACACTCCTGTTAAAACTCCCGTTACCCGGTTCGTGGTCATTGCTGTCAGGATTCCTCGCAATCTGTCACCTGCGACTTTCTGTAAGCCCTCGCTCATGATTTTCATTCCATAAAGAAAAAGTCCTAATGAGCCAATGAGCTTTAAAAAATCATAAAAAGAATATTCCATCTATAATTATTTTAGTGGTTGTTTGTCTTCTTAGCAATTATGTGATATATTTATCCGTACTATTCACCCCTAAACGACGTGAAATGAAACAGATGTTACAAATATATTGCAAAAATAATAATATTTCTAAAGAATTCCCTATTGGAAGCTCACTTTTGGATATTTATTACGGTTTCAATCTTAATTTTCCTTATCAGGTAGTCAGTGCTAAAGTAAATAATCGTTCTGAAGGACTCAACTTTCGTGTATATAACAATAAGGATGTAGAGTTTCTGGATGTAAGAGATTCTTCGGGGATGCGTACATATGTACGTTCTCTTTGTTTTGTACTCTACAAGGCAGTCAGCGAACTCTTTCCGAATGGCAAACTTTTTGTAGAGCACCCCGTATCCAAGGGATACTTCTGCAATCTGCGCATCGGCCGGGCCATCACTCTGGAGGATGTGTCGCAAATAAAGAAACGCATGCAGGAAATCATTACGGAGAATATCACTTACCACCGTATCGAATGCCACACCACCGAAGCCGTACGCGTATTCAGCGAGCGGGGCATGAATGATAAAGTGAAACTGCTTGAGTCTTCCGGCTCCATCTATACCTATTATTATACTTTGGGTGGCACTGCGGACTATTATTATGGTAATTTGCTCCCAAGTACGGGATTTATTCATCTGTTCGACCTCGTTAAGTATTATGACGGACTGTTGCTGCGTATTCCCAACAAAGAAAACCCGGCAGTACTGGAAGAGGTAGTAAAACAGGAGAAGATGCTCGATGTCTTCAAAGAGCATTTGCGCTGGAACTACATTATGGGGCTGAACAATGTAGGAGATTTCAACATAGCCTGCGAAGAAGGACATGCCACCGACCTGATAAATGTGGCAGAAGCACTGCAGGAAAAGAAAATAGCACAAATAGCCGACAGCATCTTCCACCGGGGAGAAAACGGGAACCGTGTAAAACTGGTATTGATCTCCGGACCGTCATCATCCGGCAAAACCACCTTCAGCAAGCGGCTCTCCATCCAGCTGATGACAAACGGGCTAAAGCCCTATCCCATCTCACTGGACAACTACTTTGTAGACCGGGAAGAAACCCCATTGGATGAAAACGGCAATTATGATTATGAATCGCTCTATGCCCTCGACCTGGAATTATTCAACGCGCAACTGCAAGCTCTGCTGCGTGGTGAGGAAGTAGAACTGCCCCGCTACAACTTCATGCTGGGAAAGAAAGAATATAAAGGTGACAAACTGCGGATTGACGAACATACGGTATTGATTCTTGAAGGGATTCATGCCCTGAACCCGGAACTCACCCCACAAATCCCGGCAGAGAGTAAATATAAAATCTATGTATCTGCTCTGACAACCATCTCCCTGGACGACCATAACTGGATTCCGACCACGGACAACCGGCTTTTACGCCGCATTATCCGTGATTTCAACTATCGTGGCTATTCTGCGCAGGAAACCATTTCGCGCTGGCCCAGCGTGCGTGCCGGAGAAGACAAGTGGATTTTCCCCTACCAGGAGAATGCCGACGTGATGTTCAACTCTGCCCTGTTATTTGAATTTGCCGTGCTCCGCTGCCATGCCGAACCCATCTTGACCAGCGTGCCACGTAACTGCCCGGAATATGCCGAAGCATACCGGTTGCTGAAGTTTATCAAATATTTCACTCCGGTACAGGATAAGGAGATTCCTCCGACCTCACTTCTTAGAGAGTTCCTGGGAGGAAGCAGCTTCAAATATTAAAAAGACACATCCCAATCTTTTCAGACATAGACTTTACAAATACAACTCCGGAAGAGAGTAATATTTGTAAAATCTATGCTTGAGTTATCAAATACTATCCACCACCCCATCAGCCGGCAATGCCTGTCATAACTCTCAGAGGAAGAATTGAGGAAGAAATGAAAAATAAAAGGGGTAAGTGAGAGGTTCTTACAAAGATTTTTTAACTTTGTCACTGTTTAAAACCATATCGTATGAAAATATCGACTTTAATCCTGACCATCCTCGTTTGTTTTAGCACAATCGTCGATGCACAAGGCACACAAAACAGAGCAAATGAACTGATGAAACAAGCGCAAAGCAGTCTGGAACAAAAAGAATATACCAAAGCGCGTTATCTTTTCATCCAAGCCTATGGCGCCTTCGCGGCACAAGAAAACTATCCGAAAGCCGTGGAATGTGGAATTCAGGGAGCTGCTCTTTACCATCGTGAGAATTATTATAAAGAAGCATTCGACCTCTGCAGGGGAATGGAACAGTTAGTCTGGGCGGGCGAACAAAAGGAGCAGAAGCAATTCTATCCGTTGCGCTTTCAAATCACCAAAGAGAGATTACAAATGTATATCGGGCTGAAGAATGCCGCACAAGCCAAAGCACAGTTGGACAAACTGGCGGAAACCGCCGGCCAGGCAAAGAACGATTCGCTAAGTGAGAACCTCCTGTACACGCAGGCAAACTATTACTACACTTTCGGCCAAAACGCACAAGGGGACGCCTGCTTCCGGAAATTGATCAATCAATACAAAGCCCAGAAGAACTACGAAAAGGTAAACGAATGCTATAAGAACCTGATTGCCATCGGCCGTAAGTCAAACAATGCCTCCTTGGTGGCCCGCACGTACGAGAACTTCATTGTCTGGACCGACTCGGTGAAAGCGCTGACAGCACAAGATGAACTGAACGTGTTGAAACGCAAATATGACGAAAGCCAGCAGATCATTCAGGAAAAAGACGATACGCTGTCCGGAAAACAGTATATGATTGTCGGGCTATGTACGCTTGTCGTCATCCTGATAGCCGGACTGATCTTCGTTGCCATCGTGCTGCTCCGCTTCATTGCCGGAAACCGCAAACTGAAGAAGAGCGTACAGATAGCCAATGAACACAACGAACTGAAAACAAAGTTCATCCAGAACATCTCCGCACAAATGGAACCAACGCTGGATACACTGGCCGCTTCTGCTGCCGAACTATCGGGCAAGGCGCCCCAACAGGCACAACAGATGCAGGGACAGGTAGCCGCCCTGAAGAAGTTCAGTAACGACATACAGGAGCTTTCTACACTGGAGAACTCCCTGACCGAGCCTTACGAGATGAAGGAGATCAACGTAAATACTTTCTGCGAAGCTACCATGGATAAGGTGAAAGAGCTGGTGCAACCTGAAGTGTCGACCGTAGTGAATGCCGCCAAACTCCAGATCAAGACCAACCCGGAACAACTGGAACGGATACTGATTCACCTGCTGAAGAATGCGGCGGAATATACCGAAAGCGGAAAGATCTTCCTCGACTTCAAGAAGAGAGGCGCGCATACACATCAGTTCATCATCTCGGATACCGGCACGGGTATTCCTGCCGAAAAACAAGAGAACCTGTTCAAACCTTTCACGGAGATTAAAGACCTGACGGAAGGAGACGGACTGGGACTGCCTATCTGTGCCCTGATAGCTACCAAGATGAACGGAAGCCTGACATTGGACACAAGCTACACCAAAGGAAGCCGGTTCGTACTCGAGCTGCACACATAATAAAAAAACAACAGAGGGCTGCATCAAAAGCCCTCTGTTGTTTTTACGCCTATCGAACCGGAGCCTGTCATTAAACTGTAAGTTCCAACAACACTTCTCCTTGGGTGTTGAGTACCTTCACTTTAAGCACATCTTTCTTTTTCTCGATCACCATCACCGTTGCGCTTTTCATGCTATAACCACCACCGATAATGACCGGGAAGTTATTGCCAAGACTGCCTTTGGGGTGATAAGCGTATTCATGTGTATGCGCATTCAGACAGACATTAAAGGGAGCTTTCTCCAGGAGTTTCCCCCAAAGTCCCGAACACAGGTTCTCGTAATCATTGCCATAAAGCGGGATGTGATGAATCAGAATCCGCTTGCCGGCCTTCCTGAACTCTTTGGAAGCGAGTTCTTTCTTGAGGAATCCCACCTGATCATTACGCAACTTCGTAAAATCGTTCAATCCGTAATAGACCCAATGGTCATCGGGTTTATCTTCACCGCAGTCGAGCATTACGATGCGCGTGTCTCCCCAGTTGAAGGCTCCGTAAGTCTTATCGCCCACATAGTCGAACAGGCTGTGCAGCCCGACCGAATACGCATTCCGGATTTCATGGTTGCCCCGCATGAAGAAAACAGGAACGCGGTCGCCCTCCACTCCTTCGGTCAGTTCGCTGATGAAGGCCGTTGCCTGATCGTGGTTGGCGGGATCGTCCACGCAATCACCGTTGAAGACTACGAAATCATAGTCCACCCCCTTGATCTGGCTGCACAACGCCTGAAAGGTTTTTGACTGCTTGTGCAGGTCATTGAAGACGACGGCCGTGAAGCTGTCTCCACCATCGGCCGGCAAGGTAAATTCTTTAAGCTCTGTACGGGCAGTATTACCAAATACTTTTTTGTAAGCCTGGTAAAGCAGAATCTCCTGCGAACAAGCCCGATAGTAATACTTCTGTCCGGGTTGCAAACTGTCAAGGCGAATCTTATGGAGAGTATTGCCGCAAACGACTTGCCCGTCGAGAAGAGTACGTGCCCGCTTTAGGTTTGAGGGGTCTGTGCCATATTCCACCCAGCAATAAGCCGGCACGTTGGTTTGCCACATTACGGTGATTCCGCCCCCGACCGGGTTTTGCAGATAGGGTTTGGTACGGCAGATGCGGTCTTCGGGCACTGCCATCCGCACTTCCACCAACAACGGTCGGTGATCGGATGCCAACGGTTCGTCGATAACCCGGGCGGAATTAACAACGAAAGTAGGTTTTTCCTGTTTAAGCGCAATCAGGTAATCCAACGTCTCTTTCGGTTCGGAAGCGGGATAAGTAGGTTGCTTGGGGTTGGAAAGTACCTGGAAGGTATTCTTCAGTTCTTTGATGAAACCGGAACCGGCATCGGAATTGAAGTCGCCGGCAAGGAAGAAGGGCTTTTCGGCAGAAACGGCAACCGATTTCAGGATCTCGAGTGACTTCATCCTGTCTTCTTCCGTCAGAGAGAGATGCGTGCAGCCAAAGATGTATTCGGGAAACTCGGCAACAATCAGCGTCCGCGCCTCTTCACGTCCCGGTAAAGCAAAGGTTTGCAGGCGCAACGGGGCTTCTTTCGCGAGCAGGCCGATTCCGTATTTTCCCCCGTCATAATCGATGGCAGGAGCGAAGTAGGGATGCAGCTGAGTGCGTTCCGCCAGTTCCCGGAGGACATCCGTCCCATTGCTCCGGGCGGTCATGCTGTCCAGTTCCTGAACAGCAACGACATCCGGACGGGCATTGTTGATCACATTGGCCACGCGCTGGTAGTTGCAGCTATTGTCCATGCCTCTGGCATTGCGGACGTTGTAGGTCATCAGCCGCAGGACATCCCCGGCCTGGGCCGACAGCACAAAGAGTGCAGAGAATAAGAGTAATACAAGTTTTTTCATGGGTCTGTTTGTTTATCGGGTTTTATTTATTTGCTTTTATACACGAGTGTCCGTCCGTCCACCGCCCCATACTCTATCATCAGCTGACGGAAAGCAGCATAATCGGCCGGACGGATCATTTGTTTTTTCAGTTTCAGGCTCCGGACCACCCGCGTCTGTCCGCCTTCGGGGAGGATGGAAATGATTAGCGTGCCTACGGCGTTGTCTATCTTCTTCTCCATCGCCGGAGTAGCCAGCCGCATGTCCTCGGGAGTCTCTGCCAGATAGGTGAAAGTCTCGTCCGCCGCTCCGGGCAACAAAAGGTTGGAGGTGCGCTTGCTGTTATAGCGGACATACTGAGAATTGGCGAGGCTTCCCCGCTCTGCCGGGAGTGTGAAGACCAGATATCCGTCTTTGGCTTTCGCCTTATCGGGCTGCAAGGTATATTCCTTATTGAGAGCCGCGGACGGAAGATTCAGTTCAAATGGCTGTGTCAGCATGGCCACGTAGGCATGATCTTTCTGCCAGGAGACGGCGGAGGGGGTTTTGCCTTTCAGGGACAGGGCTTGCTGCCTGCCTCCGGCTTCGGTCCACACAAACAGTTCGCGGATACTGCCCATCCCCAAAGATGCGGTGTTCGCGGACGGAACGCAGACCGCCCCGATCTCGGCTTTCAGGCCGGCAGCCCTCAGGCCGGCAGCCAGCAGATTCGCTTTCTCGGCCTCGGTGGCATAGGCCGAACGGAGCACCTCGGCAGTGGGACGGATGCGATAAGCGGTTTCGCTCAACGGGAGAGGTGAGTAATAAAGATTGTCGATCACGTAGCTGTGTAAGGCTTTCACTTTCTCTTCATCGCTCTTCGCGCCGGCAGTCAGTTTTCCGGCAAGGGTGCGAAGCCGGGCATCCGCCTCCCGCTCCCACTGTGCGGAGAGGAACGCCATCGGTTTCTGTTCCGTCGTAGCGGTCAGCAAAGGCAACTCACCGCCGATCACCGACACTTGCGGTTCGCGGCTGAGGGCAGGGAGGTTTTTCAGTACCCAGCTGACCTGCTTCATGCCTTCTTTCTCGGTGACGAGAGGTTTCGACTTCAGGTTGTCGAGTGCATATTCCAGCCGTTGTCCTTGGGGAACAGTAATGCTGATTTCGTACTCTTTCACCGGAGAAGACTGTTCCAACTGGCGGCAGACGTTGATTTCCGGCAGATATCCGGGCTTGCTCGTGATGGAGTAATCCAGATAAACGGTAGCACCTAATTCCAGCCCGGTGTGCACCACTACCATCTCCCGCAGAGCGTTGAATGCCGGGGCATTGGCTGCCGCCGCAGGAAGAACTTCGACAAAAGCATTATCGGGTGTCTTCACGATGTTCCCGTCTTTCTGCCGGGTATACGATTCGTGGATCTCCAAGGTCTGATAACGGGGATCGTACGTAATGAACGACTCACCATAGGTGCGGTTCATGGCTGTATGGGTATACAGTGTCAGGACTTTCATGTGACGATAGACCTGCGAACCATCGGCCCGCAACGTCCAGCTTTCTTTTATTTTCTTGAATTCCGCTTCCTGACCGGCGACCGGAAGAACCAGCGCAAACAGGCAAAGGAGCAGAAGGGTATGTATTTTTGTCATGTGACGGCAATCTTTTTTAAGGTTTAACAATCAAATAATCCGCAAAGCTCTTGTAGGCATTCACCGCCGAACGGAATCCTTCCCAGTCGGCAGCTCGGTATATGCGCTTCTTCAGGGCAAGTTTCTGCTTCAGCACCAGCTTGTTGCCATCCTGCCGCAACGCCCCCTCAAAGTCGGCTGCCGGACTGGTCCTCTGTTCGCTCCGCGACTGTCCCGCCAAGCGGTATCCCCGGGGTAAAGTAATCACCTCGTCCAGCTCCACCAGACGTGAACAAGCGTCACGGAAGCCATACCGGCGGGTTTCCAAATCGGTGTCGATGCGCAGGAACGAGAGAACACTGGTATAGAGATTGTTCATCACCATCGGTTTCAGCAACAGTTCGCCGTCGCCCGCAAGCGCATAATCGGGGATCTCGTAACGGAACGTGATGCGGATAGGTCCCGCCTGATAATCTTTCGGCGCACTTCCGTAATCTACTTTCAACATGCGGGCCCGGGGGGAAACACTGAGCAACTGGCTTTCCATCGTGCTTTGCCATTCGGTCTGCCATCCTTGGGTGAAGATGCGGCGGATGCTGCTGTCCGACTGTCCCTCGGCAGTGATCGAGAACGTGCCCCGCAGCGTTCCCTTCGCGTCCAGTTTATTTTCGGCGACGATGCGCACGTAATGGTTTTCGGGAGCCGACACGGGAGTCAGGCACAAATCGGAACCTCCCGGAATGCCCGGCAGATAGTTCTGTTGCTGTTCGGCGCTGCTCCACAGCTCGCGGCAGAACGGCACCCAGGTAGGATCGAGAGGGATATACATCCCATTCGCCAACTTCACCACTGCCACGCAATGGTTGAAATGATCGGCCGGAATGCTCTCGATGCGGCTTCCCGCCATCGTCATCGCCGGATAAGCCTCGAAACCTGCCATACGCAGGAAGGAGATCAGCGTGCCGGCAATATCCTTGCATACGCCGCAACGGTCGGTGTAGTTCATCTTCGTGTTGTGAAGCGTAAAGCCCTCCCCCTCGCCCATGCTGATACCGGCGTAGCGGATATTGTCGGCCACCCAATGCGTCAGCACGGCGATCTTTTCCATCTCCGTCTTTTTACCTTTTATGAGTTCGTTCACCTTCTGCTGCGCTTCGGGCAGGGCGTCGAAACTGCCGTATGCCTCGTTCAGGTCATGAAACCAGAGCGATTTATCTTCCCATCTCGGCGTGGAAGACATCATCAGCTTCGGAGCTTCATCAAAAAGATCGACCATGTTCGGTTCACGCCCGAAAGGGAGCACCTCGTTCTTGGCAAAGGTATACACCTTGCGTCCGTCTTCGTAACGCATCGACGAGGCGCAGGCCCCGTTATAGAACTGGAACTGGAGTTCCTTCTCCATCGGCATACTGACGGTGTACACTTTGCGCCGCGTAGGCTGGTCCACCCAGAAGGGAACGATGTCATAGAACTGTCCCCGCATGGGCGGGATGAATCGCGTGTCATCGTCCTCTCCCCCGGCCAGCAGGGCATAAGTGAATCCTTTTTTACTGATTTCGTAAGAGACGGTATCGCCCGGTTCCAGGCTTCCGAGTTCGATCATAATCTGGCGGGCTCCCCAGTAGATGGCCCGTGCGGGAGCGGCATAATCGCAGGTTTTCGTTACGTCCACCTGCACTGTTTCGCCATTGGCACGTTGCAAGGTGACCTGCTTGAAACGGGCAAACGCCGTCAGCGGATCGTAATCATACTTGATCACATGATTGTTTACTGCCCCTTTGGGGGTCTGCACTCTAAAGGACCGGTACACGACGAAACTACCTGAGCCATTGGGCTGTACAGTCACCGCGGTACTGTCCAGCAGGGTCACACAGTCTGCCTGGCTCCATGCATCCTGCCCGGCAGCCGGGAGGCACATCAGCAGCGAGAAGGTACAACATGAAGCTGCCCGGAGGACATTGCTTATTTTACGCATAGTTTATGAATTGAATAATTTGTGAATGGTTTTCATTATTTTCTGTCTGCAACAGACAAAAGTAGTACATCGATGGATAAAAACAAAAGGTATCAGGAGAAGTATTTGAAAATAAAGTATCGGACGGTAGAAGGAACGCTTTACATCTGTTCGTTTTTAATACTAAAACCGAGAAAAGAAGGTTATAAAATTATATTACTAAAAACAAAAAAAGAGGTGTTTTGACCCCTTAAAATCATCGCTTAAGCGATGATTTTTCATCGCTTAGGCGATGTTTCGTCATCGCCTAAGAAACGACATATAGACTCTCGGAAGAAATTTTCGCCAAAAAAGCTATTTGTAATAAAAAAGCCGCTGTTTCCAGCGGCTTATCTAAAGTTACATGTGAAATATTTTATACTGATTACGCAGTGGGATCGTCCACGATTTCACCGCTTGGATCCTTTTCTTTAATTACATCATTTGTATTGGTCATCAAAACACTCCGGGTCAGTGTGCATCGGCTTAATACCAAGTCAGCTTCTTCCTTAGAAGAAAAGCGCAGATTGATAGACTTTATCTGCGATGCTTTTGCCTCATCAAGTGTTTTTACTCCACTGCTGTTCACCGTCAGATTAAAAGAGCCCAAATGTGGAATTTCCACGCTCTGCCCGTCTTTCAGGAAATTGGTAATCGCTGCTCCCAACTTGGAAAGCACAGCCAGGCATAAGGCATCTTGAACTCCGGATATCTGACTCAGATAATTGACTAATGTTTCCTGATCTACCACGCCTCTGTTCTTCAAGACACAATAATATAGTTTTTCAGAATCTTTATTTGCCACATCACTATTTCGTAACGCCAAGTTATAGTATAGTCCACCCATGATTTTAAGATTTTAGAAAGGTTGTTAATAGAAAATTGTTAATGTCCTCCAAAGGTATTTAGTTAAATTTAAAAAAGCAATTCTTTTCTTTGTTTTTTTTTAAGAACCGGGCAAAAAAGAGGATTGCCCGGATTCACATCCAGGCAATCGGCAAACAATAGAATCATTAATTTGAAGAAGGTTCAAATTAAATCTTAAAACTTAAATCCGTCACCTGGATTCACATCTTAGTAGCGGTAATATTATGAAAAAAAAAAAAAAAATTAAACTATATCTGCTTTTGATATGTATAAAGTGTTATCTGTTTCTTTTTCTTAGACGGAGGACCTCTGTTTCAACAATCGTTTTTATTTGCAGAAAACAGATTCCTTAAATCTTTAACAAAGGTATTTTATTCAAACTGGAAAAGCAACTCTTTTCCTTCTTTTTTTAAGAACCGGGCAAAAAAAGATTGCCCGGATTCGCATCCGGGCAATCTGCAATATTAATTTAAATCTATTGTCATGCTCAGATCGCTATCTGAACCAGTCTATAAAAAGTAAATTACTTGGATTCACATCTTAGCAATATTACTGGCTATGAAAAATGTGTTATTTAAGCACGTACAAAGGTATCCTGTTCGAGCCGGAAAAGCAACTCTTTTCTTTCTTTTTTTTTAAAACCGGCAAAAAAAAGATTGCCCGGATTCACATCCGGACAATCCCAACATTAACACAAATTAAAATCACAATCGGATTTTCATCCGAGTAAATAAAATAAAACGTGCATCACCTGGATTCACATCTTAGCAATGCTACAATGAAAAAAAAAAATTATCTTAGCGCTTCCACCTCGTCCGGTGTCAGCGGAATCTTCTTTCCTAAACGGCGGGCCCCCGTTTCCGTAATCAGATAATCCTCTTCGTTACGAATGCCCCCGAAGTCCTTGTACGTCTCCACTTTATCGTAATTGATAAAGTCGGTAAACTTCTTCTGTCCCTTCCACAGGTCTATCAGCTCGGGGATGAAATAAATGCCCGGCTCAACGGTATGTACAAAGCCCGGTTCCAACGGTATGGCAAGACGCTGCGACTTACGGCCGAACTGCGTGCTCTTGGGCTGTCCGTTGTAGCCCACCCAAAGTTCGCCCAGGTTCTCCATATCGTGCACGTCGAGCCCCATCATGTGCCCTAATCCGTGAGGATAGAACAGGGCATGCGCGCCTTCACGTACGGCGTCTTCGGCATTTCCCTTCATCAGTCCGAGTCCTTTCAGGCCTTCGACCATCACGCGTGCCGACAAATCGTACACGTCCATATAAGGAATGCCCGGACGGAGTGCTTTCACCGACTCCAGATGCATGGCGTTCTGTATCTCGTAAACCTCGCGCTGCCGCTGTGTGAACTTCTTATCGGCAGGGATGGTGGACGACATGTCGCCGGCATATCCCATCTCCGTCTCGGCACCGGCATCGATCAGGAACAGATCGCCCGGCTTCACCGTGTTGCCATGATAGTGGTTGTGAAGTGTCTGTCCGTTCACCGTAGCGATGGTAGCGAACGAAAGTTCGGCTTCATTGGCCTGCGCCACGGCTTGCATGGCAGCTGCTATTTCACACTCCACCATCCCGGGGCGCAGCATCTGCATGGCAATAAGGTGCATATCTGCCGTGATGTCACAAGCCTTCTCGATTTCGACAACCTCCTCGGCCGACTTGTAACTCCGCTGCGCGATCACCGCACGGATAAAGGGCACTGACCCTTCCTGGCGTGCGGGAGGCACTCCCAGCCAGTCCATCAGTTTCAGCTTATGCTCGGCACGGTAAGGAGGCAGGTAATGGATGGCCTGGCCCTTTTGCACCGCCTTGTGCAGATAGCCGATGATGTCCGCCGAAGGCATGGTGATGCTGACTCCCACCCGCTGGCTCTTCTCCTTCAGCGTCGGCTGTGTACCCATCCACACGATGTGATCGATGGTAAGCTCGTCGCCAAATATAATTTCCTTATCTTCATCAATGTCGATTATAGCAGAAAGTCCGGCAAACGAAAGGCCGAAGTAATAAAGAAAGGTGGAATCCTGACGATAGCGGAACGTATTGTCCTCGTAGTTCAACCCGCACTCGTCGTTACCCAAAAACAACAATACTCCGGAGCCTAATGTTTTTTTCAGCAGGGCTCTGCGCTGCATATATGTCTCTTTGCTGAACATAATGGTATGTATTTAAGTTATGAAGGCAAAGATATAAACAAAGGATGAATTGGCAAAGAAGATGGAAAGCTTTAATTCCGCCGCCTTCTCCGCCCGTTTCCTCCTTTAACTCCTTTTATCGGATAAATCATTTCGCTATATCGAACAATTCATTACTTTTGTAGCGAGAAACAAAAAAAACGTAAAGCATTCAACGTATGGCACAAGGTTCCCGTCAGATACAATCGCAGGCGCAGCAGCAGATACAAACGCTCTCACCGCAGCAAATTCTGGTAGTGAAGCTACTGGAGCTACCGGCTGTGGAACTGGAAGACCGTGTACATGCCGAACTGCTGGAGAATCCCGCCCTTGAAGAAGGCAAAGAAGAAAACGCCTCCGACGAAACCACCCCTGCCGAAACCGCCGAAGGGGAAGCAGAAGGCGATACGGACTATGATTCTCTGAGCGACTATCTGACCGAAGATGACATCCCCGACTATAAACTCCAGGAAAACAACCGCTCCAAAGGCGAGCAGGCGGAAGAGATCCCATTCTCGGACGCCACGTCATTCTACGAAATCCTGAGAGAGCAACTGGGCGAACGCGACCTGACCGAACATCAGCGCGAACTGGCAGAATACCTGATCGGTTCGCTGGACGATGACGGCCTGCTCCGCAAGTCGCTCGAAAGCATCGGCGACGAACTGGCCATCTATGCCGGCATCAACGCGACGGAAGAAGAACTGGAACAAGCCCTGAAAATCGTACAGGACTTCGATCCTCCCGGCCTCGGCGCGCGCAGCCTGCAAGAATGCCTGCTGATCCAGATCCGCCGGAAAAAACAACCGCATACCGCGGACCCTCTGTTAGCAACGGAAGAGGAGATCATCAGCGAGTGCTACGAAGAATTCACTCGGAAGCATTGGGAGAAGATCATCAGGAAGCTCGGACTGGACGAAGAGTACTTCTACAAGGCACTCGAAGAGATCACCAAGCTCAACCCGCGCCCGGGTGCGTCATTGGGTGAAGCCATCGGACGGAACCTGCAACAGATCGTCCCCGACTTCATCGTCGATACCTACGACGACGGAACCATCAACATCAGCCTCAACAACCGAAACCTGCCGGAACTGCGCATGAGCCGCGACTTCACCGAGATGGTGGAGGAACATACGAAGAACAAGGCCAACCAGTCCAAAGAATCGAAAGAGGCCATGATGTTCCTCAAACAGAAGATGGATGCCGCGCAAGGCTTCATCGACGCGGTGAAGCAACGCCAGAATACGCTGATGACCACCATGCAGGCCATCATCGACCTGCAACGCCCCTTTTTCCTCGAAGGCGACGAGTCGCTGCTCCGCCCGATGATCCTCAAAGACGTGGCCGAACGTACGGGACTCGACATATCGACCATCTCGCGCGTGAGCAACAGCAAATATGTACAGACCAACTACGGCATTTATCCCCTGAAGTTCTTCTTCAGCGACGGATATACCACCGGAGACGGCGAAGAGATGTCAGTACGTGAGATACGGAAAATCCTCAAAGAATGCATCGACGGCGAGGACAAAAAGAAACCGCTGACCGACGATGAACTGGCCGAAATACTGAAAGAAAAAGGATACCCCATCGCACGCCGGACGGTGGCCAAGTACCGCCAGCAACTCAACATCCCGGTGGCGAGACTGAGAAAATAAAAAAGCATAATCAAAAAGAACAAAACCCAATGGCTGAAGAAGAGAAGATAGAGCAACATATCATAGCTGACAGGACACTGATCCGTACGGCCAGAATCATTTCGGGAATACTGACTCCATTCTCTATCCCCTTTCTGGCCTTCCTCGTATTGTTCCTGTTCTCTTACCTGCGCATCATGCCGTTGCAGTACAAACTCATCGTATTGGGCATTGTCTACTGCTTCACCATCCTGATGCCCACCATGACCATCTTCCTGTTCCGCAAAGTGAACGGCTTTGCCCGCCAGGACCTGAGCGACCGCAAGAAACGCTATGTGCCGATCCTGCTCACCATCATCTCCTACGTCTTCTGCCTGATGATGATGCATAAACTGAACATCCCCTGGTATATGACAGGCATCATACTGACCTCGCTGGTCGTGCTGGTCATCTGCATCTTTGTCAACCTGAAGTGGAAGCTGAGCGAACACATGGCAGGCATGGGCGGTATCGTAGGCGGACTGGTCTCGTTCAGTGCGCTCTTCAGCTACAACCCGGTGTGGTGGCTCTGCCTCTTCATCCTCATAGCAGGGATATTAGGCTCGGCACGCATCATCCTGCAACATCACACGCTGGGCGAAGTCCTTGCCGGCTTTACCGTCGGTTTCGTCTGCTCGCTGCTGGTGCTCCACCCGCTCAGCAACGTATTGTTCCGTATATTTTTATTTTAAACATAGTATCAATCCTAAAAACTAATCATTATGAACTTCCCACAGAATGTAAAGTACACCAACGAACATGAATGGATCCGCCTTGAGGGCGACACAGCTTATGTAGGTATCACCGACTATGCACAGGAACAACTGGGCGACATCGTATTTGTCGACATTCCTACCGAAGGTGAAACCCTGGAAGCCAACGAAGTGTTCGGTACCATCGAAGTAGTAAAGACCATCTCCGACCTCTTCCTGCCCGTTGCAGGCGAAGTGCTGGAACAAAACCCCGCACTGGAAGAAAACCCCGAGCTGGTGAATAAAGACCCATACGGCGAAGGCTGGCTCATCAAAATGAAACCGGCCAATGCTGCCGACCTTGACAACCTGCTGAATGCAGAAAGTTACAAGGCATTGGTGAACGAATAAAGAGACCTCACCACAGAGGACACAGAGAACACAGAGTTTTAATCTCTTCCTTCATTAAGATATTAAAGAGAAAAATATTCTCTGTGCCCTCTGTGTCCTCTGTGGTGAACTTCTAAGCCATGCAAGTCTAAAGAAAGAAAACATTTAGCGTATAATTAAAACAATATGACCCCAATTGTAAGCATCATCATGGGTAGCACTTCCGACCTTCCAGTTATGGAGAAGGCCGCTCAGTTGCTCAATGACCTTCACGTGCCGTTCGAAATGAACGCGCTTTCGGCTCACCGCACTCCCGAAGCTGTGGAAGAGTTTGCCAAGAATGCCCGCTCACGCGGCATTAAAGTAATAATCGCCGCTGCCGGCATGGCCGCCCACCTGCCGGGCGTGATTGCCGCCTCCACCTCGCTGCCGGTAATCGGTGTACCTATCAAGTCGTCTCTCGACGGAATGGATGCGCTTCTGGCCATCGTACAGATGCCTCCGGGAATCCCTGTGGCAACCGTAGGCATCAACGGAGCATTGAACGCTGCCATCCTTGCCGTACAAATGCTTTCATTGGAAAACAAAGAACTCGAAACGAAATTCATTGCCTATAAGGAGGGGCTGAAAAAGAAGATCGTAAAAGCTAATGAAGAACTGAAAGAGATCAAATACGAGTTTAAAACAAACTGAGAAGATTTATGACGGACGATTTACCGTTTACGGTTACGGGAGAAGGCGGAACTCTTTTCACCACAGATTACACAGATTTTCACAAATTATCAATATGGATAATCAATGGTTTAAATTCACTCAGTGTTACTCTGTGTCCTCTGTGGTGAGTTTCGACACTCCTCTCGTAAGCAATAAATCGTCCGGTCGTAAAGCGACTCCAATTACATACAACAAAATGGATTTATTCAACTACTCCCGGCGGGAAACTTCGGAAGTGAACATCGGGGCTGCTCCGTTGGGAGGCTCCAACCCTATCCGAATCCAGTCGATGACCAATACCGCCACGCAGGACACCGAAGCTTGTGTGGCTCAGGCAAAGCGCATCGTAGATGCCGGCGGAGAGTACGTCCGCCTCACCACACAAGGGGTGAAAGAAGCCGAAAACCTGATGAACATCAACATCGGACTGCGCAGTGACGGATACATGGTTCCGCTTGTGGCCGATGTACACTTCAGCCCGAAGGTAGCCGACGTGGCAGCCCGATATGCGGAGAAAGTACGCATCAATCCGGGCAACTACGTAGACCCGGGACGCACGTTCAAGCAACTGGAATACACCGACGAGGAGTATGCCGCCGAACTGCAGAAGATACGCGACCGCTTCGTTCCCTTCCTCAATATCTGCAAAGAAAATCATACGGCCATACGCATCGGCGTGAACCACGGTTCACTGTCCGACCGCATCATGTCCCGCTATGGCGACACGCCCGAAGGTATGGTAGAGTCGTGCATGGAATTCCTGCGCATCTGCGTGGACGAGAAGTTCACGGATGCCGTAATCTCGATCAAGGCCTCCAACACAGTGGTAATGGTGAAAACCGTACGCCTGCTGGTGGCCGTGATGGAACAGGAAGGCATGGCATTCCCGCTTCACCTGGGTGTGACGGAAGCTGGCGACGGAGAAGACGGACGCATCAAATCGGCCTTGGGCATCGGTGCTTTATTGTCCGACGGAATGGGCGACACCATCCGCGTCTCACTGAGTGAGGAGCCGGAAGCCGAAATTCCCGTGGCACGCAAACTGGTCGACTACATCGTTGGGAGACAGGATCACCCATACATCCCCGGCATGGAGGCACCGGACTTCAACTACCTCTCTCCGACGAGGCGCAAAACGCAACCGGTGCGGAACATTGGCGGCGACCATCTGCCGGTAGTGCTTGCCGACCGCATGGACGGACGGACGGAGACCAACCCGCAATTCACGCCGGATTATATCTACGCCGGACGTGAACTGCCCGAACAGCCGGAAAAAGGTATGCAATACATCCTCGACGCCGACGTGTGGAAAGGAGAACCGGACACGTGGCCCGCTTTCAATTATGCCCAACTGGAGCTGATGGAAACGTGCGCCGCCGGACTGAAGTTCTTCTTCATTCCTTATATGGCACTTACGGACGAGGTAGTGGCCTGCCTGAAACGACATCCCGAAGTAGTGGTGATCTCGCAAAGCAACCACCCGAACCGCGTAGGCGAACATCGTGCGCTGGCCCATCAACTGACGGTGGAAGGGTTGCAGAACCCAGTCATCTTCTTCCAGCACTACTCCGAAAATGCAGCCGAAGATCTGCAAATCAAGGCCGGTGCGGACATGGGAGCACTGATATTCGACGGTCTGTGTGACGGCATTTATCTCTTTAACCAAGGGGAACTGAGCCATGCGGTGATCGACGCTACCGCCTTCGGCATCCTGCAAGCGGGACGCATCCGCACCAGCAAGACGGAGTATATCTCTTGCCCGGGATGCGGACGGACACTGTTCAACCTGCAAAGTACGATTGCCCGTGTCAAAGCAGCCACCTCACACCTGAAGGGACTGAAAATAGGCATCATGGGATGTATCGTCAACGGACCCGGTGAGATGGCGGATGCCGACTATGGCTACGTGGGTGCCGGCCGTGGCAAGGTAAGCCTTTACAAACGGAAGGAGTGCATCGAGAAGAATATTCCCGAAGAAGAAGCCGTGGAAAAACTGATCGAACTGATTAAGGCAAACGGTGACTACGAAGAGAAGGCTTAATCCTGATCGTCTCCCAAAGAAGACAGTTAGTCCCGCCGACGAATAAGTAATCAACAGAAAGAAAGCACCACGGATTAAGAAAGGGTGAGCTCCTGGCACCTTACTTCTTTCGGCTGGCAAAGAGCCACTCCATGAATCCGGGATAGTTGAAAGCCGGATTCCAGCTGCCGTGATTGCAACCGGGAAACTCGACGTATTCCACCTCTGCTCCAAGTTTCTTCAACGCTTTATAAGCCTCGCGAGAGCCTTCTACCGGCACTACGTTATCGGCATCCCCATGGAAAATGCGGAAACGGACACTCACGGCATCGGCCAGGCGTCCGGGATTCACCGTGCCGCAAATGGGGACGGCGGCGGCGAATGTATCCGGAAAGCGGATGGCAAGGTCGTACGTCGCCATGCCTCCCATAGAAAGACCCACTACGTAAACGCAGTCACGATCCACCGAAGGCAAATCGAGGTAAGTGTCCAGCAATTCTTTTACCGCACGCAAGATGGGAGTGATCTCCTGTCCCACCGGCATCTCCGAAGGAACGAACGAAGAAGGGCGGGAGGCGTATGCCCAGTAATCCTTCTCCGGACATTGAGGCACGAGGACAAATGCCGGATACTTCTCACGGTTCACGGGGTTGAGAAACATCTGTCCACCGTGTGTCAATTGTTTCTCGTTGTCGCTCCCCCGCTCGCCGGCACCGTGCAGAAAGAGCACCAAAGGATATTGCTGCCCCGGCTTTTCCGACTCCGGACGAAGCAAACGGTAGTTCAGCGAATCTCCCCGGGAGGAGATGAATACTTTTTTCTGATACGCCTCTTGCGAACGGGCACCCACGGTCAGCAGGAAGAGACTGAGGAAGAAAAGAACAAACTGTTTCATGGCTATTCGGGATTATTCTACATATTGGGGTTCGGAGGGTAAAGATACACCATTTTCATTAAAGGCCTCCACGGCGAAATAATAATCCTGGTCGGTGGTCAGAGATTTCATGAGCAACTCGGTGCCGTCGTATACCATCCACGAACTGTACAACTTATCGGGAGCGATGCCCCAGAGCACATTGTACCCCTGCGCACCTTTCACCGGTTCCCAACGGATGGTGATGTCCCGCCGGTCGGCATGCCGGTCAAGGGTCAGTTTGCCGGGACGGCGGGGAGCTTTGCCGGAGCCGAGGCCGAATACGCGCAACTCGGAGATAGCCAGATTCGGAGTGGGTACGTCGATGTTCCTATACCGGACGTAACGCACCGTGGCCGGAGTCTCAAGCTCCACATAGTCATTCGGTGTGTCCTTATAACTGCTTTTGCGGTCAACCAGCGTATTCCAGGTCTCTCCGTCGGTAGAACCCTCGATAACGTAGCGATGGCGCAAGCCGGGAATCCGGCCGTACATATCGCTCTGATAGTCGTGATAGTTCACCTGCACGGCACAAACGCGGGCAGGGTTCTCCAGATCGATCATCACCCACTGACGTTCATCGTTCGCCTCAGCAAGCCAGAAGGTCTTGGTCAGCTCGTCCGTCAGCGCAGCAGGTCCGAATCCGCCTTTCACGGCAGACGCTGTCACCGGTTTGCGGTAAGACAGGAGCATCCATCCCCGGAACCGTCCCCTCTTGCCGGGCACAGCGGGGGCATAACGTGGATAATCTCCGAAACGGGTATCTACGTACATGATGCCGTCTTTATCGAATCCGGCAGGAAACATGCAGAGGCGGCGTTCCCAGTTGACATTGATGGAAAGGGCCATCGAAGCAAAATGCCAGTACGCTCCGCCGGGGCCCTGGACCGTGCTTCCGTGTCCGGCACCGTTCATGTATCCGCCCGGTTTATACGACACGGGGTTGTGTTTCTGATAGGTGTAAGGCCCCATCGGATGATCGGCTACATAAACGCCGTCGGCATAGACATTGAACTCAGTGCCGGGAGCACCGTACTGCATATAATATCTCCCGTTGTGCTTGGTCAGCCACGGACCTTCGATATAACCTCCCAGAACCGTGTCGCTGTGGTTCTCGCCGAAACGTTCCCAACCGTGGCGGGGCATGTCGAGGTTGAAAAGCTCTTTCACCTCTCCTTTGGGAAGAAAGCGGTGATTCTTGTCCAACTCCACTCCCCGGATGGGATAGATATTGGACGATCCCCAGAACATATAGGCCTGACCGTCATCGTCGATAAACAGGTCCGGGTCCTGCAGGTTATGCAAGATGGCGGGGGTGGCTTTCCATTCTCCCCGCTTCGGGTCGTCGGAGTAAAGGATACTCATCGAACCGGACGGATCGCCGGTGACGTAGAGCACAGAGTCTTTGTAGTTATGGGCGGCGGGGGCGTTGCTTCCCTGCGGATACCAGTTTTTGGGAGTGATAAAGTCCCAGTTCAGCAGATCCTTAGAATGCCAGTAGCCATTGGAGCGGGTGACGAACATATAGTATTCGCCGCGGAACCTGACCACCGCCGGATCGGCACCGGAACGGTAAGAGATGTCCTTGTCGGAGTTATAGATCATATATGTATAATCTATGTTCAGCGGATTGCAGTAGGTATCCTGCCGCATATCCTGTGCGGGAGCAAGAGCCGGGGACAGGAAGAAGAGTAAAAGGAGAAATAGCTGTTTCATGGTTGTAACGGTATGTTTTCACCACAGAGTAACACAGAGTCTCACAGAGAAGTTTTTTCTTTTTAGAAATCCCATTAATAAAAAATCAAAACTCTGTGAGACTCTGTGTTACTCCGTGGTGAACCTTTATCTTATTTATTTTGATTCTGAACTGAACCCCAGTCTCTTCAGCCCTCTCTGCACATCGGGATGGCTCATGAACAGTTTCCAGATCAGCCCCGTGCGGTAATTCTCAATCATCACCACAATAGGGCCCTGGTCGATGGCCAGATAAGAAGGTGCAAACCAGTTCTCGGTCAGGTTGAAGGCATCCTTGAAGCCGTATTCTCCCCAAAGGCGGTCGCCCAGCTCTTCGTAAAAGTAACGCATAGCTTCCAGAGAATGTTCCGGGGTATAAGGAATAGAAGAGATGGCCGCGGTCGGAGTGATCACTCCCAGATCGTTCTGCGGGCAATGCGCCGAGTAGCCCAGATGGTTGTCACTTGCCGTCAGTCCCCAGCATTTGCGGCTGTATCCTTTGTACTTCCTCGGGTTGTCGATGCAATAGGCACGGTTGATCAGGGTATGCGCCTTCATCTGCTCACCGTAGTCGGCATAGCGGTCTTTAAGCCCGCGCGGGTCGAGTCCGAGGTAAGAGTAATGGGTGAAGAAGAGCGGTCCGCCAAAGTCGGTGCCCAGCGGCAGACGGATGCCGTAGAACTCCTTGCCGTTCTTAAAGGTGATCGAGTTGGCCCATCCTTTATGATAGACCGATTCGCGGATGGGATAAGTAGGTGAAGAGGCAGCCAGCACATAGGCTATGTGGCACTCGTTCTGCCCTTTCAGCTGATGATTCATTGCCCAGCCGTTATTGGGTGACCAGTGCCAGTAGAGTACATCTTCACCTCCACGGGTGAACCAGTCCCACTCGGCCTGATGCCAGAGGGAGTTGATGAGTCCCCGCACCCGGTTTTCAGTGGGAGTATCCCGGTCGAAGTACTGATGGGCTGCCAGCAGTCCTTCGAACATGAAGGCGGATTCTACCAGGTCGGCACCATCATCCTTACGGCTGAAGGGGATTGTCTTTCCGGTTGCACCGTCCATCCAATGTGCCCAGATGCCGTGATAGCTGTCGGCTTTGTTGAGGAACTCTACTATCTTGAGCAGACGTTCTGCTCCTTGCTCACGGGTGATGAAGCCGCGCTCCACTCCGACTATAATTGCCATCACGCCAAAGCCGGAACCGCCGATCGTCGCAACTTCCAGACGGTCGTTGCTGCGCTCACGCGCCAGGCCGGATTCGGGATGGGCAAAATCCCAGAAATAACGGAAGGTTTGTTTCTGGACAAGGGTCATCAACTCGTCGTCGGTCAGTTTCGGACGATTGCCTGCAACGGTGATCTGCAACGAGGAGGCACAGATCAGAAGAAGAAATAATAGGGTATGTTTCATAATGTTTCAAAATCTTATCCCCCGGCCCCTTCTCTTAACCTTTAAGAGAAGGGGAGGTGGCTGCGCGGTGGAGATACGGCGTTCCGCCGTCGAAAGGGAACTGTGTCCCCCTTGCCCTTGTGGGGATTCCGCAGTGCAGAGGGGATGGCGTCCTCCGCCGCCCCAAAGGACGGTGGGGAGGACGCCGGGTGTAATCATGGAATTGATAGTATTGGAATGATTCTATTTAAATGAACTGGTTATATATATACTTTTTAATTGAATGTGAACATAAAGTCGGGGTGAACGCAAACCCAAGAGTGGACGCAAAGCTAAACACAAGCACAAACTTAGAAGTAAGTACAAGACCGAAAGAAAAGAAAACCTACCTTTCCTCTCTCACCCAGCTCTGCCTACTCCCCACTGTCCTTCGGGGCGGCGGAGGCCGCCATCTCTACCGCACTTCGGAATCCCCACAGGGGCAAGGGGGACGCAGTCCCCTTTCGACGGCGGAACGCCGTATCTCCATCGCGCAGCCTCCTCCCCTTCTCTTAAAGGTTAAAAGAAGGGGCCGGGGGATGAGATTTTGAGAACCCCTTGCGAAATATCCACCTGTTTCTGCGGAATGAAGAATGTAGCATGCTTTGCTATAGAGAAGTTTGTCTTCCCGTGTGCCTTCATCATCTTCTCCGCATAGCCCGGCACCACCTTGTCCGCACGGATCAGGTCGAAGAAACGGTGTCCCTCCAAAGCCAGCTCGATGCGGCGCTCGTTCCAGATGATCTCGCGGAGCTTCTCTTTACCGGTTTCCGTAATCTCGGGCAGCCCCACTGTCATATCCGCCGGATGTACTGTTCTGCGGGCACGTGCGCGCACCATCTCCAGTTTATCGAGGGCTTCCCGGGTTTCACCCAATTCGTTGCAGGCTTCGGCATACATCAGCAGCACATCGGCATAACGCAGAAAGATCAGGTGGCAATTCTGTTTGGCAAACGAATTCTCGTTCCAGTAACCGGTAGGCCAGATGGTCTTTTTGTTGGCACGGGGCGGCACTTCTTTCTTGAAATGGATCTCGCCCTTTCCCTCCAGTGTCTCTCCATCGTAGAAGATGGTTGCCGTACGTCGCGGATCTCCTGTTTCATAGGCTTGGTCGAGGGCTTCGGAAGGAGAGAACATCCCCCAGCCCATCACGCCGCGAATGCCCTGCCACTTCACATACTCCGATTCGAGGTTGCGTTCGGTCGATTCGCCCCAGAGGTACTGGTCGGCGAGCATCACTTCGTCCGAATAGTAAGAGTTAGGATTGAACAGGTCGCGATAATCCGGGTGCAGGCTGTACTCGCCGCGGGCAATCACCTGACCGGTGTATTTCTTCACGTTGGCATAGTCCCCGCGGAAGAGATATACTTTAGCCAGCAGTCCTTCGGCCGTTCCCTTGGTGGCACGTCCCGACTCTTTCGCACCCCACTCCTGACGGGTAGGCAGATGCTCGGCGGCATAGGTAAGGTCTTCGATGATCTGTTGATAGACGGCATCTTCGGTTGCCCGGGGCTGGTTGTATTCGCCGGGCTGCAACACCTTCGTCACCAAAGGCACCCCGCCGAAAGCACGTACGAGATTGAAGTAGAAGAATCCCCGGAAAAAACGGGCCTGAGCAACGCACTTCACCCGGAGTTCTTCGTTCTTCACCGCGCCCAGATTGTCCAGAGCCACATTGCACGAAGCGATAGCTTTATAATTGCCTTCCCACCAGCCGTTGATCTCGGCGGTAGAGGCATCGTAAGTAAAATCGTTAAACAGGTTCAGCCGTGCCACACTGCCGTCGGCCAGCTCACTGCCCGTATCGGAGTTGTCGCCGGGCAGCTCGGTGATGGCAAACCATGAGAACCCGATGATGTCCCACGCCCGGAGTTGGGTATAGATGGCGTTAATACTCATCAACGCGCCTTCTTCTTCGCCGAAGAAGACGTCCTCGGTCAGTTTCCCCTGCGAATCCACATCGAGGAAATCGGCACAGGAAGAAAAGGTCAGTGCCGAAGCCAGTAATATTGAATATATCTTTTTCATTGTAATGGTTTTGGGTTCACCACAGATTACACAGATTTTCACCGATTAATAATTATTTCATTGGTAATAAGATTAAAGTATCCGTGTTAATCGGTGTAATCTGTGGTGAATCGTATTCATGTCTATATCATTTAATATTAGAAAGTAACGTTCAGCCCGAAGCGGCAGGTAGCTGTCACGGGATAGATCTGGCGGTCGATTCCGCCCAGTACTTCGGGTGTGAAGCCGTTATAGCCGGTAAAGTAGGCCAGGTTGTTGCCGGAGAAGTATACTCTCAGGTTCTGCACGGATACCTTCTGCATCCATGACTTCGGGAAGGTATATCCCAACTCGACTGTTTGCAGCTTCACGTACGAACCGCTCTCTACGTAGCGGCTCGACACCTGATAGTTGTTGCCTTCCAAGGTCATTCGCGGTGTCATGGTATTCGGGTTTTCGGGTGTCCAGCGGTCGAGGAAGGAGCGGTCCCAGTTGTCCGAACCGGAGAAACGTTCCACCTGCTTGGCATTGAATATCTTGTTTCCGAAGTTGCCTTGGAAGTCGATAGAGAGGTCGAATCCTTTCCAAGAAGCACTGATGCCCAGACCGCCGATGAACTTGGGAGTGGGACTGCCCAGATCCTTGCGGTCGTTGGCCGTGATGTATCCGTCACCGTCTACATCTTCGTATATCAGGTCGCCGGGACCTACGTTGTTCTGATACTGTTGTCCGGCATTTCCGGTGGCAGCGGCGGCACGCTCGTTGTAGTCTTTGATCTGTGCCTCGTTCTGGAAGATGCCGATCACGTTGTAGCCATAGAAATATTTAATCGGCTTTCCCTCTTCGGTCATCTGTACGGATTTTCCGGCGCCGATATCACCGCTGGCGATGCGTTTGCCGCCCAGGCTGATGACTTCGTTTTTGATGGTCGTTCCTGTCAGACGGATACCATACCGGAAGTCTTTCAGCGAATCTTCCCATTTCACGGTAAAGTCCACACCACTGTTGCGCACCGCCCCCACGTTTGTTTCTACCGGGGTGAGGCCTACGGAAGCCGGTACATCCACCGTCACCAGCATGTCTTTCGTGTCTCTGCGATAATAGTCCAGTTCAAGTGAAAAGCGGTTGTTCAGCAGTCCGAGGTCGAAGCCGAGGTCCATCTGCTCCGAACGTTCCCAATGGATGCTCCGGTTGGAGAGTGACGTGATGGTTCCGCCGGGATAGAACACGCCGCCAAACACGGCATCATAGGACGGAGAGATATTGGCGAGCGCCCGGTATTTGTCGTTACCTATTTTATCATTACCGATCTGTCCCCAGCTTCCTCTGAGCTTCAGGTTGCTCAGCCACTGCACGCGGTCTTTCAGGAACGCTTCTTCGGAGACTCTCCATCCGGCAGCTACTGAGGGGAAGTAGCCCCAACGGTTATCAGGACCGAACTTGGATGAACCGTCGGCACGGACCGAGACAGTCAACAGATAGCGGTCCATTAACGCATAGTTGGCACGGAAGAGATAAGACATCATTGTTTCGTGGTATCCGTTGTTGGCCACCGACTTGGAGCCGGCCGAAGCCTGGTCGAGATACCAGTAGTTTTCGTTATCGGAGAAGAAGTCGCGTCCGGTGCCTTCCAGCAATTCGTAAACACGCTTCTGCGCCGTGATACCTCCCAAGAGGTTGAGCCGGTTCTTATCATTGATCTTCCAGTCATAAGTCAGCAGGTTCTCCCACAACCAGGTAAAGTCGCGGTCCCAGGTTTTGGAGAGGCTGTTGGTTTCGTTCTTCTGTGTTTCCGAAACGTAGTATTTCGGCACGAAGTTGCGGCGGCGTCCGTTGATGTAGTCGATGCCGAGGCTGGTTTTAAAGTCAAGCCCGTTCAGGATATTCCAGTTCAGGAAGGCACTGCCCACGATACGTTCTTTCCAGTCGTCATTGTTTGTATAATGGAGTGTGGCGACGGGATTGGCAGAAGAGGCGCTTTCGGAATCCATAAAACTCCCGTCTTCATTGTAGGGACGCTTCACGGGACTGATGGTGTAGGCGGCTTTCACCACCGCGCTGTTTTCGTTTTTCTTATGGCTGAAAGAGGCCGACAGGTTGTGCCCGATGGTCAGTCGTTTGCTGATCTTGTAGCTATTGTTGGCACGCAGGGTGAAGCGGTTGTAAGTGTTTCCGGTGATGATGCCGTCCTGCTGGTAATATCCCGCGCTGAGGTTGTAGCGCACCTTTTCCGACCCGCCGCTGACGCTGAGCTGATAGTCGCGTACGGAAGCCACACGGAAGATTTCGTCGAACCAGTTGGTTCCTTTGCCCAGTGAAGCAGGGTCGTCAAACTTGGGTTTTCCGCCCGTGTTGACCAGTGCTTCGTTCAGCAGCGTAGCATATTCGGTGGCATTGGCCATCTCGAAGCTGCTGTTGTTGAACTGGAATCCTTCGCTGGCCGTAAAGTTCACCACCGCTTTTCCTTCCGTCCCCTGCTTGGTGGTAACGATGATTACACCGTTGGCACCGCGCGAACCGTACATGGCGGTTGCCGAAGCGTCTTTCAGCACCTCCATCGACTCGATGTCGTGTGTGCTCAGGAAAGAGATGTCATCCATAAACATTCCGTCCACCACATAAAGGGGGTTGCTGTTATTCGTTGTACCGATACCGCGGATACGCACTTCGGGCGAGCTTCCGGGAGCACCGTTGGCTGAGATATAGACACCGGAGACACGTCCCTGAAGGGCATTCGCCACATTGGGAGTGGCTACTTTCGTAAGGTCTTTGCTCTTCACCGTGCCTACCGAACCGGTCAGATCGGATTTGCGTTGCACGCCGTAACCGACTACAACTACTTCGTCCAACAGCTGATTGTCCTCTTCAAGAGAGATATTCAGCTTTGAAGAGGCGGTTACCTTGACCTCCTGTGCTTTCATGCCGATGTAACTGAAAACAAGAGTGGCGCCCGACGGGATACCTGAAATAGAATAGTTGCCGTCAAAGTCCGTGATAGTTCCGGACGATTGCCCTTTCAGTAGGATACTGGCGCCAATGATAGGCTCTCCTGTTTTCTTCTCGGTGACAACACCCGAGATGGTCAGGCTGCCTTGCGCAAAAGAAAGCGTAGAAAGCAGCAACATCATACATAGGGTAAACAGATTTTTTTTCATCGTTTTGGTACTGATTTAAAATTCTGCTGCAAACTTAGAAGGTAAATTGATGTAAGTCAAAAAAAGGGGTACTACAAGAGTACCATGAAGAAAAAAACGGGATTTCCGGAGTACTGCATCCCTACTACAAAGTGATATAATTAATTAATATTCAATAAAATAAAAAGAGGTTTCAGGAAAGGAAATGAAACGGTTGGGAGGGGTCGAGGCTATTCAGTTTAGAATTCACCACAGAGTACACAGAGGACGCAGAGTTTTTATTTAGACAGAAGAACCAGAGGGCATATTATTCTGATCTGTTCTTTATCTGTTCTTATATCTGAAAACAGATAGAGCGCAGCTGATTAATCTCTGTGTCCTCTGTGTCCTCTGTGGTGAATCATATTTATTTCTATATCCGCTATGAAGTATTTACGCTATAGACTTTAATAGAAGAGAGAATCTTTCCGCTTACTATATTCTAAGATAAAAATAATAGACTTGTCTGGTTTAGGAACGGATTCTTTCCGGATGAAAGAGACGGGTAGTGAAAGAGAGGAAAGCAGCTCTTCATTTTGTATCAATTTAAGAGCAAATTTTTCCCTTATAGAATGTTATAACTAATTACCAATAGTCATTTGGAGTCGTTTTACCCCTTAAAAATCATCGCCTAGGCGATGATTTTTCATCGCTTAAGCGATGTTTCGCCACCGCTTAAGTGACGATATATAGGCATCTAAATGACATTTTTGCAATTTTCCTGTTTTGTACAAAAAAGAAACCGCTACAAGTAGCGGTTTCCTAAATAATAATGTAAATATGAATGAATTGATTTTAAGTCTTTTTTAAGTCTGGATTTTATTGTGACGGAGATTAAAGTTAGGTTTATCTTATAATTCTACAAAGATAAAACAATAAATTGAAAATGCAATCTTATTTTCTATATTATTCATGCGAATCAGTAATTGATAGCCAATTAACGTACTGGGAATATCTATAGAAGGAAAGAGTTGGATAGTCGCTTGATTCACCACAGAGTTGCACAGAGCCTCACCGAATTTTTATCTTTAGTTTATAGGATATTTGAAAGAAAAAGCTTTTCTATAAGACTCCGTGCCCTCTGCGGTAAACTCTTATTCACAGTTTCATTTCCTCAGCAAGAATCTTGCCTTTTTCACATCCCGGCTGTTTCCGCCGATCATTATATCGAAGTCGCCCGGTTCGCAAACAAATTGCAAATCATAATTATAGAACTTCAACAATTCCGGTGTGATGCTGAAACTGACTTTGCGGGACTCTCCGGCTTTAAGGAAAATCTTCTCGAAACCTTTCAGCTCCTTCACCGGACGGGTGACACTGCCCACCAGGTCACGGATGTAGAGCTGAACCACCTCTGCACCGTCGCGACTGCCGGTATTGGTGACGGTAACGGTTGCCGTCAGTTCTCCGTCGGCACTCATCTCTGTGCTGCTCAGGTGGATATCGCTGTAAGCAAACGTTGTGTAGGACAATCCGTAACCGAACGGATAGAGCGGCTCGTTGCTCACATCGAGGTAATTGCTGCGGAACTTCTCGAACCAACGTCCTTCCTGCAACGGGCGGCCGGTATTCTTATGATTGTAGAACAATGGGATTTGCCCCACATTTTGCGGGAAAGTAGCGGTCAGCTTTCCACTGGGATTGACATCACCGAAAAGGACATCACCGATGGCATAAGCGGCTTCACTCCCTCCGAACCATACGTTCAGGATGGCAGGCACGTGTTCCTCCTCCCAAGTAAGCACCAGCGGGCGGCCGGTGAAGAGTACGAGCACAACGGGTTTTCCTGTTTTGAGCAATTCCTGCAACAGCGCTTTCTGCACGTCCGGCATTTCCAGATTGGTACGGGAGCTGCTCTCTCCACTCATCTCGGATGATTCGCCCAGCGCGGCGACAATGACATCGGCTTTGGCAGCCACTTTCAGTGCCTCGTCCAGGAGCTCGCGATCCGTACGGTTATCTCTGTGCAGTTCGCGTCCGAACATCGTGGCGCGCTTTTCATATTCGGCATCGCCTATCAGATTACTTCCTTTGGCGGTTACCACCTCCGCACGGTTACCGACTACTTCTTTGAGCCCTTCGACCAGCGAAGGAGCATTATCCAGTACGGCAGCCACGCTCCAGGTGCCCGGCATGTTGGAACGGGTATCGGCAAGCGGACCGACTACGGCAATGGTACCCTTCTTGCTGAGTGGCAACACACCTTCGTTTTTCAGCAGTACAAAGCTCTCCGAAGCCGTCTTACGGGCAACGGCACGATGTTCCTTGGTGAAAATCTGTTTCTTGGGACGGCTTACGTCACAATACTTATAAGGATCGTCAAACAGTCCCAACTTATACTTTGCTTCCAGAATGCGGCGGCAGGCAGCGTCGATGGCAGCTGCCGATACTTTGCCTTCTTCCACCGATTTCTTCAGTGTACCGCTGAAGGCGTCGCTCACCATATCCATATCGACCCCGGCATTCAGAGCAAGGGCGGCAACTGTCTGCTGGTCACCCATACCGTGATCGATCATCTCGTTGATACCGGTATAGTCCGTCACCACGAATCCGCCGAAACCCCACTGCTTGCGCAGCACATCGGTCATCAGCCATTTGCTGCCGGTGGCGGGCACACCGTCCACTTCGTTGAACGAGGCCATCACGCTTCCGACACCTGCCTCGACCGCGGCTTGGTAGGGCAGCATGTATTCATTAAACATACGCTGGCGGCTCATGTCTACCGTATTATAATCACGTCCCGCCTCAGATGCGCCATAAAGGGCAAAGTGCTTCACACAAGCCATTATCTCGTCATTACGGCTCATGTCCTTTCCCTGATACCCGCGTATCATGGCACGGGCGATGGCAGCACCGAGGAACGGGTCTTCGCCGTTCCCCTCGGACACACGTCCCCAGCGCGGGTCACGGCTGACGTCCACCATCGGACTGAATGTCCACGAGATACCGTCGGCACTGGCCTCGATGGCGGCTATACGGGCGGACTCCTCGATGGCTTTCATATCCCAAGTGCACGACAAGCCGAGAGGAATAGGGAAAATGGTTTCGTATCCGTGTATCACGTCCATACCGAACAACAGGGGAATACCGAGACGGCTCTCCTCCACCGCCTGCCGCTGGACCTCACGGATGCGTTCTACCCCTTTCAGGTTGAACAGTCCCCCTACTTCTCCGTTACGGATGCGTTTGGCCACATCACTGCTTTTTGCCTGTCCGGTAGTGATCTCTCCGGTCACGGGCAGGTTGAGCTGGCCGATCTTCTCCTCCAGCGTCATCTTTTTCATTAACTGGTCGATAAAGCGGTCCATATCCCGGGGAGCCTTTTGCGCCTGTACCCCGGCGGCCACTATGACCAAAGAAGCGGCGAACGCCTGCATTCTTCGTACAAAATGTTTCATGGTCTTTACAGTTTTAGTATCTATTTATGAATGTTCCGACTTTGCAGGTACAAATAAAGCGAATCTCCGGCAAATGCCTTCCATTTATCCATACGGCAAGAATACTACAAACCCGAAAAAACAAAAAAAGAAGTACTGCATTAGTACTTCTTTTCATATCAATCATTTAATTTCCAACTACTTGAAGGAGATCATAAAATCCGTCAGGCTGCTCTCCGGAGGAAGCCCCAACTTCTTGCGCAGACGATAGCGGGCAGCGTCGACACCCCTTACGGAAATGTTCATCAGCTTCGCAATCTCCTTCGTCGGCAGGTTGAGCCGGAGCAGCGCGCACAGGCGCAAATCGCCGGAAGTCAGGTCAGGGAACTTTTCTTTCAGGTTCCGGAAGAAATTCTCGTGTATCCGGTCGAAGTTGGACTGGAACATATTCCAGCTCTCTTCGTCGGAGACAATATTCTGATTGATCATCGAAAGCAGCTTATCCAGGTTCTTGCGGGTATATTGCCCGGAGAGTTTCTGCTGCTGCAACTCCTCTTTCAGCGAGCTCAGGAACTCCTGATGCGCGATGTTGGTCATCACCACGCCCGAAAGCTCTTTGCTCTTGAAGCGGAGGTCGGCCTCGAGTTGCTCCTTCTCCAGTGCCATGATCTTCTTTTCCTGCTGCTCTATCTCTGCTTTATGGTGCGCGCGCTGACGGTCGATGACGGCATCTTTCTTCTTCTTGGTATAGACGTAGACCCCATAAAGGAGCCCCAACAGAAATGCCAGCCCGGAGAGAGCGTAAACGGCAATGGCTACGTACGAAAGATACCAGGGACGCAGGATACGGAAAGGCAGTTCGACAGCAGCAACCACCCCGCCGTCATCGTACACCTCGGCACGGAAGCGATAAGAACCGAATGGCAGCCGGGTAAAGTCTTTCTGCAAATCGGGAAGTCCCTCGATCCACTTGCCGGACAACCCCTCGAGGCGGTAACGCACATGAAACGCAAAATCATTGTAAACGGGATAGGCAAGAGAGATGCCTACATTGTTGAAAGCGGGGGCTATCTCATCATCTCCCGAAACCGGAAGTTGCAGCCGCTCGCCCGTCTGCTCGTTGAATGCCGAAAAGCCGGAGATCCATAAAGACGGTTGCTCACGGGACTTGTACAGCCCGGTGCTGTCGGCAGCGATACGGGCAAAGGAGTTATTGAGGCAGAGGTAAGAGCAATCATTCCGCTTGTCGTATACCATCCGGGCCAGCCCCTCGATGGGAAGGTTGCCAAACATGGAGAAGGGTATTCTCCGCTCCACCTTAAAGTCGTTCACGGTACATCTCACCAGACAGGCCTCGCGGTCGCTGAGAAACCAGTACAGATCGCCTTTCATGGCGGTGACGGTGTGGATATCCCGGAGTGCGGCCAACTGTTCGTTCATCGCTTTGTAGGGAATAATGGAATCCGCCATGTCGTCATAAGTGTAGAAGTTCCGCCCGTCCGAGAAGGCGACACGTCCGTTTACCTTGAAAAGGTAACAATGCCCGCCCGGATTCCCCGACAGAGAGTCGTACTGCTTCAGGTCCGTCACCTGCTTCAACGCTTCATCGAGACGCACCCGGTAAAGCCCCTTGCGCATGTGCTGCACCCAGATGTTGCCGTGAGGATCCACTTCGATGTTCTTTGCCATGTGGCTGAAGTTGCGCACCGAATTGGAGAAGTACCACTCACCGGCAGCATTCTTCTTATAAATATTCAGATAAGTGTAGGTACCTTGTATCAGGAGCTCTTCCCCACCGATCTGCGCCTGCCGCATACACATAGCTCCCCGTACGTCGGAAAGAAGCCGGGCCTGCATGCCTTTAATCTGGAAAGTACCTTTATTGTGTCCGCAAAGCACCTGATCGCCCCATTCGCCGATGGTCCATGCCTGCTCTTCGAGTCCCGGAACCAGTTCCAGGAGGTTATCTTCAAGCCGGTACAACCCTTGGTTGGAAGCGATATAGGCATCCTTTTCGCGTACCAGCACGTCATACACCATTCCGACCTTGCGACGCACCGGCTCGAAATGATAAATCAGAGAATTGTTGCGCACGTAGGCAATGCCGTTGTCGAGGGCTGTCCAGATATTATTGTCTATATCGCAATACAGCCCCAGGACAGTGTTATTCTCCAACTGGTTGTCAGCGTTCTCTTTCCAGAGCAGGCGTCCTTCTTTACTGAAGGCATACAGCCCGTTGGAGATGGTTCCTATCACGTAGCAAGAGTCTTTCGTCATCACTGCCCGATTGACGGTATGGCGTTTCAACTCCTCATCACAATCTGTATGCCAGGGACGAATGCCGGAGGAGGTATAAAGATATCCACCGCTGTTACGGGTCAGCAACAACATTCCACCGGGATAGGGCAAACCTGCCAGTACGTCGCTGTTGCCCAACTCCTGTCGGGAGATCAACGGAGTAAACCTATCACCCGTAAAGACACAAACACCTGCATTGATCAGTTGGGAATAAACCGTATCCCCTACCCGGAACAGATTCAGGGGCAGTTCATGGCAGCGGACTCCTTTCGTCGTCGTGCCATCGTATATGAAGTATGAACCGAATGACTGAAAGACGATGTTCCCTCCCTGCTCCACGATAGTCCATATCTCGTCATTGTGAAAATTGAACCCTTTCACCTGATCTTTCAGGGAATGATATTCCAGTAAGTTCAGGTCGTTCTCTTCAAAATAACCGAACTCCTCGAACGATCCGACGTAGATACGCCCGTCGGAAGCCACGTAAACGGCACGCACAATGCCCGACGCCGGCAAAGGAAACAGCTTCCACCGGCTTCCGTCATACCGAAGCAGTCCGCTGTTGTTGCCAAAGTACATGACGCCCCGCCCGTCCTGCGCAACGGCCCAGTTTTCGTTACCGGCATTATAGTCGAGGACAGAATAATTGCGGACAATAGGTGAAAAAGGGACAGGGTTGCCCCAGCAAGGAAGAGAAAGAGTACAAACAAAAACAAGGAACAATAACAGATTCTTCATCAGTCAGTCGTCTTTAGAAAAATTCTTTGTGCGGAAAAAGCAGAGCTATCTTATCGGACGTTGATAGTTTGTTTTCACCACAGAGGACACAGAGTAACACAAAGTGAATTTTAAGTCATTGATTATCGATGTTGATAATCCGTGAAAGTCAGTGTAATCTGTGGTGAAAAGACTTTTGACACAGCCCCATTTATTATTTCTTTACCGGAGCACTCAAAGTTTCTTTGTATTTGACCGGATCGGCCAATATCTTGAGAGCGGCTTGCAGCCCATCGTCATCCTTCAATTGCTGGATGATCCCTCCACGTGTATAGTAGTAACGCTTGATGATCTCATCGGCAATCATCGACTTGATGTCTTTTGAGAAGTAATCGAGATCGCGGTCCAGATTATGAGTCAGTTTCTTCTCCAGTGCCTTGATCTCCTCCGATGCTTCATCCAGATACCCTTCGAACTTGGCAGCCTCTTTCAGCGTCTTCATGATCTTCTCACTCTGCTGGTCATACTTGAAGTCGGCTTTCTTCACCATTGCCTTGAAGTCGTTATAGTCGGCATCGGTCACCTTGAACTCCTGCGGAGAAGGGATGGACGGATGCTTCAGGCAGTACTGCGTTGCATAATCGAAGATCAGGTTATCGCGCACCAGATAGAAGAGGATATTAGGCAACTTTTCCTGTTTCACTTCGATATCCGGCATCACACCTCCACCATCGCGAACTTCACGTCCGGCTGCCGTATGGAATACGGTAGTCAGGCTGTCGGGGATGATACCTACACTGCCGTCCTCATTGCGGTGTTTATAGTCGATGGCCTGTACGCAACGTCCGCTGGGGATATAATACTTAGAAGTCGTGAGTTTCATCACACCTCCGTAAGGCAACGGACGGGTGGTCTGCACCAATCCCTTTCCAAACGTACGGCTTCCCACAATCACGGCGCGGTCGAAATCCTGGAAAGCTCCCGAAAGGATTTCGGACGCGGAAGCAGTGCCTCCGTTTACCAATACGGTAATAGGAATATCGAGATCCAGCGGTTCACGCAATGTCTTATACGTATTGCTGGCCTGTTTGGTCTTTCCCTTGGTAGTCACGATCACTTTGCCGCGGGGCAAAAAGAAATTAGCAATCTCTACCGCTTCTTCCAGACGTCCGCCACCGTTTCCGCGCAGGTCAATCACCAACGAGGTGATGCCCTCTTTCTTCAGTCTCAGGAATGTCTTCTTAAAATCTTTGGAAGGAGTACCGGAGAAGGTGCTCAGATTGATATAACCTACATTTTTATTAAAGATGGTATCGTAAGGAATCATCGGAGTCTGGATGGTTTGACGTACAATATTAAACTCCAACGGCCGGGTGCCACCCTTTTCGTCCGGACGCTCTACCTTCAGCTTAAAGCTCGTACCTACTGCACCCCGGAGCATCTGGCTCACCTCTTGGTTGTTTTTTCCCGCCAGATCTTTTCCGTCTATCTCCATCAGGATATCGCCTGCCTTCAGTCCGATTTTAGCAGCAGGGGTTCCTTCAAAAGGCTCGGCTATCATCGAACGTTTCAGTTTCTGGTTGTACGTGATCAAAGATCCGATACCTCCGAACGAAGCATTCAACATCTGTTGCAGTTCAGCCTGGTCGTCCTCCGGATAATATTCCGTATACGGATCGAGTGACGAGAGCATATAGTCGATCCCCTCACGAACCGTCTTATTCGGATCGAGCGTATCTACGTAAAACATATCGAGTTCTTTGACGATAGAATTAAAGGTATCCAGATTCTTAGCAATCTGGAAATTGCGGTCGTCACCGCTCTTGAAACTAAAGAATGCTACGCCAACCAATGCGGCTGCCAACAGGACACCATTTCGTCTATTCAGAAACTTTTTCATACACTTTTCGTTAAAATGAGACGTAAAAGTAACTCATTGCCTGCTTACTCTGACAGAACTTCGTTAATATTTAACTTTATTTCATCCCAACGCTCGCAAGGAATCGTGGTTCCAACTATCTGTATAACATTTCCGGAGAGAATTGAACCAATCTTTGCACATTTCTCTAAAGAATAGCCGCAAGTCAGCCCGTACAGAAATCCGGCAGCGAAATAATCACCTGCTCCCGTCGTATCGATCACTCTCTCTACAGGAATGGCCTCTACTTTGATCTCCTCCGTACCCTTACGGATATAAGAACCATTTCCACCTACCTTTACAATGGCGATACTGCATTTCTTACTGATCAGTTCAAGGGCTTCCTTCGGGTCTTCTTTACCCGTAAACGCCTTTGCCTCTTCTTCATTGGCGAAAACAATATCTACATACTTATTTATTAATAAAGAGAAGAACTCAAGATCGCCTGCCACAATATTATAACTTGCCATATCGAGGCAAACCTGCAAACCGGCTTCCTTTGCCAACTCAATGGCATGAAGAATCATATCGTGATCCTGTACCAGATATCCCTCTATAAGCAGATAAGCATAACCTTTGAACATATCCAGTGTCAGATCTTCGGCTCTCAGCGTAGAAGCAGCACCGAGATAAGTACCAAAAGTACGTTCTCCGTCCGGAGAAATAAAAGTAGAAGCGACTCCCGACGGCAGATCAGACGTTAATAATTTATCTTCGATACCATTTTTTTGCAGATTCTCCCGAAAAAAGTTTCCGTAAGCGTCATTTCCGACTTTTCCGATGAAACCGGTTCCGGCACCCAGACAGGCGAGTCCAAGTATGGAATTTGCCGCTGCTCCACCAGTCGCCAAGTGGGTTTTCATCTGACTGAATTGTTCGTTAATCTGCTGTAACTTAGCATCATCAATAAGTTGCATGCTTCCCTTGGGTAATCCCATTTCATCAAGGAGTGTATCATCTTTCAGGGTTGCAAGTACGTCTACCAGGGCGTTGCCCAATCCAATTATTTTATCCATTTCACTAATTTTTTTTGCAAAGATATTGCATATTTCAAAATATCCTATTACTTTTGCATCGCAATTGAGAAAAACAAATCATTCTTCCTTAGCTCAGTCGGTTAGAGCATCTGACTGTTAATCAGAGGGTCCTT
>ERZ773259.309-NODE-309-length-54767-cov-5.171754_pt1 | contig 54767 bp, 49 predicted proteins | sample MGYA00511961_ERZ773259 | MGnify/ENA primary metagenome ERZ773259 (study PRJEB29015, sample SAMEA2737775) | human gut metagenome | biome: human gut; feature: human-associated habitat; material: faeces | place: China | collected 2012 ...
ATCCTTCTACATGATAAACTGATTATAGTAAATTTGATACAACGTTTCGAGAATTGAAATATTGGAATGTTACCTTTCGACAATTTTGTCTGATTGGGCATAACCAACTTTTATGCACGCAAAATGATAGCGGTATAGGGGTTGGCTTTTTTTATACCATTTTCGAGGTGCTTTATGAAAATTATAAAAGTTATCAACAACAATACCGTTTGCATATTGGATAAAAAAGGCAGAGAACAGATCGCTTCCGGAAAAGGCATCGGATTCGGAAAAAAGCGTGGGGACGAGATCGACCCGGCGCAGGTGCAGAAGATTTATCTGATTACCGATTCGGCGCTGCGGAAACGAATGGTGGAGTGTCTTGCGGAGATCCCGTATGAACACATCCGGCTGACTTCCGACCTGGTAGACCACATTGCAGCGCAGCTGCACCAGGAAGTGCTGAAAGAGTCTCTGATTATCAGTATGTCAGATCATATCAGCTTTGCCATTGAGCGGCAGAAACAAGGCATGACATTTACCAATCCGCTGATGGATTCCATTCACGATTATTTCCCGGAGGAGCTTGCGCTTGGAAGATACTGCCTGGAAGAGATCCGGCAGCAGCTGGGCGTTTCGCTCCATGAGGACGAGGCAGGATTCCTGGCGATGCACATTATCAATGCACGGCTGCATACCAATATGGGACAAGTACCGGATATTACAAAGCTGGTGAATGGCTGTGCAGAAATTGCAGATACTTTCTATCGTGGGAAACTGGACAAGACCACGGTTTCTTATGAGCGCTTTCTGGTGCATCTGAAATATCTGGCGAAACGGCTGTTTCAGTCCCAGGAATTCCCCAATGTACTGAGCCGGGATGAAGAGATACTGGATTTCATCCGGGCGAAATTCCAAAAGCATTACCGCTGTGCAAAGTGCATACAGGACTACATTCTGAAAAACTTTGCACGGACCATCTCCGAAGATGAGATGATGACGCTGACCATTCATCTGAAAAAGATCAGCGAGTCCCGTTGAAAAACGCTTGATTTCATTGCAACTGGTACCTGAGTAATGATTTCGGCGTAAAGATACAGAACATTTTTAGGAGGACTTTTGTAATGAAAGACAAGATTTTCGGCGTATTGCAGCGAGTGGGGCGCTCGTTTATGCTCCCCATTGCGCTGCTGCCCGTGGCTGGACTTCTGCTGGGTCTGGGAAGTTCCTTTACCAACGCCACGACCATTGAGACCTATCATTTGGGCAATATCATTTACGAGGGCGGACTGCTCTACACCATTCTGGATATCATGAGCAAGGCAGGCAGTGCCGTGTTCGATAACCTGGCGCTGTTGTTTGCCATGGGCGTTTCCATCGGCATGGCGAAAAAGGAAAAAGAAGTTGCAGCGCTTTCCGGCGCAATTGCTTACCTGGTCATGAACACTGCCATCAGTGCGCTGATCTCCGCCAAAGGCGGCGTTGAGGCAATGGCAGCGAATTTCACCACTTCCGTGCTGGGCATCACCACACTGCAAATGGGTGTGTTCGGCGGTATCCTGGTGGGACTGGGCGTTGCTGCACTGCACAACCGGTTCTACAAAATTGAACTGCCCCAGGTGCTGTCCTTCTTCGGCGGCACACGCTTTGTCCCGATCATTTCTACCGTGGTTTATCTGATCGTGGGCGTTGTCATGTTCTATCTCTGGCCGATTGTACAGTCCGGCATCTCGCATCTGGGGACACTGGTTCTTCACTCCGGTTACGCCGGTACATGGATCTATGGTATTCTGGAACGTGCGCTGATCCCGTTCGGACTGCATCACGTGTTCTATATGCCGTTCTGGCAGACGGAACTGGGAGGTTCCATGATGATCGACGGCAACATGGTTTCCGGTGCGCAGAACATCTTCTTCGCAGAACTGGCATCCAAGTCTACCACAGAATTTTCCGTTTCCGCAACACGCTTTATGTCCGGTAAGTTCCCGTTCATGATCTTCGGTCTGCCGGCTGCGGCATTTGCTATGTACCGTGCGGCTCGTCCGGAAAAGAAAAAGGTGGTTGGAAGCCTGCTGCTCTCCGCAGCACTGACTTCTATGATTACCGGCATCACCGAGCCGCTGGAATTCACCTTCCTGTTTGTGGCTCCGCTGATGTATGCCGTACACTGCGTGCTGGCTGGTCTGTCCTATATGCTGATGCACATTCTGAATGTGGGTGTCGGTATGACATTCTCCGGCGGTGCCATTGACCTGACACTGTTCGGCATTCTCCAGGGCAATGCGAAAACCCATTGGATCTGGATCGTGGTTGTGGGACTGATCTACGCCGTGGTCTACTATTTCGTATTCTACTTTATGATTACCAAACTAAATCTGAAAACACCGGGCAGAGAACCGGATGATGTAGAGCCGAAACTCTACCGCAGAAGTGATGTGAATGCAGCAAAGGCAGAGAAAAAGTCTGCCGCCGCAGCCGCAGTGGATATGGTCAGCGCCATGGTGCTGAAAGGTCTGGGCGGCAAGGCGAACCTGTCCGATCTGGACTGCTGTGCAACTCGTCTGCGTGTGACCGTAGAAGATGCCGCACTGGTCGATGATGCCATGCTGAAAGCCAGCGGCGCATCCGGTGTGATTCACAAGGGCAACGGCGTACAGGTCATCTACGGGCCAAAGGTATCCGTTATCAAATCCAATCTGGAAAACTTCCTGGATACGCCGGAATCGGATGATCTGGACAGCCTTTTCCAGGAGACGGCAGAAGAAACGCCGGCAGAGGAAAAACAGCCGGAACCGGTACAGAAGAACACTGCGCCGGAACAGGGCAGTGCCGCAGAGACGATTACACTTTTCGCACACATGAACGGCACGGCAGTTCCGCTGGAAGAAGTGGAGGACGAGGTGTTCTCCCAGAAGATTCTGGGCGACGGCGTTGCAGTCCGTCCGTCGGAGGGCAAGCTGTATGCACCTTGTGACGGCACGATCGAGACCGTCTTTGAGACCAAGCACGCTGTAAACATGACCTCAGCGGACGGCGCAGAACTGCTGATGCACATTGGCATTGATACCGTCAAGCTGGAGGGCAAGTATTTCGAGGCGCACGTCACAGACGGACAGCAGGTCAAAAAGGGCGACTTGCTGGTAAGCTTTGACATGGAGGCAATCACCGCCGCAGGCTATAAGCTGACTACGCCGCTGCTGGTGTGCAATGCAGATGATTATGCGGCAATCACACCAGTCGCACAGGGAACGGTTTCTGCCGGAACAGCGGCAATTCAAATCACAAAGTAAACCAACACTGCTTTTGCAGATGTTAAAATAAAATTTATTTAGGAGGAATTACGCATGAAAACATTCACTTACACCATTCAGGACGAAGTAGGTATCCACGCAAGACCGGCAGGACTGCTGGCGAAAAAGGCAAAGGAATTCCAGAGCACCATTACCATGGAAAAAGGCGGCAAGTCTGTGAACCTGACCAAGCTGATGGCGGTCATGGGCATGGGCGTGAAGTGCGGCGACACCGTGACCGTTTCTGTTGACGGCGCAGACGAGGAGACCGCTTTCGCAGAGATGCAGGCATTCTTCCAGCAGAACCTCTGATTCTCGAAAAAGCATTCATATAGGAGGGAAAATCCATGAATATCTGGCATGACATTGACGAAGAACGCATTTATCCCACAGATTTTATGGCTGTTGTGGAAATCTCCATGGGCAGCAATATGAAGTATGAACTGGACAAGAAAACCGGTATGCTGTCCCTGGACAGAGTGCTGTTCACGGCAACACACTACCCCATGAACTACGGTTTTATCCCCAGAACCTATGCAGACGACCATGACCCGCTGGACGTGCTGCTGCTCTGCTCCGAACCGATCCTGCCTATGACATTGGTGCGCAGCTATCCCATCGGTGTCATGACCATGGAGGACGGCGGTATGGGCGACGAGAAGATCATTGCCATTCCCTACGGCGATCCCACCTATATGAGTTATACCGATGTCAGTGAGCTGCCCAAGCATATCTTCGAGGAGCTGATGCACTTTTTCTCGGTGTATAAGCAGCTGGAACGGGGCAAGCAGACCGAAGTCAAGGACATCGGCGGGCCGCTGGCGGCAGTGGCAGTCATGGAAAAGGCAATGGAAAACTACCGGAAAAAGTTCGGTACGGCAGAGGCGTAAGGAGGAATCGGAATCATGAAACAATTTACCGGAAAAGGCGTGTACGGCGCTGTTGCAATGGGAAAAATTTCGCTGTTCAAAAAGCAGGATACGGTGATCCAGCGCACCTCTGTCACAGATACCGAGGCGGAAAAAGCCAGAGTAGAGGCGGCAAAGGCTGCGGCATCGGAACAACTCCAGGCGATCTATGAAAAGGCGCTGAAAGAGGTGGGCGAAACCAACGCCCAGATCTTTGAAATTCACATGATGATGTTGGAGGACGACGACTACAACGAGAGCATCCAAAACATCATCGACACCCAGAAGGTCAACGCCGAGTATGCGGTTTCCATTACGGCGGACAACTTCGCCGAGATGTTTTCCGCCATGGACGATGCCTATATGCAGGCACGTGCGGCTGACGTGCGGGACATCTCCGACCGCATCATTGCCAATCTGACGGGGAATGTTGCCGTGCAGGAGGATTCCGACGAAAAGCGCATTATCTGTGCCGACGACCTTGCACCCAGCGAAACGGTTTCTCTGGATAAGGACAAGGTGCTGGCGTTTGTGACGGCACACGGCTCGTCCAACTCCCATACGGCGATTCTTGCCCGGAACATGAACATTCCGGCAGTCATCGGTGTGGGCAGCGATTTTCTGAAAGAGGTGCAGGACGGCACCGAGGCAATTGTAGACGGCTTTACCGGTGAAATTTTCGTGGAACCGGACGAGGAGACTCGCCAGCGTCTGCTGGAAAAGCAGCGTGCAGACGAGGAGAAAAAGCGACTGCTGCTGGAACTGAAAGGCAAGGAAAACATCACCAAGGACGGCACCAAGGTCAACATCTATGCCAATATCGGCAGTGTGGACAACATCGGTGCAGTGCTGCTTAACGACGCCGGTGGTATCGGACTGTTCCGGAGTGAATTCCTGTATCTGGAAAATACGGACTATCCCAATGAGGAACAGCAGTTCCTGGCGTATAAGCGTGTGCTGGAGAGTATGGCAGGGAAGAAAGTCATCATCCGCACGCTGGACATCGGTGCAGACAAGCAGGTGGATTACTTCCACTTGAAAAAAGAGGACAATCCGGCAATGGGCTACCGTGCCATTCGCATTTGTCTGACCAGACCGGAGATCTTCAAGACGCAGCTCCGGGCGCTGTACCGGGCATCTATCTACGGCAACCTGGGCGTCATGTTCCCCATGATTACCAGCGTATCCGAACTGGAAAAGATTCTTGCCATCTGTGAGGAGGTCAAGGCGGAACTGCGGGAGCAGGGTGTGACCTATTCCGACACCATGGAACTGGGCATCATGATCGAAACGCCGGCAGCTGCCATTATCAGCGACCGTCTGGCACCCATGGTGGACTTTTTCAGTGTTGGCACAAACGATCTGACCCAGTACACCCTTGCCTGCGACCGGCAGAATCCAGACATCGAACCGTTTATCGACACCCACCACGAGGCGATTCTGCGGCTCATCGAAATGAGTGCCAAGAATGCCCACGCCAACGGTGCGTGGATCGGTATCTGCGGCGAACTGGCGGCGGATACCACGCTGACGGAAACATTCCTGCGAATGGGCATTGACGAACTTTCCGTTTCTCCGGCGTTCGTGCTGAAAGTACGGGACGCTGTGCGGAATGTGGATCTGCGAAAATAAGGCAAAACGGAATCCGTTCAAATCGGAAAAATGCTGCTGTACCTGTTGTATGGGTGCAGCAGCATTTTGTTTGCGTATTTGCAAAAGGTGTGGTATAATAGAGATAAAATCAACCAGTAGGAGATGCCAAGATGATTCGTGAAATTGTAAAAGACACATTTTTCCTCAGCCAGAAATCCGAGCTGGCAACCAGACAGGATCTGCCCGTGGTACAGGACCTGTTGGATACCATTTGTGCGAACGCCGACCGCTGTGTAGGGATGGCGGCGAATATGATCGGGGAGCGGAAGACCATTCTGGCGGCACAGATCGGGAAAGACTATCTCGTCATGATAAATCCGAAGATCGTCGATCATTCCAAACAGTGCTACGAGACCGAAGAAAGCTGTCTGTCGCTGACGGGACAGCGTCCGGTCAAACGGTACAGTGTGATCGTGGTAGAATATCTGGATCGAAAGTTCAAACGGAAAAAGCAGACATTCCGGGATTTTGAGGCGCAGATCATTCAGCACGAAATGGATCACTTTGAGGGCATCCTTATCTGATCGTCGTTTTCACCAAAACGCAAAAGGCAGCCGGGATTTTTTCCCAGCTGCCTTTTGTGTCGTATGCCTTTTGGACTTTTACTTTTCTATGACAGAAACGGTCAGACTGTCCTCCGGATTCGGGGAAGTGCCGTTGTCTGCGTACATCTCATAGCTGCATCCGGAATAGCCCAGGAGACGGACTGTGTTCCAGTCGGTTTCTGCGGTGTTCTTTGCCGCCTTTGCAAAAGGAATCGCCTTTTGATTCCGGATAAAGAATACCAGTTCGTTCAGCTCTGCCGGAACATAGTGGTGACCCTTCGGCAGGATCTCTGTCTCGTAATCTTCGTCGGAACGCATTCTGACCAGCATCATCTCTTCCGGCAGGTAAACATATCTGCCCTTTGCATTCTGCTTGTAGATGGGTGCGATCATCAGCTCATTGCCCAGAAGGAGCTGATCGTCCACCTGCTTGGCATCCGCATCGTCTGCAAAGTCGAAGGCGAGCGGACGGAACATCATCTCATCCTGCAGGGCAGCCTTTAAGAATTCGCTGTAGAGATACGGAACCAGGCTGTAGCGGATGCGGATCATGTTTCCGGCAGCGTCTGCGTTGCTGAAACGATAGAGTTCCTGTTCTCGTGTGCCGTCAGCCGAGTGGTTGCGGAACAGGGGCGTAAACAGGGAGTACTGCAGCCAGCGGAGCATCAGATCTTCTGTGGTGTCACAGCCGAATCCGCCGGTATCGCTGCCGGTGAAGAGGAAGCCTGCCATGTTCAGCGCCGGCAGCTGCTGCATGGACTGGAGAATGTGCGACCACCAGGACTTGTTGTCGCCCTGCCAGATGCCGCCGTAGCGGTGCGCACCCACATAGGAAGAACGGGAGAAGAACAGGGTACGCTTGTCCGGACAGATCTCACGCAGTGCCTCATTTGCAGAGCGTGTCATGTTCATGCCGTACAGGTTGTGTACCTCGCTGTGCTTGACCATCTGACCGTTGACGTTATGATAGAACTTGTCATAGTCGCCAATGTTGCCGTTCAGTCCGGCTACCATTCCGGTGAAGGCAAAGTATTCGTCAATGCCCATGTTTCCGGCAGTCAGCTTTTCGATCTCGGCACAAGTGTCTGCCAGACGGTCTTCGGTGTAGAAAATTGCCGGTTCGTTCATGTCGTTCCAGAAACCGTCAATGCCCTGTTCTGTCAGAACGGCATATTTTTTGCCGAACCAGTCTCTTGCCTCCGGCTGGAGGAAATCCGGGAAGTGTACCCGACCCGGCCATACTGCGCCCACAAAATCGCCGCCTTCTGCATTTTTGCAGAAGTAATTTTTCTCCACGCCCTCTTCATAAACGCTGTAGCCGTCCTCGATCTTGACACCGGCATCAATGATGGGAACCAGATGGATGCCCTCTGCCTGCATATCGGCAGCCAGTCCCTTCAGATCCGGGAAACGCTCTTCATCCACGGTGAAGTCCTTGTAGCGCTCCATGTAGTCGATGTCCAGATAGATGCTGTCCAGGGGAATGCCGGCAGCCTTGTACTTTGCAGCGACTTCCCGGATATCTGCCTCATTTTTATAACCCCAGCGGCTCTGTCCGTAGCCGAATGCCCAGAGCGGCGGAATATAACTTCTGCCGATGATCCCACGGAACTGCTTGACGATATCCTTTTCGTTTTCACCGGTGATGATATAGACGGTGAGGTCATTTTTCGCCGCCTTGATCTGCATGGTGTCTCTCCGGGTATAGCCGATGTCGAACTCCATCTTTCCGGGATAATCGAAAAATGCACCGAAAGTGACCTTGCCGCAGACAATGATAAAATTGTGCGAGCCGTAGAGCGAACGGGTGTCCTCGTGGTGGTTGGGGTTGTCATAGTTCCAGCTGACATACTGCCAGCCACGCTTGTTGATGCCCCGGATCTGTTCGCCCAGACCGTATACAATGTCGTCTTCCGCAAGCGTATAGGTAAAACTGCCCTGGTTGTCCGTTTCGAAAAACGGCAGGGGTTCTTTGGCGGTCTCGATCTCCTTTACCACAGCGTCGGTGGGGAATGGGTGTCCGTATACATATTTTTGAATCATAACAGCACTTCCTTTCAAAAGGTCATTGCGTTTTTTCTTTCTATATGATATAATACAATAAAAAAGCACAAAAATCTATTGTTATTCTACGATATTCTGATACGATCCTATTTTATTGGAGGAGACGATATGAATTACAGAGAAAATCGGGTGCATAGCTCAAAGGTCAAGCCGTTCAGCTATTATCAGTGTCTGATCCCGGACGAATTTGCCTATGCGCCCATGCACTGGCACAGCGAATTCGAGATCAACTTCGTCCGGGAGGGATTTGCCGAATTCAACTGCGGAGACGAAAAGTTTGTCTCTTCGGCAGGGGATATCATTGTCATACAGCCAAATGTGATGCACTCGGTCTATCCCTGTCCCGATGCACACCAGGTCTATGACACGCTGGTGTTCAGCCACGAGATCTTCGGGCGCTCGGAAACGGACCGCTATATCAACGAGTGCATTAAGCCGCTGATGAACGGCAGTATGCGGATTCCCATGCACATTACCGCAGCGCATCACTACTATCACGAACTGGAAATGATGATGGAGAACATCTTTGCCTGCGCCAAAGGGGATGCGCCACAGCTGGATATGCTGATGCGCAGCGAATTGCTCCGGTTCTTCTGGCTGCTGGAAACGGAGTCGGAAGTGGATGCGGATTTTCATGAGCCAAGCGAAGTGATACGACCGGCGCTGGAATATATCAGCATCCATTTCCGGGAGAACATCACGATACGCCAGCTTGCGGCGGTGGTGCATCTGAGCGAAAGCTACTTTATGAACCAGTTTCAGAAATATGTGGGATTCAGCGCCATAGAATACATTTCCCACTTCCGCATCAACCAGGCGTGCAAGCGTCTGACCAGCACAAAAGAGAGCGTCCTGGAAATTGCTTTCGACTGCGGATTCCGGAATATCTCCAACTTCAACCGGCAGTTCCGCAAAGTCGCCGGATGTTCACCCACGGAGTACCGCCGGAAGATGAAAAGTGCAGAATAAAAAGTACAGTATCGAAAAAAGCGTACCATATACATTGGTACGCTTTTTGTATGGTTTATTGTGTTGAGTCTCTGCTGCAAAGTGTCACGCTGCCGGAAAAGTCTGCATATTCCACAGACAGATACCAGTCGCCGCCGGCGCCGCAGATGCTTTCTGCAATACTGCCGCTGCTGTTGGGCGTCAGCCGGATCTCCTTGCTGCCGTTTTTCAGCAGAATTTGTACAAATCCGGCTTGACAGGAGACAGAACCCGTGATCTCCAGCCGGCGTGTCTGCAAACCGCATCCGCCAAAGACCACATCCTTGCCCCGTGCCTTTTCACAGGAGGCGGCATATGCGCCGGTGCAGTCGTCTCTGCCGGGCGTGCGCACGCCGATCAGCGCAGCATTCGGTGTGGGTGTCAGCGTCCCCATGGCGGAGATCACCTTTTCATAGCCGCTGCGGATGCCGCTTTTCACACTGCATCCGGCGGTACACAGCAGGACCGGCAAGAGCAGCAGCGCTGCGATTTTGCTGCATTTCATTGGACATCGCTCCTTTCCAGCAGCCAGTTCATGATTTTCCAGATCAGTCCGGCAATGCCCAGGAACACTGCCAGCGGTACAGCAACGATTGCCAGCAGGGTCAGTCCCAGAGCAAGCACGATTCGCTGCCGCATTATTTCACCAGCTGGTAATAGCTGCGGGAGGTCGCCTTGTACATCACGGCATACAGCACGCCAAAGATCAGATAGCTGCCCACAGTCACGCCCACCAGCAGCGGTGTATTGGATAAGCCGAACATGAGCAGCAGCTTTTGGATCAGCGGAAATGCAAAGCAAAGATGTACGCCGGATGCCAGCAGCGGCGCCGCAAAGACGGTCAGTATCTGAGAATTGATGCTCTTTTTGATCTCTTTTCGAGTCATGCCCACTTTTTGCAGGATCTCGAACCGTGCCGCATCTTCATAGCCCTCGGAGATCTGCTTGTAGTACATAATCAGCACCGTGCCGAACAGGAATACCACGCTCAGCAGGATTCCCAGAAACAGCAGTCCGCCGAACAAAGAGTAAAAGCTGTACCGCTGCATCTCCAGACCCTTGACCTCATAAAAATAATCGAGATGTGTTTCCGCACCACTTGCAAACTGCTCTATCAGCTTTTCCGTCAGCTGTATCTGCGCATCAGCATTGCAGCTCAGATCGAATCCCATACAGGTTTGAAGGCTGGATGCTGCTTTTTCGCCGTAGACAGAATACTGATACTCGTAGAGACGATTCATGGTGTCGCCGTCTGGAACGACCAGGTACATGGTCGGATAGGTCGCAGCAGTATTGTCGCCGCTTTCTATATAGGCATCTACCTGCTTCTGCACATGGAACTGAAACTGGCCGTCGATATTCAGGGAATCATCGCTGTATTTTCCGCGGAACATATGGAGCAGCACTTCGTTTTCGCCCAGTGTTTCTGTTGTGCCGGTTATTTTTTCGTAGGTGTCCAGTGTCACGATGTTCAGCATGACCAGTTTGTCGATGCTCTCCGCATACTGAGTGCCGCTGACTTCTGTGTACTGTTTTACCGAAATGTCGCCGCCCTGCCTTAACGCCGCAAAATTCAAATTGTTGTAGGCGAGTTCGTTTTTTCTGGTCTGGTGTGATGCCTGCAATACCGCATCCACCTGCTGTTCGATGTAAGATGCAGCCGCAATGCTCTGGTCATAGTCTTTGGTGAGAATGCTGACTTCGATATCTCTGGGATAACGGGCGTGCAGGCTTTCGTCCTCGCCGATGCGCAGGCAGAGGGAAGAGGAGATCATCACCAGTACGCCGGTGGAGAGGATGCAGATGGATGCCAGGCTTGCGCCGTTGCGTTTCATGCGGTAGGACATGGAGGAAACGGAAATGAAATGGTTCAGCTTATAGTAATACTTTTTGTTTTTCTGGAGCATCTTGCACAGCGCCACAGAGCCGCAGATGAACAGCAGATAGGAACCGACGATGACTAGGACGATCGCCACGAACAGCACCAGCAGCGCCTGTACCGGTTCTCTGGTGGTCACTGCCAGGTAATATGCGGTACCCAGAAGTACCACGCCGATCAGTGCCAGTATCCAGCGTGCCTTCGGCGGCTTTTCGCCGGTCTTTTCCCCGTGGAGCAGTTCTATCGGCTTTGCCACGTGAATCTGTCCCAGCGAATACAGCAGGATCAGCACAAAAGACAGGACCGTCAGAAACAGGGTATTTCGCACCGCAGAAGGTTCAATGACAAATGCCAGAGAAGCCTGATTGGACAGCATTTTTGCCGCACAGAGTTCTGCCAGCTTAGAAAGCAGGATACCCATGCCCAAACCGCCTGCTGCGGAGACAACGAGCAGCATGAAATTCTGCCACAGAAGAATACGGGCGATGTTGCTTTTTCCCATGCCAAGGATGTTGTAAAGTCCGAACTCGGTTTTCCTGCGGCGCATCAGAAAGGAATTCATGTAAAACAGAAAGATCACCACGAAAAATGCCACCACAGGCACGCCCCATGACAAGATCATCTGCATATCGTCGCCGCCACGCATCTGCTTGACGGATTTGTTGTAGGTGAGATAGGACACGATGTAAAACATCATGACCAGACCGATGCTGGTCAACAGGAACGGCACATAGGTTTTCTTGTTTTTGCTGATGCCGTGCCATGCCAGTTTCGGATACAGATTCATTTTCATCGAACCTCACCTCCGGTCGTCAGCAGGGTAAGGGTGTCGGAAATCCGCTGGTAGAACTGCTGGTTGGTATCGTTGCCCCGGTACAGCTGGTGGAACACCTCGCCGTCCTTGATGAACATGACACGTCCGGCGCTGGATGCCGCCTTGGTGGAGTGGGTCACCATGACGATGGTCTGCCCGGATTGGTGAATGGCAGAAAACAGGGACAGCAGTTCGTCTGTGGAACGGGAATCCAATGCGCCGGTCGGTTCGTCTGCCAGGATCAGACGTGGGTTGGTGATAAGCGCCCGTGCCACGGCGGCACGCTGTTTCTGACCGCCGGATACCTCATAGGGAAATTTTTGCAGCAGTTCTGTAATGCCCAGCTGCTGCGCAATGGGTGCGAGCCGGCGCTGCATCTCCGCATAAGGCGTTCCGGTCAGCACCAGCGGCAGATAGATGTTGTCCTCCAGGGAAAAGGTGTCCAGCAGGTTGAAGTCCTGGAACACAAAGCCCAGGTTGTCCCGGCGAAATGCGGCGATCTGTGACTCCTTGATCTGCGTCAAATCCTTTCCGTCCAGCAGGACTGTGCCGCCGGTCGGCTTATCCAGAGCCGCCAGGATGTTCAGCAGGGTGGTCTTTCCCGAACCGGATTCTCCCATGATCGCCGTATATTCGCCCTGTTCCACCGTAAAGGAAACATTCCGCAGTGCCTCGACCTGGTTTCCGCCGAAACGTGTGGTATAAACCTTTTTCAGATGTGATACTTCCAGCATTGCCATTGCAATGACCTCCTTCAATATTTTGTTGACAATGATATTATACCACAAGCGGGAAATGCGCCGCCATGGATTTGGCTTACATTTCCCGCTGAAGTCTTACATTTTTGTCACACTGCTGTGTTTCGGTGCTGCCTTTATTCGATCATGCGTGATTCCCGGAACATTCCGATGCGGATGGTTGTCCCCTGGTCGGTCTGGGACTGCGCTGTGATCGTGTGGTTCAGATTTCTGCAGATACGCCTGCACAGATACAGTCCGATGCCGCTGGCTTTTTTGTCCGTTCTGCCGTTGCATCCGGTAAAGCCCTTTTCAAAAATGCGTGGCAGATCTTCTGCGGCAATGCCGATGCCGGTGTCCCGGATGCAGAGCGTTTTCGGCGATTCCAGGAAAATGGAGATCGTGCCGCCGGAGGGTGTGTATTTCAGCGCATTGGACAACACCTGTTCCAGTACAAACAGCAGCCATTTTTCGTCTGTCAGCACCTCGCAGTTCAGCGGCTCGTATTCCAGACGAATCTTCCGGTGGATGAACTGGGAGGAAAAACGGCGCACCGCCTGCCGGACAATATTGTCCAGGTCGTATTTGGCGAAGAGATAGTCCGTGAAGTCGGAATCCAGACGGAGATAGCACAGCACCATTTCCACATACTGTTCGATGCGCTGCAAGTCATCCAGCAAGGCACGGTTTTCCGGTGAATGCTCCGCCTGTAAGTGCAGCTGCATGGCTGCGATAGGCGTTTTCATCTGATGTGTCCAGGCAGTGTAGTACTCCATCATATCGCTGCACCGCACCTGCCACGCCTGCGCCTGTTCCTGCTGTTTCTGAAAAAGGCGTTTCAGAAGTTCCTGGTATGCCTGTTCTTTGCAGTCCTGGGGCTGGGGGAGATGCTGTATGGTCACAGTGATCTCCTGCTGCATTTTCTGGAGCATACGGCATCGCTTGCAATAGCGGATAAAGCTTGCCAGAAACAGCGCTAGACAGATGACGGCGGAAAGCACGGCGCTGTACAGCACGGCGCCGACCGGCAGGTCATACAGGGAGAAAATCAAAACAAACACAATGCTGCACAGCACAAATGCAAGAATGCCGCTCTGATGCAGCTTGAAAAAACTCCGGAATATTTTCATGGGTCACAGCTCCTATTCTACCAGGTATCCCATGCCGACTTTGGTGCGGATAAAGTCGTGCAGCCCTGCCTTGTCCAGTTTTTTCCGCAGGCGGTTCACGTTGACGGTGAGGGTGTTTTCGTCTACAAAGCTGTCCGTTGCCCAGAGCCGTTCCATCAGCGTCTCCCGGCTGACGACCTTGCCCTTCTGCTCCATGAGCGCCTGGAGAATCCGGTATTCGTTTTTGGTCAGATCGATGCGCTCGCCGTGATAGGTGAGGACGGCATCGGCGGTGTTCAGAATGGCATCCCGGTGTTCCAGGAGAGAGACCTGTCCGCCGAAGTCATAGGTGCGCCGCAGCAGCGCCTGGATCTTCGCCAGCAGGACATTCCAGTCAAAGGGCTTAGGGATGAAATCGTCACCGCCCATGTTCATTGCCATGATGAGGTTCATGTTGTCCGATGCGGAAGAGAGAAAGATGATGGGAACTTCGGAGACACGGCGTATCTCCCGGCACCAGTGGTAGCCGTCGTAGCAGGGCAGCATAATGTCCATCAGAACCAGATGGGGATCGAATGCGGTGAATTCGCCCAGAACGCCACGAAAATTCTGCACCACACGAACCTCAAAGTTCCATTGTTCCAGCTGGTGCTGAAGTCCCTCTGCAATGCTGCGGTCATCCTCCACCAGAAAAATGCGGTATGTCATGGAAACACCCTCCTGTTCAGTGTCGTTGTCTGCAACCTATTATACCATGATTCCGGCGGCTTGGCAAGGCGGCAGGTTTTTTCTTGCTTTTTGGCAAAATTTGTGGTATGATGATACCGGGAGGCGAATGTGTATGATACGGATAGCAGTTTGTGATGATGAAGTTATTTTTGTGCGCTGTCTGCGTGACATGGTGGAGGCGCTGTTCGAAAAACAGGGCATGGAGTTTCAATGCTTTGTCTACACCAGTGCGCCGGAGCTGATCCGGGCGCACCGCAAGGAAGAATTCCAGCTGCTGTTTCTGGATATTGATATGCCGGAGATGTCCGGCATGGAACTTGCCGCAGAGATCAGAGCCATGAATTCTGCGGCAGCTTTGATTTTCGTTTCCAGTCACAGCGACTTTGTCTTTGAGTCGTTTCAGTTTCAGCCGTTTCGGTTTCTCCGGAAGGAATGGCTCGCCGAGGAACTGCCGGATGCGGTAAAGGCGTACTGTGAAAACTACGCCAAAAGCGGACAGACCGCCAGACTTGTGCTGGACGACAAGCGCATCGTCACCAAAAAGCTGGTGGAGGTCGTGTATTTCTTTTCCATCCGCCATCACATCTATCTGGTGACGCTGGAGGAGACCGCAGAACTCAGCGCCAGAGAGTACACATTGGAAAAGCTGGAAGAGCAGTTCAGCCGCTCTGGTTTCCTGCGCATCCACAAGTCGTATCTGCTGAATTACCGCTATGTCTACCACATCGGGAATGACACAGTAGAACTTACGCCGCACCGCTTGAAAAAACTGCCGCTGAGCCACAGGAGAAGTGCGGCAGTCCGGAAACGGTATCAGTATTTTATGAGAGGAGAAGATGATACATGATCTGGACAGTGATAGAATGGATCGCAATTCTGGCGGAATGCTTTATGGTGGCACGGCTTATGATCCGGTATTTCGGCTTTCGTTCTCCGGAAAAACGTCTGCTGAAATGGGGCATCCTGGTGGGGATACTCGTCTGCATTGATGCCTTGGGGAGTTTTCTGATTCAGAATGAGATAATTCTGGTCGCCGGATTTGTGCTTACCAATTTTATTTATGCTGCCATATTGCTGCGGGGAAACTTCTTCGAAAAAATGGTGGTAGCCGCAATTTCTTATATGTTGTTCTATTTTATCAACCTTCCGGTTTTAACAGTTCTCAGTTCGCTTTCAGAGTCTGCACCAGCGGCGATTGCCAATATATCAAGTCAGCATTTGAATCGTGTGATTGGAATATTTGTTACTAAGCTCTTGTATTTTGTTCTGACTCAAGTGATTTTAATTGTTCGAAAAAAAGAGAAATATCGATTTAAGATAAACGAATGGATTGTCATTATCTCAGCGTTTATACTTACAATGACAATTGCATTTTGTATTCACACTTTGATTTTGGGTTATCCTTTTGAAGAGTATATCTACATAGCGGTTTCTTTTCTTCTTTCTATATTGGATATTATCATTTTTGTATTCATGGGAAAAATGAACCGTGCCAATCAAAAAGAACTGGAACAACAGCAGTTGCAAACACAATTGAGGTATCGGCAAAATGAGATCCAGCAGATCGAATCCCAGTATCAGAAAATATCCATGCTGCGCCACGATTATAAAAACCAGCTGAACTGTCTGCGGACGCTGATCGAAGAAAATAACTTTGATGAGGCGAAATCATATCTGGGAAAGATCATCGGCAGTCAGAGCGATATCCTTTCCAGTCATATTCACTGTTCCAATTCCGTTTTGAACGCTGTGATAAATGAAAAGTTTACGGCGGCGGAAAAGAAAGGAATTGAAACTACCTGTAAGATTCTGATCACGATACCGGAGTACCTGGAATATGACCTGAGCATTTTGCTTTCCAATTTGCTGGACAATGCAATTGAGGCGTGTGCCAAAGAGGAATCTCCCACACAGATCATGATGCTGATAAAGAAAACACATGGATATTACCGCATTGTGGTGAAGAATACGATTCGGGAATCCGTTTTGCAAAAGAACAGGGAATTGAAATCGGACAAAGAAAACAAGGCACTGCACGGCTGGGGACTGCGTTCTGTCGCTGAAATTGCCGAAAGGCATCTCGGAGGGCTGGATATCTACGAGAAAAACGGAATGTTTGTGGTAAGCGTCTTATTAGCAAATGATGAATTCGGGAACTTGGGGACGAAAGAAGAGACGGTGGGGGCAAAATAATTGACTTCCCATATAAAATGCGATATTCTTTTTACATGGATGGTGAGCGAAATGATCGCTGAACTTAGTAAAAGAATGTCGCTTTTTTTATGCAAAAAGGAAATCGTTGAGCAGGAAATGGCAGAGGTCTATCAGTATGGGTTTGAAATCATTTTTTCCACACTGATCGGTTTCTTTATCACCATTGCAATCGGCGCTGTTTTTCGAATGTTTCTGGTTTCGCTGGTGTATTATTTTGCATTTGTTGCACTGCGTCAGTTTACCGGCGGCTATCATGCGAATACATATTTGAAGTGCAACTTGATTTTTGCTGCATCGACGACGTTTATTTTCGGTATGGCAAAAATTGTAGCATATGGAACTTATCCCATTAGTTTTCATGTGATGTTGTTGCTTTTTTCCCTTGTAGCAATATGGTTCAAAACTCCGGTGGAAAATGAAAATAAGCCGCTGTCGGAAGAACAGAAAGTCCGCAATCACAGAATCAGTATGATTGTAGCTGTGATCTTTTCCGGGATCAGCTGCTTTGCCTATCAGAAATGGGTATTGATATCGGCAACAATTGCCCTTACGCTGTTTGTCATAGCGTTAATGGCAGTCATAGCAAATCCAAGCCGAGAGGAGGAAAACGAGTCATGAAAAAAGTTCAGAAGTCTATGCTGGACAAGCTGGCATCTGTCAGCAAGTTTGCAGCAGTAAAGGCAGCTGGTGCTACTTCTTGTGTTAGTTTCCATCAGCCGAAAGAACCGAAAGCACTGCAGAATCTGAAAAAGTAACAAACAGCACTGCACCGGGCGAATATTCGCTCTGGGTGCGGCAATGTTGAAACATTTTCACCCAAATCTTCCCAAATACGGCATACGAAAGTGTGCCGCCTGAATTTTATGCACGGAATCGTGCTGCGATAGAACATATGGAACCTGTGGCTTTGTGAAAGGAGTTTTTTGTGGAGCATAGATCAGACTGCGAACAACTGATTGCAGACCTTGTAGAGAATCATTTTGGCATCGAAAAGCATCTGAAAGGATGCACTTATTTGAAAGAGGCGATCGAGATTGCAGTGCAGAATCCCATCGTTTCTATGATGAAACTCTATGAGCTGGTCGGACTGCGGCATGGGTGCAACGCAGAAAGCGTGGAGCATCTGATCCGCTATGCCATCGAGAGCGCCTACACCAAAAACAAGATGAACCACTATTTCCCGGAAGTCTACGGGAGACCGTCGAATTCCATGGCGATTCGCCAGGCGGCGGAGTTTGTCCGGACATCCGAAACGTAACATTTTACATTTGCAAAATTGACGAAACCATATGGAAAAGCACCTGTTTGATGGAAACATCGGGCAGGTGCTTTCTCTGTCAGAAATAAAAAAGGAAAAAAGTAGAAAATTAATTTTTTTGAAACTTTATAATCATTTCGCTTTCAGATAAAAAATAGTATAATAAAAGTAGAGAAAAATGTTATTTTGTCAAAACGACTGCGAAAAAGGCAGACAGGTGCCGGGAAGTCATGGAGGTATGGGTGCGGTATGATTCGGGATATTTTAACAACCATCGGGGAACATTTCTGGCTCATTCTGATTCTGCTGGCAGAACTCCTGTTTGCAGTGGTGCTGGTTTGCAGCGGCTTTCGGCGAAAAAGCGGATGCGGCAAAGAGAAAAAATCGGAACTCCCCATGACGCAGTTTTCGTTTCACGATGTGCAGGAGGCTGTCTTGATACTGCGGACAGACGACCAGCTGCCGGTGGGTGCGTCCGATAATTTCGAGACGCTGTTCGGCACATCCTATGCGGCGCTGTGTGCAGATGTTTCCCTGCTGAATCAGCTGGACGTAAACCAGAAACTGTTTCAGCAGTACCGGAAGTGGGACGGCACGGCGGCATTTTCCTATGACTTTCAGCTGCCGGGGCAGGAACGCTGGTTTTGTCTGAATGTGATACGGGACAAGGCTGCCCGGCGTGACCTGTTTTTGTTCCATGAGATCACAACCTATAAAAACGCCTGCTTTGCCTTGGAAGAGCAGATGCGGAAAATCGAGAAGGAGAGCTTTACGAAGTCGCAGTTTCTCTCCCGGATGTCCCACGAGATTCGGACACCCATGAACGGCATCATCGGAATGCTTTCTCTGACGAAGAAACAGTGCAGCCAGAATCCGAAAGCGCTGGAATATCTGGGCGAGGCGGAAAACTTGTCTCAGTATCTGCTGTCGATCATCAACGATATCCTGGATCTGTCCCGCATCGAGGCAGGAAAGCTGGAACTGGAAGAAAAGCCGCTGGATCTGCGCAGTATTGCCAACAAGCTGCGCAATATGTTCCAGGAGACTGTGGAGGCGAAAAACGTCCGGTTCTCCGTGACGTTCCAGGATTTTGACACGTACTATGTGATTGCAGACGATATTCGCCTTTGCCAGGTGCTGACGAATCTGGTTTCCAATGCGGTCAAGTTTACTGCAAAAGGCGAGATCACAGTGACCTTTCAGAAAATGCTCCAGGAAAAGGAACGCATGGACTTTCTGATTAAAGTGCATGACACCGGTATCGGTATTGAGCCGGCGTTTCTGGAAAAGATTTTCCTGCCCTTTGAGCAGGAGAGCCGCAATATCACCAAGAAGTACGGCGGCAGCGGTCTGGGCATGGCGATTACGGACAACATCGTCCGCATCATGGGCGGAACGATCGTCATTAATAGTATGCCCGGAAACGGCTCGGACTTTAACGTGTTCCTGTCCCTGCCGCTGGCAACAGAGGAGCAGATCCGGCAGATTCCTGTGGAAGAGATGCCGGAGGAGGTACAGGAAAGTGCGGACTATACCTTTGCAGGGAAGCAGATTCTTCTGGCGGAAGACAACGAGATCAATGCGGAGATCGCCGTGGACATCCTGGAGGAGGAGGGTGCATCCGTCGATGTTGCCGGAAACGGAAAGATCGCCGTGGAGATGTTCGAAAACAGCCCGGTCAATCACTACGATTTGATTCTGATGGATGTGCAGATGCCGGAGCGAAACGGCAGAGAGGCGGCAAGCGATATCCGCCGCCTGGACAGAGCGGATGCAAAAACGGTTCTGATCTTTGCCCTTTCTGCGGATGCCTATGTGGAAGACAAGCGGCTGTCCCGTTCTTACGGCATGGACGGGCATTTTGCAAAGCCGGTGGATTTTCAGAAGATGAAGACCGAGATCGGCGAAATCATCCGGCAGAAAAAGCGGTAAGTGTTTCGGGCTTTGCACAGAAAGCCTGTGGAGGTGGAAAAAATGAAAAAAGTGCAGAAACGGATTCTGACCGTGATCGTTTCGCTGACAATTACGGGTTCCGGCATCGCTACCTATCTGCGGTATTCGGGGAATTCCTTTGATCCGGAAAAATACACCCGAAACTCGGCTTGGAACCGGAATCAGATCACGTTTGACGACGATCAAACAGACGATGAATACATGAACAGTGAAAAGCAGGATGATACCACAGAGGACAGCCGCCAGCTGGAACAGGATGACAATGCTGACCAGGCGCAGACGCCTTCAGAACAGCGTGACAATGCCATTCTGTTTGAATACCAGACGCCGCAGAATCTGAATGTGCCGGCACTGATTACCCAGGATACCGACGGCGGCAGTGGAGACGGCGCCGCTGTCTCTCCGCAGCAGGCGTCACAGAATGTGACGTCCTACCTGGTGGGAGACCGCAGCGGAAGTGCATCCGGTCCGGTCGCAGTCATTCCGTCTGCATCCGGCAGCGGTACAGTGATTTCCGGCGGAACATCCGGAAACTCCGGTACAGCCGGGAAAAGCGATCAGAACGGAAAGGGCAACGCAGGCGGAACTTCCGGAAACGGAAACAATTCCGGCGGCAGCCAGAATAACGGCGGCGGTCAGACGGACACGCCTGGAACAGATACACAGCCGGAGCAGCCCGCCGCACCGTCCTATGACAACAATTACACGGAAAAAACGCCGGAACAGCCCAGCGATATTTATGAAAACCTGTTGATTCCGGTACGTCCCATGCCGGAAGAGGGACTGGAAAATGCCGACAGCGCAAAAGTGCCGGAGCTGATGGTAAATCCGCTGAATGAGACGTTCGATGCGGATATGATCTATTACGGGGAAGAACTGGACGCCTGGAAACTGTTGTGTGCCTGCAATGTTCACGTGAAGTACAACGGCACATATTACCGCATTACCTCGCTGAACGACAATTTCAAAATTACCGGTTACCCTAAAAAGGCAGAGAAAGACTTCACGGCATCGTTTGCATTCCGGCTGAATGCCAACAGTGACTGGGTCAGAAAAGATGTCAGCTTTGAAGTGTATCCCTATAAGACGGTGCTTTCGGATTATAACCATGCGGATTTCATCAATCCCAAGAGTGACCAGTATCCGGCAGAAAACGAGTCTGTCGATCTGCTGAATTACTACGGGAAAATGTATCATTCGGATCATTCGTTCCCTAAACTCGGAGAATCCATCCGTCAGATCTTCCTGGGATGGTCGGAGAACAACGGCGGCGACCCCGTCTACTACCGCTATACCCCAACGAAAAAAGGCTTGAATATCCTGTATCCTTTGGGAACGGCAGAACTCCCGAAGGAGTTTATGGCGGAGATCAGTTCCATGTGGTCGGAGGATGACCACTACTATTTCATTCAGACACTGACCGGATATACCGGTTCCAGCCGTGATCTGGAGATTCCGGCAGGGCTGCAAAAGGTTGCCCTGGAGGCAGACGTAGACCGTGTTTCCGTTCCGGCATCCGTTCTGGAAATCACCAGCACGCTGAAGGTAAAGGATTCCTACGATGTCTCAGAAAAGAATCCGGCGCTCACGTCCCGGGACGGCGTTTTGTACAACAAAGCCTGCACGGAACTGTATGCAGTGCCGTATGCGAAAACGGAGATCACCGTTCCGGAGACGGTGAAAAAGGTGACTTTTCCGGAAGAAAATCAGATTCAGAGCCTAACTTTTCAGTCCGCAGAGCCGCCGGAAATTGAACTACGCCGGCTGGATCATGCAAAAATCTATGTGCCGGATGATGCCTACTTCGACTATCTGAAAAAGTGGGCAATGCGTCTTGGCACAAACCAGCTCGTTCCCCAGAGCGACAAGAATCCCACGGATTTCTATACCCAGGATGACGCCATTTTGCTAAATACAGAAAACGGCACTGTGCTGTACGGTCTGACAGAACAGGTAGCCGGTACTTATGCCGTGCCGGAGGGAGTGACCGAGATTCGGAAGGGCGCATTTGAGGGAAGAGACTTGAAAGCGCTGATTCTGCCTGCATCCCTGCAAACGCTGGACAGCGGTGCATTCAACGGGCTGGACGGCACGCAGATCTACTTCCAGGGTGAGACTGCTCCGGCTGCGCAGGCGGACAGCTTTTCTGAGAATATCGGCGGTCTGCACATTCCGGCGTTCAGCATGGAGTTTGATACGGAACAGTGGAATACCTATGATATTCCCATCGCCGCTGAGGCGTATGCCATTTGTGAAACGGACGGCAACGTCTATTTCCAGGAACAGGACGGTGCAACACTTCTGACCGCTGCGCCGGATACTGTGCATTTCAGTGCGGAGAGTCTGCCGGGCGTTTCCATCAAAACCATCGGCAGCCGTGCGTTCCGGAATTGTTCCGGGCTGATGACCGCAGAACTGCCGGAGGAGACCAAAGAAATTCAGCAGAACGCTTTTTCCGGGTGCAGTGCTTTGGAATCGGTGGTGTCCTTGTCTGAGGATGAACTGACCATCGGCGACGGCGCATTCGACAACTGCATGATGCTCTACTGCGTTGCCTGCAATGCGGCATCTGCGGTGATGGAGGGAAACTATGCGCCCGGCAACAACAGCTTTTTCTACCGCCCGTATGATTCCTATGGATACGCCGGCTGCTTTGCGGAATTTACCTATCGGTACCGAATGGAGACCGGCGCAGACGGTGTTGCCGGTGTCTACGGAAGTTCCGGGGAAGAGAGTTACCTGTTGTCCGTTTCCGGCAACTTGAACGGAACATATACCTTAGCACCGAACACCGTGGAAATTGCATCGGGTGCATTCTCCCGGTGTCAGAATGCGTTTTTCATTGCACCTGAAAGCTTTGCGTCAGTCATGTTTGTGGACGATGCGGCGTTCCAAAATTCGGGTATCAGCGGAAAACTGACATTTTCAGATGCCTTTTCACTGCTGGGCAGCAATGCGTTTCAGGATTGCAGCAATCTGACTGCCGTGCATTTTGAGACTGGTTCTACACTGCGTTCCATTCCGTCCAATGCGTTTGCCGGGTGTACAGCGCTTTCTGAGGTGACCTTTGGAGCAAACAGCTGCGTGGAATCCATTCATGACGGTGCATTTGCAGAAACAGCTTTGCACAGCTTTACGTTCCCGGAGACCACAAACGAGGTCTATTACAATATTTTCGGCGGCTGTGATGCGCTGGAAGAGATTCGCTTTGCCGGAGAAACACCGCCGAATCTGATCGGATACGGACAGGGCAGTGATTTTGTGTTCCAGTCCAAGTCAGACGGCAGTGTCAACACAGTGCCGCTGGCTGTGCCGGACGGCTGCCGGGAAACCTATGCGGCGGCGTGGCAGTATCCCTATGCAGGTTTTTCCGACCTGGAAAGTCTTTGCAGCGAATATTACGCAGAGTCAGCCGGAGACGGTACATCCATCGAGGAGATCGCACAGGAGATCACAGATACATTCCTGCCCAAGTGGCAGACGCTTTGGGATCTGCTGGGGTGCAGCGAAACAGCACCGGAACCGGACCGGGAGGAAGTCCTGGAAAAACTAAAACAGGCAGAGGAGGATATGCGGCAATGGTGATCGAACAGTCAGAACATATTATTACAGAGGTCAAAAAGGCATTTATGGGAAAGGATGAGATCATCCGGAAAGTTTTGATGACCATTTATGCCGGCGGTCATATTCTGCTGGAGGATTGTCCGGGCGTGGGAAAGACTACGCTGGTGCTGGCGTTTGCCAATGCGCTGGGGCTGGACTTTAAGCGTATCCAGTTTACCACAGATACCACGCCGTCAGACATTACCGGCTTTTCCATGTTCAACCGGGTGAACAATCAGTTCGAGTATCACAGCGGTGCGGTAATGTGCCATCTGCTGCTGGCAGATGAGATCAACCGTACTTCACCGAAAACCCAGTCGGCGCTTTTGGAGTCCATGGAAGAGAAGAACGTGACCGTAGACGGCGTGACCCATCCGCTGCCCAGTCCGTTTATCTGCATCGCAACGCAGAACCCTCTGGGCGCATCCGGTACGCATCCGCTGCCGGAATCCCAGCTGGATCGTTTTATGATACAGCTTTCCATCGGCTATCCGTCCTGCGAGGATCAGATCAAGATTCTGAACGCCAGACGCTATACCAATCCGCTCCATGAGATCAAGCCGGTCTGCGATGCCAAGAGTCTGATGCAGGTGCAGGACTATCTCTCCGCCATCAAGGTGACAGAGGATATCATGCGCTATGCCATCCGCCTGTGCGAGGAGACACGGGTGCATCCCTTTGTGGAACTGGGCATCAGCCCTAGAGGTGTGATCGCACTCATCCGCATGGCAAAGGCAAACGCTCTGGTAGAACAGCGGAACTATGTAGTTCCGGAGGATGTGCAGAGCGTGTATCTGGATGTCTGCGTCCATCGTCTTGTCCTGCGTCCCCAGGCACTGATCGAGGGCGTGAACAAGGTGCAGATTTTGCAGGGAATCCTGGAAAAGGTGAAACCGCCGGTGACCATCGGAGGAAAGCTGTCATGATCCGGCACAAGGTGAGCTACTTTTTGTCCATCGCAGTTGTGCTGGTGCTGTTGTTCTTCTTCCCGAAACCGATTCTGCTGGCAGTGCTGTTTCTGGAGATTGCCCTGCCGCTCCTGGCACTCGTTCTGCTCCGGATGGATATTGCTGCAATGACCCTTTCGTTACAAGCACCGGTGACAAGCAATGTCAATGCGCCGCTTGCGCTGGATATCACCTATAAGGCAAAGCGTCCGCTGTTTTCGGTGTCTGCAGTGGAAATGACCCTGGAGATGCAGAACCTGCTGTTTCACACACAGGAGGAACGCTGGCTGCGGATCGGTCTTTCTTCCCGGAAAAGCTCTCATGTGGAGTTTACGCCGGATATGTGCGGCGAATGGTTTATCCGGGCATCTGGTGTGCAGTGCCTGGACGTCTTTGGGTTCTGTGCCGCCGCAGTACCCTGCGAGTTGTTCTGCCGTGTTAAGGTGATGCCGGAACAGAATGACATCACCATCATGACCGACCAGGCATCCCGGGCAAAGCCGGAAGTCGGTTCGTTCCGGGTCTACCAAAAGGGAAACGATACCGCAGAGGTGTTCGAACTGCGGGAGTATCAGGAGGGCGATGAGCTGAAAGCCATCCACTGGAAACTGACCAGCAAGATGGATCGGCTGATCGTGCGGGAATACAGCGATTCCACCCGGTATGACACCATCGTACTGTATGACATTGCGCTGAAGGCAAACGGCGAGGACGTGGACAAGACACTGCTTTCCACATCCATCGGCGCAGTGGAAAGTCTGAGCCGTGCGCTGGTGCGTGCCGGAATCCCGCATATGGCGGCGTTTGTCTTTCAGAGCCGCATCATTTCCGCACCCATTGCAGCGGAGGCAGATGCCGCAGAATTTCTCTATACGCTGCTGTCCTATCCGCTGGCGGAGAACAGCGGCATCGCCTGTCAGTTTTTCCTGGCAGGGCAGATCCAGCAGAACTATGAGAGCATGGTGTACTTTACCATACACAGCTTTCCCAAGGAACTGGCGCTGATCCCGGCGGATGTGAACCTGGATGCCGTAGTGGTCACGGACAAGGATGGCGTACCTGTTGTGACACAGCCGGCAAGGGCGAAAGTGCTGGTCGAAGTACCGGTGACATATCTGCGGAAAAACCGGAGTTTCCGCATTATACTATAAGAATCCATTTCCGGACATTGTGCTGAGGAGGTGTATCCAGATGCAGCTGCATCGAAAACCAAAAAAGAAACCGGAGACCATGCCAGTTTTTACGGAGCAGCCTCCTGTGTACAATATGATTTTGGAGTGTATTTGCGCCGGACTGTTTTCTGCCGGGTTCTGTGTGTCATTCCTGCGCTACGGAACGGCAGAGGTGCCGCTTTTCTGGGTACTGCTGTGTGCAGCTGCGGCGGTTTTGTGCCGCTCGCTGTCCCTCTGGAAACCGTTTCGCAAAACGGCGCTGCTGGTTCCGAACGGGCTGGCACTGCTGGTGCTGCTGATCGGTTTTTCGGACTGCAAAAACGGAGCGATCCTTTTTCTCAACAGCGTGATCTCCAGATGGAACACGGTGAGCCATGATGCAGTCTCGCTTTTGGGCGGCACAGGCACAGCCGGCGTTTTCTCTCTGATCTTTACCATTCTGCTGATCGCCGCCTGGGGATATCTCCTGGTGCAGATCAACAAACCAACTGTCAGCTTTTTCGTTCTGCTGGTTCTGACGCTGCCGGCATTGCTCCTGCAATGCTTTTCCGGCATCGGCGTGGGGCTGTATCTGACCGGCTGGCTCTTACAGCGCATCTGTCACTGTGAGCGTTCTTTCAGCTGGAAAAAGGTGGGATGGTTCGTCACAGCGTCTGCGGTGATTCTGAGTGCGGCAGTGGTGTCCGGCAGCCGGGAATTCCACACGGTGAATGTGCTGCGTGAGAATGTCCGTGCAGCGATCACACGGGTGCGTTACGGCGAGGACACACTGCCGAAAGGAGATCTGTCCAAGGCGTACCGGATGAACCGGGGTGATAAAGATCGGCTCATGGTGCGCCAGACCCAGTCGAAAGATCTGTACCTGCGTGGATTTGTGGGTGCAGACTACGACAACGGCAAATGGCAGGAACTGAACCGTTCGGACTTCCGGGGAGAAAATGACGGCATCGAGTCCTGGTTTGCGGAACATCAGTTTTCACCGTCTCAGCAGTACTGCAAATACGGCACTGCCGGCGGGGAACAGTTCCCGAAAAACCGTGTCTCCGTCGAAAACAACGGCGCAGACCGGCGGTATGTCTACCTGCCCTATTCGGCAGGCCAGCCGGACTGTTCCACCAGAGTCCACCGGGATGCGGCGGTGCAGTCTGCCGGGCTGTTCGGCACAAAGCAGTATGATTTCACGGAATACGCCAACGACTATCCGGGAGAACTGCTCTATGTGGACGACTGGGCAATGCACCCGGAGACAAAGGCAGAAAAGGCGTATCTGGACTGCGAGGCGATCTACCGCAGTTTCGTGTACCAGAATTACCTGGATATCCCGGAAGAACTGCGCTCTGTGATACAGGAAAAGTTTCATGATCCATCCTATACGGAGACGGATAACACCGTCTACCAGGTGACCCAGCACATCCATGACGTTCTGGAAAACACCTCGTCCTACCAGATGGAGCCGGGGCGAACCGATTCCGAAGAGCCGCTGGAAAAGTTTCTGAACGGCGGAACGGGAAACTCTGCCTTTTATGCAACGGCGGCAGTTCTGGCGTATCGTTCGTTTGGCATTCCGGCACGGTATGCCGAGGGCTACTACGTTAATGGTACGCTGGTGCGGGACAAGGTCAGCGCACAGCTCACGGCAAAGGATGCCCACGCTTGGGCAGAAGTCTACATGGACGGCATGGGCTGGATTCCCATTGATGCGACACCGGGGTATTATCACGATGTCTATACCCTGATGCAGATGGTACAGCAGCCGCAGAACGTGGAAAAGGTGAAGATCGCCGATGACAGCGAGACACAGACCGGCAATGTGCAGAACAAGAGCAAACGGGATACTTCCGGAGGAAGTGTCCTGGATACGGTGGAAAATGCGGCGGTGCTGCTGTTGGGAATCGCTGCGCTGCTGCTAATTCTGGCGGCTGTGGGAACTGCTGTCCTGGAAGTGCGCATTACGGTAACGCAGGTTCGTTCTCAGAACCGGTACCGGAAAGCTGATGAACGAAAAAAACAGGATATTCTCTGCATGATGATCCCAAAAATGCTGCATTGCATGGGCGTGGAAATGCACATCGGCTGGCAGGCGGAAACGGCGGAACAGCGGATGAAAGAAAAAATCCCGGAACTGCGTGACGGAGAATACGAGCGTGTCAACCAGTTGATGGAAAAGTACATCTACGGGGAAACGGCGCTTCAGCCCTATGAAGTCCGTGTGCTGACATCGTTTCTGAAAAAGATATCTGATCCAAAGCGAAAGACGCTCACTCGCCGGGAACGGTTTCAGATCCGGCGTGCAGGGATATTGATGACAGAAGAAAACAATGATTGACAAATGATGATAAATTATGGTATACTATAGGCAGAACCGAACCAAGTCCGCCTGTCGGATTTGCACGGTATTGCCTATGATTTAGGGTATGTGAAGAAATGAAACGGGGTTCGCAGCGGCACTTCTTTGCGGTTTGCCTTTTCCATCCGATCTGAAAGGAAGATACAGCAGTGGAGATCTTAGAAACATTCAGCACAGACCATGAGACACAGTCCGACTATCAGCTGACTTCACAGCAGGCAAAAGAGCAGATGCGCTTTTTCCGGAATGTGTTTACCGTGGTGCGCCTTTTGAAGGGCGAAGATCTGGAAGGCATCCGGGAAAGCACAGAAGATGCGTCTTTTTGCGAATGCTACGATTATTGGGGCAAGGGACAGCCGTGTGAAAACTGCATTTCCATGCAGACACTGCGGGACAGACAGCAGCACACGAAACTGGAATTTCTGGGGACAGATATCTACCAGGTCTTTTCCCGTTATGTTGAAGTGGACGGAAAGCCCTGTGTGATGGAACTGATCCGGAAACTGGACAGCGATTCGCTGATCGGGGCAAGTGAACGGGACAAGCTGATCCGGCAGCTGTCGCATTATCATGTGGAACTGTACCGGGATGCACTGACCGGAGCGTATAACCGGCGGTATCTGGAAGACAGATCCAGACAGAAGAAGTTTACCGGCGGCGCTGCCATGATCGACCTGGATGACTTTAAGGTGTACAATGACACCTGCGGTCACGATGCCGGGGATATGGTGCTGGAAACGGTGGTCAAGGTGATACGGGAAAGCTCTGACAGCAATGATGTGCTGATCCGCTACGGCGGCGATGAGTTTGTACTGCTGTCGGCAAATGCGGATGAGCAGGAGTTTTACCGAAAGCTGCACCACATTCGCCATAAGATACACAATGCTCCGGTCCCGGGGTATTCCGGTATCCACCTTTCGGTTAGCATCGGCGGCGTGTACTGTGAAAATACACTGCTGGATGAGGCGATACACCGTGCGGATGTTCTGATGTACCAGGCGAAGAACAAGAAAAATGCAGTGATTATCTCTGAGGCAGATTCTGTTGCGGACAAGGAAAGCAAGCAGGAAATTTTGATCGTGGACGATTCGGAGATGAACCGTGCGATTCTGGCGGAAATGCTGGGAGATTCGTATATCATTCACGAGGCGGTCAACGGCGAAGAGGCGCTGCATCTGCTGGAACGGCAGGGGACAAGCATTTCCCTGGTGCTGCTGGATATCATTATGCCTGTGATGGACGGCTTTGAACTGCTGCATCATATGGCAGAAAATCATTGGATCGACGATATCCCGGTCATTATGATCTCCAGCGAGGATTCTTCCTCCTCCGTGAAAAAAGCTTATGAAATGGGCGTTTCAGACTATATCAGCCGTCCGTTTGATGCGAGAGTTGTCTACCGCCGTGTGTTCAACACCATCAAGCTCTACGCCAAACAGCGGCGTTTGATCTCCATGATAAGCGAACAGGTACGGGAGAAAGACAAAAACAACAGCATGATGGTCAGCATTCTCAGCCAGATCGTAGAGTTCCGGAACGGAGAAAGCGGCAGCCATGTCATCCACATCAAGCGCCTTGCAGAACTGCTGCTGGATCAGCTGGAACGGAAAGACACAAAGTACGAGATCACAAGTGCAGATCAGATGCTGATTCCGCTGGCGGCTGCGCTGCATGATATCGGCAAGATCGGCATTGACGAGAAGATTCTGAACAAGCCGGGACGGCTGACCAAGGAAGAGTTTGAGATCATGAAAACCCACACAGTAATTGGCGCCAATATGCTGGAGAGCCTGGCGATCTACCAGAGCGAGCCGCTGGTTCGTGTGGCGCATGACATATGCCGGTGGCATCACGAACGATTCGACGGAAAGGGATACCCGGACGGGCTTGTGGGCGATGAGATCCCCATTTCGGCACAGGTGGTTTCGCTGGCAGACGTATATGATGCACTGGTGAGCGAACGGGTATATAAAAAGGCGTTTTCCCATGAGAGAGCCATTCAGATGATTCTGAACGGGGAATGCGGTGCGTTTAACCCGGTTCTGCTGGAGTGCCTTCTGGAGATACAGGACACGCTGAAACGGGAACTGGTGGAACAGAGCAAGAACGCCTATGAATACGCTGCGTTGTGAAATCGAGGGAATGAGATCATATGACAATACAGGAATGTTATACAAAGATGGGTGCAGATTATGCGCCTGTGTTACAGCGGCTGGGCAGCGAACGGATCGTGACGAAGTTCGCCCTGCGCTTTTTGGAGGATAAGACGTTTTCCGGTCTTTGCGATGCGCTGGATGCGCACGATGCCGAAGAGGCGTTTCGCATGGCGCACACGCTGAAAGGCATTTGCCTCAATCTGGGATTTGAACCGCTGCGGCAGGCAAGCTCGGAACTGACCGAGGAACTGCGTGGGCGAGACCTTTCGGTGGACTACGCAGACGCTTTCCAGGCAGTGAAAACCCGGTATCAGCAGACGGTGTCTGCGATTCGTGGCATTGCCGGATAATTTTTGGAAAATGAAAAAGCATACAGTATTTCCGGGAACGGATACTGTATGCTTTTTTGCATTTTAAGAATGCCTGTACAGATCGCAGCCTGCATCGTGGGAATACAGGATGCCAACCGCCTGTAAATACGCATAGATGATGGTACTGCCGACAAATTTCATGCCACGCTTTTGCAGGTCGGTGGAAATGGCATCGGACAGGGGACTTGTGGCTTTTCCGGTTTCGTAAAAGATCCTGCCCTGTGTGAACTGGCACAGATAGTTATAAAAGCTGCCGAATTCGGCGGAAATGGCAAGGAAGATCGCCGCATTCCGGACGCTTGCCTGGATCTTGCGCCTGTTTCGCACAATGCCCTTGTCCGCAGCCAAAGCACTGCACTTTTCCGCTGTATAGGCGGCGATTTTTTCTGCCTGGAAATCATCGAACGCCTTTCGGAAATTTTCCCGTTTGTTTAGGATACACTCCCAGGAAAGCCCTGCCTGGAATGATTCCAGGAGCAGCATCTCAAACAGATAGGCGTCGTCTGTCCGCAGAACACCCCATTCCCTGTCGTGATAGGCGATGTACTTCGGGTTGTTTGGATTGCACCATTTGCAGCGGTTGGGCATGAGAAATCCTCCTTTTTGTCAGAGACAGAGCAGGCATTTATGATTCCAGAGAAAGGTAGTACTCATACAGCGGAATCGCCTGGTGAATGGCGAATGTGGTGTGGAAACGATGTGTCTCCAGGTCGGACTTGATTTTTGCAATTTCTGTATTGAGATAGCCGGGATGTTCCTTTTCCTCTTCATAGAAAGTGACATGGTCGCCCTCGCTGTTCTCGTCCGCCTGCACTGCGATTTCCAGGTTGCAGTCGTTTTTCTCGTTGTAGTCGTAGACAGACCGGGATGCACCGGTCTGTACCTCTGCCACCAGCTTTTCCACGGCAGCAGCACTGTCACGGTATGCCATGAGAATGGTCTCGTTGGCAATCTGGGTGATAGAGTCGTATACGTTATGTGTTTCGCCGGCATCATCTGTGTAGTCATAGCGGACGATCCAGAACGGCAGGCAGTAGGAGACGGACAAGTCCTTCGATTCGGCGTACTGCTGTGCAGTTTCGATGAACTTTACCTGCTGATACCGTGCGGCGTCATTGTTTTTCCAGTTATATTCGGAATTTGTCCAGACCTCCACATCGTAGGATACGCCAGCCAGCCGGGCATCATAATCCACCATGCTGTTATACTCTGCCACCCGGTCGAATACCCGATAGATGGCGGTCTGATAGCTGTCCTCATACAGCCAGGTCTTTTCACCGGTCAGCAGATAGACCTTCATGTTTCTGGCGTAGGCGTTCCTGACAAAGGTTTCCACCATATTCACGCTGTTTACCAGCTTGTTTGCACCGATGGAGTAGTAGATCTCGGTGACACCGTAGAACTCCATGGCATCCAGGAACTTGCTCTGCGTGTCGGCGTCGTCATCAATGCCGTAGAGCGCCGCCTTTTTGCCTTTCCAATACCAGGTGGCGCAGTTCATGCTTGTCTCTTCTGTGATGGGATAAACATCCGCCGTGCTGGAATTGTACAGGTATTTTGTGTCACCGGTCAGCCCCAGCGTTTCATTGCTTACCAGATAAAACCGGTCAATGGAGTAGTCCAGGGGACGTTCCATTTGGGTTTCAATGGTACTCTTTAGATTACCCGAGATCTGATAGTTGTATTCTGATCTGGAGATATAGCCGTTTTTCACTGCATCTGCATAGGACATTCCCACCAGCTGTTCCAGCGGATTCTGCAGTGCTGGTGCGGTCAGCAGCTGCCGCATCCGGCAAAGGTCAAGACCATCCAGTCTGCCGTCTGCATTGCAGTCGCCTGCCTGCCAGTCAGCAAGTGTGGTATCCGGAACCTGCAGCAGCCACTGCTGCATCAGCACAATATCTGCGGCGTTTCGTTTTCCGTCTCCGTTGACATCTCCGGTGATGCGGGAATCCTCTGGAGCGTCTGTTTCTGCGGCGTACAGTGACGGCTGGGGCAGCGCTGCCGCCAGGAACAGGCACGACAGCAGAGCAGCAAGTGTTTTCTTCATATGGTTCATCCTTCCGTTGTCTTTTGCTCATTATACCATGTTTTGTACGGAAAAGTCAACGAAACCGACGGAATTTCATGCGATTTTGGCAGATACAGGATTCCGCTGAAAAAAGTTTTGGAAAGTATCAAATTTTCTCTTGACAAGTTAGAATAACAGTGTTATAATAACAGTGTTATAGAAAGGAAGTGCGAAATGAGAAAAGAATCAGCCGGCGTTACAGAGGCACTTCTGAAAAGTGCAGAACAGGAATTTCTGGCGCACGGATTTCACGATGCCAGCCTCCGGAGAATCTCTGCGGAAAGCGGCGTCAGCACCAATTCCATCTATACCCGGTTCGGTGACAAAGCAGGACTGTTTGAAACGCTTGTCAAGCCGGCGGCAGATGGCTTGATGCAGATCTATATGGATTCTGTGCAGGCAGCGTCAGATGTTTCGGAAGTCACCGATGCCATTGCCTGCGGGAACCGGGGAACAGACGATGTCCTGGTGTATATTTACGAGAATTTCAACGCATTCCGGCTCATTTTCTGCTGTTCTGCCGGGACGGAATACGAGACCTATTTCGACAGGCTGGCAGGGATCGAAGAAAGCTATTACAAGAAGTTTGCCGTGCAGTTTTCGGCAGGGGAAAAGGTGGATGACTTCTTCATCCATGTGATCTGCCGGACAGGCTGGCAGTATGTCTATGAACTCGTGTCCCACAATATGGACTTCGAAAAGGCAAAGCTTTTTATGGATGATATCCGCAAGTACAGCTATGCCGGCTGGAAAGCGGTGCTTGGTCTTACGTAACCTGTGCTTGTTTTTGTGGAACTGCGGTTACAGGAACTTGTTCGCATAAAAATGAAGTTGTATGTTTTTTCAGCAAAATCATTTTATGAGAGCAAGTTCTAAAATTTGCATATAGGTTAGTGAAATCTAACTATATAATTCTAAAGGAGGAATCACATTGAAACAAAAGGGAAAAAGTTCGTTTCAGAGACTGATGGGGTACGCCGGAAAGCGAAAGTATCTGACATACCTTTCATTGGCTCTTGCGGTAGTGAGTGCAGTGATCGCTCTGATCCCGTTTTATGAGATCTGGCGCATCATCAAAGAGGTGCTGGAAGTCCGGCCGGATTTCAGCCAGGCGGTACATATCAAAACATACGGCTGGTATGCAGTAGGAGGCGCTCTGCTTTCCATGCTGTTTTACATTGCGGCGCTGATGTGTTCCCATCTGGCGGCGTTCCGGGTGCAGGCGAATATGCGGATTGCCATGATGGAACACATTATGAAGCTGCCGCTGGGATACGTGGAAAGCGAGGGAACGGGTAAGATCCGGAAAATTGTTTCGGATTCCAGCGCAGCCACGGAAACGTATCTGGCGCACAACCTCCCGGACAAGGCGGTTTCCATCGCAACGCCCATTGCGCTGCTTGCGGTAATGGCAGTGTTTGACTGGCGGCTGGGGCTTATGTGTCTGATTCCGGCGGCGATCGCTTTTGTGCTGATGGGTTCGGCGATGATGGGGCCAAAGCTGGCGGCAGACATGAAGGAATACCAGAATGCACTGGAATCCATGTCGTCCGAGGCTGTCGAGTATGTGCGTGGCATTCCGGTGGTCAAGACTTTCGGGCAGACCATCTTTTCGTTCCGTCGGTTCAAAAAGGCTATTGACGAGTATGAAAAGTGGACGGTTTCCTATACCAAGAGCATGATGATGCCCATGGTCGGATTCACCACTGCGGTAAACGCTGTGTTTGCCGTTCTGATTCTTTCGGCATACCTGTTCACCGGACACGGCGTGACCGATACGTTTATTCTGAATCTGCTGTTCTATATTCTGATCAGTTCGATTCTGACCGTAACGCTGATGAAGATTGCCTATGCCGGGGAGTCCAATATGATCGTAACGGATGCGCTGAATCGTATGGACAGCATCCTGGATCTTTCTCCGCTGGCAGAGGCAGAAAAGCCGAAAAGCCCGGCGAACGCCAGCGTTTCCATGGAAAATGTGGTATTTGCCTATGACGGTTCTGAGCGGAATGCGATCGACGGCATTACCCTGGAGATTCCGGCAGGACAGCACATTGCCCTTGTGGGGCCGTCCGGCGGCGGAAAGACTACCCTCGCCTCACTGGCTGCACGGTTCTGGGATGTGAAAAGCGGTTCTATCCGCATCGGCGGCACTGATGTAAAGGAGATTGACGGAAAGGAACTGATGAACCAGGTCTCTTATGTATTCCAGGACAGCAAGCTGCTCAAGATGAGCATTCTGGAAAATGTCAGAATGGGCAGACCGGATGCCAGCGATGCAGAGGTAATGCAGGCACTGCGGGATGCACAGTGCATGGATATCATCGAGAAGTTCCCGGATGGAGTCAATACCCAGATCGGGGCAAAGGGTGTCTATGTCTCCGGCGGTGAGGCACAGCGGCTTTCCATTGCAAGAGCCTTTCTGAAAAATGCGCCGGTGCTGATTCTGGATGAGGCAACGGCTTTTGCAGACCCGGATAATGAGATGCTGGTACAGCAGGCGTTCGAAAAGCTTTCCAAAGACAAGACTGTCATCATGATCGCCCACCGGCTTTCGACCATCACCAATGCAGACTGCATTTATGTGCTGGCAGACGGCAAAATTGCGGAGAGCGGAACACATGAAGAACTGCTTGCCGCAAACGGCGTGTATACGCATATGTGGAATGAATACAATAGATCTGTCAACTGGCAGGTCGGAAAGACAGGTGCTGCGCAATGATTGAAAAATTAAAGCATAAATATGCGCTTTCGGACAAGGGCGCAAAGGATATGATCAGAGCAATTTTTGCCGTTGCACTTGCAAATCTGGTGCTGATGATGCCGGTGGGACTGCTGTACTTTCTGGCGTCCTATCTGCTGGACGGGGAAGTGCCGAGAGAAAAGCTGCCGTTTTTCATTGCGGCAATCGTGGCCATTCTGCTTTTGATCGCTCTGACAACGATTTTTCAGTATCGTTCCACGTTCTTTTCCACCTATGTAGAGAGCGGCGTGCGGCGAAGAACCCTTGCGGAAAAGCTGCGGAAGATTCCGCTTTCCTTCTTTGGCAAGAAAGATCTTGCCGATCTGACCAATACCATTATGGCAGACTGCGCTCTGCTGGAGACAGCGTCCTCTCACTGGATTCCGGAACTGATCGGCGCTATGATCTCCACCACGATCATCGTGCTTTCCCTGTTCTTTTTCCAGTGGAAGATGGCGCTGGCGGCGATTTGGGTCATGCCGGTGGCATTTTTGATCGTGCTTTGTTCCAAGAAGTTTCTGAAAAATATGCTGGAAAAGGCATCGGTCTACAAGGTGAACTGCCTGGACGGTATCCAGGAAGGACTGGAGACCGTGCGTGATTTGCGTTCGTACAACATGACCGACTCGTACATGAAAGGGCTGACCAAGAAGATAAAGGCAGTGGAAAAGCACGCCGCCGTTCTAGAATTCACCAATGCGGCTTTTGTCTGCTCAGCACAGATGATCCTGAAACTGGGCATGGGAACTGTGGCAGTTGTAGGCAGTATGCTTCTGGTAAGCGGCGAGATCAATGTTCTCACATTCTTTATGTTCCTGCTGGTGGTGACTCGGATGTACGAACCGCTGCAGATCTCCCTGCAAAACCTTTCCGCAATCATCAGTGCAGACGTGAACTGTAAGCGGATGGATGAGATTTTGTCCCACGAGGAACAGACCGGCAGCGACGTTCTGACCAACCAGGGATATGACATTTGTTTCGATCACGTGGCGTTCTCCTACAAGAGCGGAGAGCAGGTGCTTTCGGATGTCAGCTTTACGGCAAAGCAGGGCGAGGTAACGGCGCTGATCGGTCCGTCCGGCGGCGGAAAGACTACGGTTTCCAGACTGGCGGCTCGTTTCTGGGACAACGACAAGGGAAAGATCACAGTCGGCGGCATGGACGTTTCCCGGATCGACCCGGAGAAACTGCTCTCCATGTATGCCATCGTGTTCCAGGATGTCACGCTGTTCAACAACACCGTTCTGGAAAACATCCGGATCGGCAGAAAGGATGCAACAGACGAAGAGGTCATGGCGGCTGCCAAGCTGGCGCACTGTGAGGACTTTGTAGAGCGTATGCCGGACAAGTGGAACAGCATGATCGGTGAAAACGGCTCTGAGCTTTCCGGCGGCGAAAGGCAGCGTATCTCCATCGCCAGAGCGTTTCTGAAAGATGCGCCGATCATTTTGATGGATGAGGCGACGGCATCTCTGGATGTGGACAACGAGTCCTTGATACAGGAGTCCATCTCCAAGCTGATCCGGAACAAGACCGTTCTCATCATTGCACACAGAATGCGCACCGTTGACGGCGTAGACAAGATCGTTGTGCTGAAGGACGGAAAGGTTGCGGAAATGGGCAGCCCGGATGCGCTGCGTGCGGAAAACGGCATTTACAAGCACATGATCGACACCCAGGTCAAGACAAACAGCTGGAAATACTGATCGTTTCCGGAAATGACAACAGCCCCGGCATACCGTGGAAAAGCGGTACTGCCGGGGCTGTTTTTGTTTCAAAGGTCAGACTGCTTGCTTTCAGCGCCGACCTTTGACTTAAAGAGATTGGAAAATAGTCTCATACGTCTTGATCTCCTGGAAAGTGTTTTTTCAGAGACTGAACTTTCTCTGAAAAGGGGATATCAATCGTTTAACATATTGGGACGAGAAATGCAAGTCTGACAGAGGATTACCCCTTGCAAAACAAATGTTATCGTTATTTTATTTGAAAAGGCGTGCCTTGTGTGGATATTCCATAAGTGAGTATAGATTGTGATGATCCCCCTGTCAGCTTAAGCTGACATCCCCCTTTTCAAGGGGGACTTTTCTATAATTTGAATTTTGTGGAAAATACTTTTTTTCTGCTGTCATTGCAAAAGTGCAGACAATATGCTATAATCAAATGGAAAGCGATACCCGGAAAGAAATGAGGTGCAGTATGGAAAATAACAGCATTCGGCATGAGATCGTGTCCAGCAACCCCGATATTGATGTGCGGTTTTATCTGTCCGAGGACAGCGGCGGCTATGTTGCGCCGCACTGGCACAACAGCCTGGAACTGGTGTACATGATCGAGGGGAGCATGGTGACACAGTTTGAAAACAACGTGCGCCAGACGCTGCACCCCGGAGAATTTTCCATCGTCAACCCCAGAGTGATCCATTCGGTGACGGCGCAGAAAAACAAGGCGCTGGTGCTGCTGATCCCCAGCGCTGTGCTGGAAAAGTATATTCCGGCGTATGACCTGCTGGAATTTCACGTGGATATGCACCCCGAACATCCGGTGGATGTCACACGGCTGGAACGCATCAAGAAAATTTTCACGGATATGTATATCGTCTATGATGTGCGTCCGGATGCGTATCTGCTCAAGTTCAACAGCCTGCTCTATGACCTGTTGTATACGCTGGTGCATTCCTATTCCATCCGGCTGACGGACAAGGCAGTCAATAAGCGGAATCGTTCCATCAACAAGGTCAAGAACATCATGCGGTATATCGAGGATCACCACAGCGAAAAGATCGTGATGGAGGATATTGCAGCGCATTTCGGCTACAATCCCGACTATCTGTCCAAGCTTTTCAAGAAACAGCTGGGGCTGACGGTGATGCAGTACCTGTATGAGATACGCCTGCACAAAGTTGTCCGGGATCTGCAGGAAACGGATCACAGTATCGGAACGATTTTTGAAGATCACGGCTGCACCAATTATAAGTACGCCATGCAGCTGTTCAAGGAGCGCTATCACTGTACGCCAAAGGAAAAACGCCGGGAGTTTCGGAAATAAAACAGCACGGAACAGGGGCTTGAGTTGGCTTGATACAGCGATGCCTAAAATAGGATATCTATGGGCAAATCTGCATAAATATCGGATTTGCCCTATTTTGTTGTCTGAATACCGCCTTTTCTGTTGTCGGGATATCGGTTATAATAGAGACAACAAAAACACGAAAGGAGGAAACCTACCATGGCTTCCGCTTCAAAAACAAAAATCAGCTTTTGGGAACGTTTTTCCTATGGCTGCGGAGATCTGGGCTGTAACATCATCTACTCCGCAATGTCCGCATTCCTGCTCTTTTATTATACCGATTATGTTCACGTCAGTGCCGCTACCATCGGTACCATCATGCTGCTGTCGAGAGTGTTCGACGGCGTCACCGACCTTATCATGGGCGTTATCGTAGACAGAACCAAGTCCCGGTTCGGCAAGTGCCGTCCGTGGATTCTGCGCATGGCAATTCCCTTTGCCCTTGCCGGAATCCTGCTGTTCTCCGTGCCGTCCGGACTGGGGGAGACCTCAAAACTGGTGTACATCTTTATTACGTATAACCTGGTGTCCTCTGTGGTCTACACGGCGATCAATGTGCCTTATGCCACACTGAATGCACTGATTACACAGAACCAGTACGAGCGTTCTGTCCTCAGCATCTTCCGTATGATCCTGGCAACTACCGGCACACTGCTCATCACCAATCTGACCCTGCCGCTGGTACAGTTCTTCGGCGATAACCTCTCCGCATGGACAAAGACATTCGCTGTGTTCGGCATCCTGGCAGTGATCGTATTTATGATTACCTTTACCGGAACAAAAGAACGTGTTGCACCGGCAAAGGAGACCAAGCAGGAGAAAGTGCCGTTCCTGAAAGGCATTGGCCTGCTGTTCAAGAACAAGTACTGGATCATGATTACCGTGACTCTGGTATTCATCTTCATCAACTACTCGCTGAACGGCGGTGCAGCCGTTTACTACGCAAAGAACATTCTCCACAATGAGAATATGGTCGGCACCATGAATCTGGTTGCAAACCTGGTGCAGATCGGCGTTATGTTCTTCACCGCATTCCTCATCAAGAAGATCGGCAAGCGGAATATGCTGATTATCGGCGCAGTCGTTTATGGCATCGGCTTTGCAATGTTCGGCTTTGTCGGCACAAATATGGCTGGCATCATCACCGCCTGCGTCCTCAAGGGCATCGGCAACGCCGGCATCTCTTCCTGTATGTTCGCTATCGTATCCGACACCATCGAGTACGGCGAATGGAAAACCGGCTATCGTACTGAAGGTCTCATCAACTCTGCATCCAGCTTTGGCTTTAAGGTAGGAAACGGTCTGGGTTCTGCTATCCTGGGCTGGGTCATCGGCGCAGCAGGCGCAAGCGCAGGCTCTGAGATCACCTTTATCTGGATCCCGGCAATCCTCTGTGTCGCACAGGTTGTTGTTATGCTGTTCTACAAGCTGGACAAGGAATATGACGGCATCGTAAAGGAACTCGCAAACGAAGGAGGAAATGAAAATGCTTAAAAATCCGATTCTCCCGGGTTTTAATCCGGATCCGTGCATCTGCCGCAAGGGCGATGATTATTACATGGCAGTTTCCACTTTTGAATGGTTTCCCGGCATTCCCATCTACCATTCCAAGGATATGAAGAACTGGGAACTGTACACCCATGTGCTGACCGATGACGAAAAGGTTGACTTGAAAAAGCTGCCCTCTGCCAAAGGCATCTGGGCGCCGTGTATGACCTACTGCGAAAAGGAAGACCAGTTCTATGTAGTCTATGGCGTGATGAACTCCATGAATGCCAGATACTTTGACGTGGACAACTTCCTTATCACTGCCAAGGACATCAAAGGTCCGTGGAGCGAGCCGGTATATCTGCATTCCTCCGGTTTTGATGCCTCCATTCTCCACGATGATGACGGCAGAAAGTACATCGTTTCCCTGGACTGGGAAACCCGTGCCGGCTATGAAAAGCCCGGCGCAATCTGCATGGTGGAATATGACCCGGAGAAGAAAGAGATCATCGGCTATCCGAAACGCATCTGGAAAGGCGGTACGGACAGAGGCTGCATCGAGGCACCGCATCTGACCAAGCGCAACGGTTACTACTATATCATGTGCGCCGAGGGCGGAACCGGTTATAACCACTGTGTGACCATGGGACGTTCTGAAAATGTGTGGGGTCCCTATGTGGGTGACCCGAAGAATCCCATTGTCACATCCAATCCGGCGGTCTCCAACGAGCGCCATGACCCGGATCACCTCAAGCCCAAGTATTACAACCCGGATGTGGTGCTGCAAAAGGCTGGCCACGGCAGCTATGTGGAAACTTCCCTGGGTGAGGTATATCTGGTGCATCTCTGCTCCCGTCCCTTTACACCGGAGCTGCGCTGCACACTGGGCAGAGAAACAGCGATCCAGAAAATGATGTGGACAGAGGATGGCTGGCTGCGCATGGCAGACGGCACGAACATTGCAAAGGAATACTGCGAAGAGAGCAGGCTGCCGGAGTATCCTGTGCCGCAGATCCCGAATTTCGACGACTTCGACAGCGACACCCTGGGCAACTGGTACTATGCGCCGAGAATCATGCCGCAGCGCTTTGCGGATGTTACGGCTCGTCCGGGCTGGGTGAGACTGCGTGGACAGGAGGCAAGAACTTCTCTGAACAAGACCAGCATTCTTGCCAGAAAGCTGACCAGTGTCTATGCACAGATCACCACAAAAATGGAATTTGTTCCGGAGGTGCATCAGCACAGCGCAGGACTGATCCTTTACTACGACAACATGAACTATATCAATCTCCGGAAGTACTACAGCGAAACGCTGGGGCAGAGTGCCATTTCGATCATCCAGCTGGAGAACGGCGAAAAGACGGAATTCGTGAACACCCGGATTCCAGTGGATGATGTACCGATCTACTTCCGCTTAGTGATAAACGGCAGACATTCTCAGTTCTATTGGAGCTATGACGGCGAGAACTACGAGAAGATCGGCATTCCGTTTGATACCACAAAGTTCTCCGATGAGTACTGTAAGTACGGCGAATTTACAGGGACTATGGTGGGAATCACCTGTGCAGACCGGGTAAAGCATCAGCACTATGCCGACTTCGACTTTTTTGAATATAAGGCAGACGAAACGAAAAATGTAGAATAAAAATCAGCATGGAAGGGAACTGACCGCAAATGCTGAAAGAAAACGACTGGGAGAAATTCCAGTCGTTTTTTGCTTTATGGTTTGGAAAATGCGAAAAAGATGAAAAAGCTGCTCTTTTTCGCTTGCCTTCTGCACGAAAGTTGAGATTCGGACATGAAAGATATTCTGAAAAAAGCTTGACAAGACGTGAAAAATGTGCTATACTATTTTAACACGAAATACAGAAAGGAAGTGCGTGCAGTGCAGACAAAGGGAACCAAAAAAATTTGTGACAACCGGCAGGCACGGCATGAGTATTTCATTCTGGAACGCTATGAGGCTGGAATTGCATTGCAGGGCAATGAAGTGAAGTCGATTCGGCTGGGTCATGTCAATCTGAAAGATGCCTGGTGTGACATTACAGACGGCGAGTTGTTCGTGAAAGGAATGCACATTTCACCTTATGAAAAGGACGGCTTGTTCCGGACAGATCCGATGCGTGTCAGAAAGCTTTTGATGCACCACCAGGAGATCAACCGGATGTTTGGCAAGGTCAAGCAGGACGGTCTGACGCTGGTTCCGCTTTCTCTGTATTTCAAGGATTCCCGTGTGAAAGTGGAAGTCGGACTTTGCAAGGGTAAAAAGCTGTACGACAAGCGGCAGACGGCTGCGAAAGCTGATGCACAGCGTCAGATCCGGCGTGCAGTCAAAGAACACAACCAGTGACAAAACAGCTGGCAGAATGGGGGCGTAACGGTTTCGACGGGGACAACGAAGCATGATAAGCGAGCAGAGATTGCTGCATCTCTTAAAACAGCGGCACGTTTAAAATTAAACGCTAAAAAGAACTTTACTGTAAGCTTTAACAAGAGCCTGCAGGTAGCTGCCTAAGTCAGCTACTGTCGCCCGCAGAAGTACCACGGTCTGCGCTGCGGCATCATTGCAGTGGTGAACGTTCCGGCGGCCTGTTCACACCGCAGGATCGGATTTGAACTACCGTTCTCAGCAGCCTGTTTACCGGCAGCTTTGAACGGGAATCAATGTAGATAAACTACGCTCGTAGAAAGTTGTGTGGATTTGTTTTCGGACACGAGTTCAATTCTCGTCGCCTCCACCACACGCAACACTGCACGAACTCTCCCGCAGAGCAGCGGTTACCTGCTCCAGCGGGGGAGTTTTTGTTTTATCGGTCAGATTGACCAGCACCGTGATCTGCTCCTTGTACACGATAACCTGATTCACAAGCAACTGCAGGATCTTCTCCGTGCCCTCTGCCTGCACTTCCAGCAGGCGGTGTGCGAAGTACTGGAAATGCTCCAGTTTCAGCTCCGGTGCGTCGGTTTGCAGCAGTCGCACCTCCGTTTCCAGAGCCGCTTTCTGCTGCTCCAGCTGCTGCATGGTCGCTTGCAGGGCTGCCGATGTGATGCCGTTCAGCACGGCGTTGACAGCGTTCTCCAGTTTCTTTTCCGTTTCCTGCAATCGCCGCTGTGCAGCTGTCAGATCGGCGTTTTCGTGGGTGCTCTGCTGGTACAGTGCATAGGTGGCGTTTGCGATCTGCTCGCACGCCTCCGGGGTAGTGTACTGTGCGATCGCATCCAGCACAGCGTGTTCCAGTTCCGCAGCAGGCAGCCAGCCGCAGCACTTGTTCGGGCAGCAGTAGTAATAATACCGCTTGTCCGTTTTGCTGGTTCCGGCTCTGCCGGTGAGCCGTCTGCCGCAAGTGCCGCAGATCGCTTTTCCGGTCAGCACATATTCATGGGGGCTCTGGGTGTGGCGGTGCTTGTGTCTGGATTCCGTCAGACGTTCCTGCACGCTCCGGAACAACTCCGGCTCGATGATCGGGGGACAGTGGGCATCTTCTCCGGCACACTGGAACGTCCCTGTGTATCGCTGGTTGGCAAGGATTCGGGAGATCGTATCAATGCGGAACTGCTTGCCACGGCTGGTAGTGTAGCCGGCGTGGTTCAGATCGTCGCATATCTGGGCGAATGTCATGCCGCTGTCGTAGCTGGTGAAGATCCGGCGTACCAGTGCCGCACCTGCCGGATCGATCTCCATTCGCTTGTCTGCTCCGATGCGGTAGCCCAGAGCCACGTTGCCGCCGGTAGTCTTGCCCTTGATGGCGTTCTCACGCATTCCACGCTTGATCTTCTGGGAAAGCTCCGCACTGTAGTACTCGTTCATTGCCTCCAGCAGTCCTTCCAGAATGATGCCCTCCGGACTGTCTGTGATATGCTCTTTGGCAGAGAGAACCCGCACGCCGTTGGCTTTCAGCTTGCTTTTGTACATGGCACTGTCATAGCGGTTTCTGGCGAATCGGTCAAGCTTGTACACAATGACAGCCTGAAAAGTCTTGTACTTGCTGTCGGCGATCATTCGTTGAAATTCCGGGCGGTTGGCAGTTGTGCCGCTGATCGCACGGTCAATGTATTCTCCGATGATGTTGATGCCCTCAGACGCTGCAAACGCCTTGCATTCCCGAAGCTGTCCCTCAATGGACTGTTCGGTCTGCCGGTCGCAGCTGTAACGGGCGTAGATCACTGCATTCATGTGTAAATTTCCTCCTAAGACTTGATTTTTACGAGGAAATATGCTATAATAGACCTTGTTTGGGAAGTCTATTATCGCAATAGTTTTTCCTCTTGCCGCTTCACGGTTGCCGCCGTGGGGCGGTTTTTTTATATTTGATGTTGCCCTACCGTTTTCGGTGGGGCTTTTTTTGTTATACAATTATTCTGCATCTACAGATGAAAACTGAATGCTGTTCAAAATATCATCTAATTTCTTGGAAACATCAGATGGCTGATTGTGTACTGTTAGCTGTGCAAATACCATGTATTCAGTGGCATCATAAGCAAAGATGACAGACTTCGCTGCTGTGTCATAATCATCGTTTACTAGCGTGTAATTCATAACAGCCGCTTGAATACCATCATATGTTTCGTAGGTATATCCATCGTAGCCGTATATATCGCCATTAGCAGCCTCCTCTAAAAATTGTTCGTCCGTTACTTTTACTGCAATAGAGAGTAAATCAGTGTTACTAAAATTTTTGAAAGAAACATCTTTGCCGGTCGTGATAGAGAAACTGGAACGGTCTTCTGCATACCACAAATACGGTGCGTCGTTTGAACGCTCCCAAGTCGCAGGGATTTTCAGTTTCATTTCTTCCGCTGTTATATCTGCAAGTTCCGGTTCGAGAGCTTGAGCTGTGGTCGTTTCTACTATAGTTGTACTTTCGGTTTTGAGCGTAGTTTCTTCCGCTTTTTGTGCGGTGTATTCGGTTTCTTTGGTTGTTTCTTCCGTTCTAGTAGCCGTTTCGGTTTGCTTGCTGCTCTCTGATTTTGCTTGTTCCGCCCCGCACCCCGAGAGTGATGCCATTACAGCACCAGCTAACAAAATAGAAATCAGTTTCTTTTTCATAAGTAACACCTTCTCTTTCAAACAAAATAATATGCCAATATATCACTCTGCAACCTGTGCCACGCCAATTACCTTGCCGCAGCATTTTACGCGGTTGTATTCATGCAGAGGGATCGGATCGTAGTCTTCGTTCAGAGAGATCAAGCAGTCTCCGCCGAATTTCTTGATATAGCCGTCGCCGTCTACCACGAAGATACCGACTTCGCCGACTTCCACAGAATCTGCTTGTTCTACCAGCACAATATCTCCGTCGTGGTATACCGGCTCCATGCTGTTGCCGGAAATCATCAGCCCATAATCCGCACGACGTGCTGCCGGCGTATCCAGTACGTCCAGCCGTTCCATACGTTCGTAGGAATCCAGCATTACGCCTGTTCCGGCAGACGCCTTGTATTCGCTGTAGCAGATCGTCCATGTGTGGGACTGCGTTTGTGCAGGAGCAGGAACTGTGCAGCGTTCTGATTCCTCATTCAACACATAATCTACAATCTTTTTTCCGTGGCTATCAAGACCACGGTATTTTTTTACCATTACGATTTCAGGATATGTAAAATCAATTTGCTGCATTTCAACAGCTTCGTGAAAAATGTAGTTTGCATCTGTTTTTAGCGCATCAAAAATCTTGGGCATTAACTCCATTTTAGGATTGCTGACACCAGTTTCATAATTTCCGATTGAACCTTGTGTTACACCCACTCTTTTAGCAAGCTCTAGTTGGGACATACCCAGTTCTTCACGTCTTTTCTTGATTCTTTCTCCGATACTCATTCGATCACCGCCTATCAAGTTTGATGTATACATTATACCACGAAAAATGCAGAAAGTCAATATAAATATACAAGTAACTTGATATTATACTATATGCACAAAAAGCAACTTGATAATTTGTATATTTTTGTATCAAAAAAGTTGATTGAAAAGTCTTGACGAATCAAGAAACTTGTGATATAATAAAATTGCAATCAAGAAAATTGATTGAAACGGTATCCGGCTATAGGGGAAAATGAAACACTCCAAATAAAATCGGATGCGAGTTATCAAAAACCAATCGTTATATATCATAGAAACGAGGTGAACAGTATGGACGTTGTAGTGTATAACATCAGACGCATCATGGAAGAAAAAGGTCTGAAACAGAAGTACGTTGCAGAACGCTCTGGATTCAGTGAGCAGGAGTTCAGCAATATGCTCTGCAATCGTAAGCGAATAAACACAGACTTTATCAATCCGATTTGTGTCGCTCTTGGGGCAAAGCCGAACGACTTGTTCGAACTGCAGAAATCGTGAGAACTGGGTGTGTCACAGAAAAGAGGTGTGAACTGTGAAAGTTAAAATCGAAGCAAATGAAATTGGTCAAACAGCGATCTGGCTTGATGACAAGAGATTGGAATGTGTACTTGGCTACAGCATAAGTAGTGTTCCTGGACCAGGGAATCGATTCGTTCTTCATTTGGATATTGATATGACACCCGATCTGTTCAAGGTAGATCTGAAAAACGAGATAGATTCACACGCATTCTGTAATCTTATTTAACAGAGCTACAACAAAATCCAGAAACGCTGTGAGAACGGCGCCAGCAACAAACCAAAATACACGAATATACGGTTTTCTGTGTTTTTCGTCATAGAATGCAATTGTTTTCGGAGTTATGGAAAATCCGCCGTCATCGTATTTTCGGATTAGTTCGTTTTCTGACAATTCCCAAATGCACATTTTTGCTTCGGCTTCCGAAAACTTCTGAAATCGTTTTAATTCCGGATATCGAAAGGTAAATAAAACATTCAAGCCATCTCCGTGGCGGCATCGATACCGAAACTCACGTACAATTGCAGTTAAAAATCGGTTTGCTTGATTGGATAAGTACAAAATTAACACCCCCTTCCGATTTATTATATCACATCGGAGCAGGGGATACAACAGAAAGGAAGATGAAACATGAAAGACTTAATCCAAATTCACTACGACAACGCAGACCGTCCGACGGTATCGGGGCGGGAACTGCACAAGGCACTGGGCGTGGAAACTCCCTATACAACATGGGTAAAGCGTATGTGCGAGTACGGCTTTTCCGAGAACGTTGACTTCGCAACTTGCTTTCCAAATTTGGAAAGCGAAAATCAGCACGGGGGACACAATAAGATTGACCACCAGCTGACGATCCCCATGGCAAAGGAACTCTGCATGCTCCAGCGGACGGACAAGGGCAAGCAGATGCGGCAGTACTTCATTGCCGTGGAAGAACAGTGGAACAGCCCTGATGCGATCATGGCAAGAGCCTTGCAGCTGTCGAACGCCAAGCTGAAAGAGATGCAGATCACAGTTTCCGCCCTGACGGTGGAAAACCAGATCATGAAACCGAAGGCAGAGTACTTTGACGAACTGGTTGACCGGAATCTGCTGACCGGCATTCGGGAAACCGCCGGAGAACTGGGCGTAAAACAGAACCAGTTCGTGGCGTTCTTGCTGGAAAAGAAGTATATGTACCGTGACAAAAAGGGCAGGCTGACCGCCTACGCAAAGCCCCTTGCGGACGGCTTGTTCGAACGGAAAGAGTGCGTGAACGAGAAAACCCAGTGGAAAGGCACACAGGACCTTGTCACGCCCAAGGGCAGGGAAACGTTCCGGCTGTTGATGGTCGGGGCGTAAGCAGAAAGGAGCATAACATGGCAAAAACCAACCTGAAAGAGATGCCGGTGGAAGTGCGTTCTTCCGGCAAAGAACCGCAGAACGACTTCTTCGCAGCATTTCTGGAATACGTGAAGCAGCATGCCGATGAAGCGATCGCTGCGGTAGAAGCACAGAAAAATGCCGCAAAGTAAATCAAGGACCTGAAAGGAAGTATCATCATGGAAGAAAAGAAGAAACACATTGAGATCCACATCGACATCGACAAGGCAGCAGATCAGCTGAATGTGCAGATCGTCGCAGAAAAACCGACCGTCAGCGAGCTGTTTGTGTGCTGCCTCAGCATCGTAAGCAGTGCCGCATCAACTATCGCCGATGCCACCAATGAGGACGAGCAGAAGGTACTGCGTGACATCGCCGGCATGGTTTCGGCAATGGCGGACGAGCCACTGGAAAAAGAGGAGGACCGACCCATGCTGCAATCCGAATTTGACCGGCTGACCTGCCGTCCGTACACAGAGGCGGAGTTTTCCGAGATCCACTACGTCTACTGCTATCATCCGGCAGTCAAGAGCAAGAAGGACATCGCTGAACTGTGGACGATCGGCGGCATCTGCCTTATCAAGGATATGCTGCCCACCGCACGGCGGGTAGAAGAGGAAAAATGCAAACTGGATGCAGCCAGAACGGCATACGAGCACGCCAAAGATGCGTATGACGAGCTGCTGCGGGAGCTGACACGATACAGCAAGGAGGAAAGCCAATGACAATCAAGCACAAGCACATCAACACCAACGGCGACACAGAGTACACCGTGGAGCATCGCCCGTCGCTGCAGTGCTGCGAGGCGTACAAGAACGAACACGGCGATCTGGAGCTGACAATGCACTGGCAGGACGTGCTGTTCCTGCCGATCGGAGGCAATCATGGCAAGACCGACCACTGAGAAGATCTGCATCATGTGCGGCAAGCCGTTTCTGCCCACCGGCGGACGGCAAAAGCGGTGTCCGGACTGCAAGGGCGGCAAGCCAAAGGCAGGACGAAACACGCTGACCGCAGCTGCAAAGGCAGCCGCAGAACTGGGGATTTCCTACGGGAAGTATGTCGCAATGAGCGAAGAAGAACGAGCTAGAGCCAGGGAGGAAAAGACAATGGCAGAACAGGAAAAGCAGACCACAGAAGTGACCGCAGAGCCGGAGCAGGCACAGGAGCAGCCGGATACGCTCCAGGAGTACATCCGCTATCTGAATCAGCAGGAAACGGAGCTGACCGCCCGTCTGGAACATATCCGCATCGCACTGGAAGAGGCTGCGGCGTATGACGGCGTGCGGCACAGCGGCTGGCGGCAGCACAAAGAAAACCCCCGCACCGGCGGCAACCGATAACGGGGGCATGGGTAAATAATAACCACAACTATGATATCACAACAGAAAGGAAAAGTCAAGATGAAAAAAAGTGAAGTAAAGAAGATGCAGGCACTGAGCATTCGCAGAGATGATGCGGTGTCCGATGAAAACTGGTTTGCAATGATGCAGGATATCTTCCAGGGGTATGAGACCGCACTGGCACTGGAACAGGCGGTGTTCCAGGATGCAGAAGAAGAGGCAGAGGAGGCGTGCAAGCGTGGATAAGAAGAAAATCATTGATTCCGTGCAGGAAATCACACGTCTGGCGATGGAAATCAGCTTGTCAGACTGCAAGCCGCTTGTGTTTGTGCGTGTTTCTCCGCATGCAAGCGTTGTTTCCGTGGACGTGTTCCGACATGGGTACAGACGTAACACACTGCCAACGGAAACCCTCACAGCTTACTATGACAGCTGGCGTTACAGCAAAAGCACAGTGCCAACCCATTCAAGCGTGTATCGTGGCACCTGTTTGGACACGCTGTGTGATGTGAGTGACATTGTACAGCGGCTGCACGACTTGCTGGAGGAGGTGACCAACTGTGGTTAAAACCATCACCGAGTACATCAACAACTGCTGTGGCTGTCCGCCGGAAATGGGCTGCATGGGACAAGCCTGCCCGCATCACCCGCACGATGCCGAACGGGAAGTGCTGGTGTGCGACGAATGCGAACAGGAAACAGAAGAACTCGTCTGCCTGCCGTGCTATGACAGCGATCTGTGGCTGTGTGCGGACTGCATGGACGCACTGGTGGACGGGCTGCTGCTGCGGAAGAAAGGAGAGGCTCTGACATGACCAATCGGGAATATCACGCAGACCCGGCGATCTCCAAGTCTGATCTGGATCAGATACACCGTTCGCCGCTGCACTGGCAGTACCGCAAAGCCCACCCGCCGGAGCAGACACCGGCACTGCTGGTCGGCTCGGCTGTCCACAAGATGATACTGGAGCCGTCCGGATTTGCAGACGAATTCGCCGTCGCACCGGAAACCGACCGCCGCACCAAAGCCGGCAGGGAAGCGTATCAGGCGTTTCAGGAATCCGCCGCCGGAAAGACCGTCATCACGCCGGAAATTTACCGGCTCTGCACCGACATGGCGGAGGCGTTGAGCCACTGCCAGACCGCAAGACAGCTGCTCACCGGCGGAAGGGCGGAGCAGTCCTTTTTCTGGGACGATGCCCACACCGGAATCCGCTGCAAATGCCGTCCGGACTATCTGCGTGACGGGTTCTGCGTAGACTACAAGACCACACAAGATGCCTCTCCGGAGGCATTCCAGAAGGCGGCATACCGGTACCGCTATCCTGTGCAGGCGTACTGGTATCTGCACGGACTGGGAAAAAACGGTCTGTCCGGACTGGACTTTGTGTTTATCGCACAGGAGAAAGAACCGCCGTATGCGGCAGCCGTGTACTATGCGGACGAGTTGTTCTTACAGCTGGGACAGCAGGAGGCGGCTGCGGACTTGGAAACACTGGCGAAGTGCAGAAGCACCGGTATCTACAGCGGCTATCCGGAGGAGATTTTGCCGCTGACACCGCCGAAATTCGCCCTCAGAGATCTGATGTAAAGGAGTATCACATATGGAAAATCATACATTGGCAAGCAACCCGTTTGCCGCACCGAAAAAGCACGACCACACCAATCAGGGCACCGTGGAGATCGAATCCAGCAAGGCGGTGGCAGAGGCACAGGGCAAGCTGGTGATCGCAAAGCGGTTCCCACGGGACGAGATCACCGCCTATGAAAAGCTGATGACAGCTTGTTCCCGGCGGAACTTTGCGGAAAAGGCGACCTACAGCTATCCCCGCAGCGGCAGCACCATCAGCGGCCCGTCCATTCGTCTGGCGGAAGAAGCGGCACGGTGCTGGGGAAACGTGGATTTCGGCATCAAGGAACTGTCCCAGAAAGACGGGGAATCGGAGATGCTGGCGTACTGCTGGGACATGGAAACCAATGTCATGTCCAGCCAGCAGTTTGTGGTGCATCACATCCGTGACACCAAGAACGGTATCCAGAAGCTGACGGCACAGCGGGACATCTACGAGAACAACGCCAACATGGCAGGGCGGCGGCTGCGTGCACGGATCCTGGCAATTCTGCCGCCGGACATCATCGAAGCCGCTGTGGAGCAGTGCCGCAAGACGCTTGCCGGAAACGCAGACGTGCCGCTGGAAGACCGGATCCAGAACATGGTGGCGGCATTCAAAAAGCTGAGTGTCCGTCGGGAGATGCTGGAAAAGCGTATGGGGCATGACGTGTCCCGCATGACCATGGAAGAACTGGTGGAGTGCATCGGCATCTACAACTCCATCAAGGACGGCAGCACCCGACCGGCAGACTGGTTCGATGCAGTTGCCGACACCGGCAAGACCGATGCTGTCAACGAGAAGCTGAAAGGAGAGCAGAGCCATGCAGACAGCGTTTAAGGACGGCAGCATTATGGTGTGCGGCACACTGCCGAAAGATGCCGTGTACAAGACCGTGGGGCAGAACAGCAGCAGTCTGACCACGTTTGGGGTAAAGGTAGGCGAAAAGCCGTCGCCGGACGTGAACCGGAAAGCCGATGCCGTGTGGTGTAACTGTGAGTGCTGGCACAGCGTTGCCAGAGCCGCACAGCATCTCCGGAAAGGGGACACCGTGCTGTGTGTGGGAAAGATCAAGGTGGAGCAGTGGAACGGCAAAGACCTGAAAAAGCTGGTGTGTGAGTTCGTGATGCCCATGCCCCAGAATCCGCCCCAGCCGGCAGGCTCTCCGCCGCCGCAGGCCGCCGTGGGAAATCTCTCGGACTATGAGGAACTTCTCTCTGACGGCGATCCGTTCTGACCGGAAATGTAAATTTATACCGTATATCCTGTAAATTCTCGTTCATAGTTGCACGTCGGCGTGCAACTTTTGCCCTCTGCGGGGCTATTTATGGAGGGGTATAAAAAAAGGCTCCCTTGAAAATGGAGCTGGCAGCCGCAGGCTGACTGAGGGATAATCCCCCTGTCCCTACGGGACATCCCCCTTTTCAAGGGGGACGAATGACTCCTCCGTCCTTCGGACACCTCCTCTGGGAGAGGAGGCATATGACAAGCTCCATGAGAAAGGATGATGCAGGATGTACAAGATCAAAGGAAGTGATGCCATGGACAGCGAGATGCTGACCTACATTCAAAAGCAGAAGGAGAAGTACCAGAACTTTTCCTGCGGCACTGCCGAAGCGGTGGCGGATGTGCTGTCGGATATTGTGCTGCTGGGCGGAGACGATTCCCAGAAGATCAACGGGGCGATCGCTGCACTGCGGCAGTCCGCCATCGACAAGGGGAAAAAGGACATCTTCGACCGCTGCTATCAGCTGACCCTGCAGGGGCTTGCGGCATACATCGCCGAGCACCACCTGACGCTGCGGCTGTGGTACACACGGGAGGATTTCCTCAACACGGAAGAACCCTATCGGGAAGCGTTCCAGACACAGGGCGCATTCCAGAAAGCCCAGCGGCTGGAACAGCTGGCGTATAATGCCAACGCCGTGGGCTTTACCAAATTCCAGAGCGTGTACAAGAAATACGCCAAGGCACAGCGGTATATGAACGTGGGCGGCGACCCCAATATGCAGAACCCCACGGCGTTCCCGAACCAGCCTCTGGAACTGGACGGCGGCGAGTGGACGTGCAGTGAGGACGGGGTGCAGCAGAACGTGGAGGGCATGCCCATCATTGCCTGCCCGCACCCGATCATGCCGGTGGAACGGCTCATCAACATTGATACCGGCGAGGAAAAGCTGAAAATTGCCTTCTGCAAGGGCAGACGGTGGCGGTATGCAGTCTACGGCAAGGACGTGCTGTTTGTGGCGAACAAGGTGACGCAGCTGTCCTCTATCGGTGTGGCGGTGACCTCGGAAAACGCCAAGGCACTGGTGAAATACCTGTGCTATATCGAAAACCGGAACTATGACATTCTGCCGGAGCGAAACAGTGTGGGACGGCTGGGGTACGTGGGGGACGACAACGTATTTTCCCCGTACCAGCCCGACCTGACCTTTGACGGCGAGAGCAACTACAGCGAGATGTATCGGGCGATCCGTCCCCAGGGCAGCTATGACGTGTGGCGGGAAACCGCTGTCCGCTGCCGGCAGGAGAGCCGCACGGCACAGATCCTGCTGGCGGCATCCTTTGCCAGTGTGCTGCTGGGGCATATCGGAGCGCTGCCGTTTTTCGTACACCTCTGGAGCGCGGAATCCGGCACGGGCAAGACCGTGGGGCTGATGCTTGCGGCGAGCGTCTGGGGCGATCCCATGCTGGGGCGGTATGTGCAGACGTTCAACGCCACGCAGGTGAGCCACGAACGCACTGCCGGCTTTCTCCACAACATTCCCCTGTGCATCGACGAATTGCAGCTTTCCAAGGACAGCCACGGCAAGAGCCGGTTCGACGTGTACCAGCTGGCACAGGGCGTGGGTAGAGGACGGGGCAACAAGGCAGGCGGCATCGACCGCACGCCCACCTGGTCGCTGTGCATTCTGACCACGGGGGAATCTCCCATTGTCCAGAGCGGTGCCGGTGCCGGTGCGGTGAACCGTGTCATTGACATCGAGTGCCGTGCCGCAGAATCGGTGGTGCAGGACGGCGTTTCTGTTTCGGCGGCGGTGAAGCAGCACTACGGCCACGCCGGAAAGGCATTTGTCGAGGGCCTGACACCGGAGCGAATCGAGGCGGCAAAGGCGTACTACACCCAGCAGTTTCGGGCACTGTCCACACGGGACACCACGGAGAAACAGGCAATGGCAGCGGCGGCGATTCTGGCGGCGGACAAGCTGGCGGACGAGATCGTGTTTCATACGGGGAAGTGCCTGACGGCGGACGAGATCGCAGCGTTTTTGCAGACCAAAGCCAGCGTTTCCGCCGGCGAGCGTGGCTATCAGTATATGTGCGACTGGGTGGCGGTGAACGCCAACAAGTTTGAGGTGGAACGCCGCATGATGCAGGACAGCACACCGCTGCCCACCCTCAGCGGTGAGGTGTTCGGCAGGATCGAATCCGGCTGGGCGTACATCAACAGCAGTGTGTTCCGCAGGGCAGCACAGGAAGCCGGCTATGACAGCCGTGCACTGCTGAGCTGGCTCAAGGCGAAAGGGCTGATTTTGACGAGAAAGAAGAACTTAACACGAGGGAAACGGATTCACGGAATCAATACTGAGTGTGTTGTGATGCGGCTGCATCAGGATAACGGGGACGAAACCGATGTTCGGGACGTGTCCGAAACGGAATTGCTTTGAATGTGGGGTGATTTTGCAATGGCGTGGGGCTGCTTGTGGGGGCGAAATGTGTTAAAAAAGTACGCAGTTATGGGCGTGTGGGGTTGTGGGGCTGTTTTCCCCCATATATACACGATTTTATTTTCAGATATTCTGAACCGGAAAAATATTTTTTTCTATATAGGAAAATGTGCGAATTAGCCCCACAGCCCCACAACAACCATTTTTGACTGGAAATTGCGTGGTTTTTCTTGTGGGGGTGTATCCCCACAGTGCTCCACAATCCCCACAGTGATAGATATTGTGACTTTTAAAACTTTTCAAAAAAAATGCCTCCCCTGAAAGGGGAGGGGGACCAGCGAAGCT
>ERZ773259.331-NODE-331-length-52382-cov-6.311350_pt1 | contig 52382 bp, 50 predicted proteins | sample MGYA00511961_ERZ773259 | MGnify/ENA primary metagenome ERZ773259 (study PRJEB29015, sample SAMEA2737775) | human gut metagenome | biome: human gut; feature: human-associated habitat; material: faeces | place: China | collected 2012 ...
AATGGTAACGAGATTTATGCAACCCGATACATGAAATCCCTATTTCTCTTTGGACTGAGGTGGATAGGATATTTTCGATTGTACTTGACAGGTGTCAGATACTTTTGTATGAGAAGCATGGTCTCTGTTTCATCACCGCCGTGTTTGAGATATGCCCTGCATATGTTTACTGCATTTGAAACGGATTTACTCTGCATCTGGAGCATAAACTGAATATACTCGCGGAAAGAAAGTTTGCGGTTCCTGGTAAAATCACTTTCCGGATTACGGCAGAACATGGAGTGAATTTCATCGAGTTCTGTGATGCAGTTGTCGAGTGTGGATTTTAAATTAGATAAGAAAAAATCAGCCATAATGAGCCTCCTTGAAATATGTTTATAATCAAGGCTTGCGCAACATATATTGGCTTACTTGTCAACTGTTTTTTGTAATATTTTTAAAGTTTTTAGGCATAAAAACAGTGGCTTTCTATGACAGAAAACCACTAAAATGATGCTTAACTGAATGGCATTGCTTTATAATCACTTTGAAAATGGTTGTTTTATGGCGGATAGTCAGACAGTTTTGGATATAAGAGATGATCTTGGAGCAACAATGAATGAATGCAGGGAAGTGACCGAAAAGTACCGCACAGGACGGAGTGCATATTTACGGATCGGACAGTTGTTTATGAGATTGTTTGCAGGACTATTATAGCAGAAAGAAGAGGTGTTCGATATGTGTACAGCAGCAACTTACAAAACAAAAGATTTTTATATGGGCAGAACGCTTGATTATGAATTTTCCTATGGGGAACAGATCACGATAACGCCAAGAAATTACGAATTTGATTTCCGGTTTGCCGGGAAGATAAAAAGCCATTATGCTTTGATCGGAATGGCATTTGTTGCAGGAGGTTATCCGCTTTATTATGATGCTGTTAATGAAAAAGGCCTTGGAATGGCAGGTCTTAATTTTGTCGGCAATGCGGCATATGAAGAGGCTTTGCCGGAAGATGAAACAGAAGTCAGCCAGGTGGCACAGTTCGAGTTCATCCCATGGATCCTTACACAGTGTGCTACTGTAGCAGAGGCGAGAGAGAAGCTGGCAGCAATGAGACTGACAGGCACAGCATTCAGTGAACAGCTGCCGACAGCACAGCTTCACTGGATCATTGCAGACAAAGACGCCTGTATCGTTGTTGAGTCTATGAAGGATGGGCTGCATGTATATGATAATCCGGTAGGAGTGCTTACCAATAATCCACCATTCCCGAGTCAGATGTTTGCACTGAATAATTATGCCGGAGTATCCAGAAAACAGCCGGAGAGTACTTTTGCAGGAGTATTACAGCTTGATGCATATAGCAGAGGAATGGGTGGAATGGGAATACCTGGAGATCTTTCCAGCCAGTCAAGATTTGTGAAAGTTGCCTTTACAAAATTAAATTCGATCTCCGGTGAAGAAGAGGATGAGAGTGTAAGCCAGTTCTTCCATATCTTAGGATCCGTAGATCAGCAGCGTGGATGCTGTGAGGTGACAGAAGGCAAATATGAGATCACGATATACACGTCCTGTTGTAATACAGCAAAAGGTATTTATTATTATACGACTTATGATAATCATCAGATCACAGCGGTTGACATGCATGCGGAAAATCTGGATTCAGATCAGCTGATCTGTTATCCGCTTCTGTCCAAGGGCGAAGTCAGATGGCAGAATAAATAATACGAAAATGCACGGAGAAAGCATATCGCAGAACAACAGGAGGAAAGACCATGAAAGAAGTTAAAACACCGAAAAAACCACTGGCATATTATTATGGGATTGTGTTAATAGTGCTGATCGTATTTAATCTGGTTGTCACACCAATCCTTATGGAGCATCAGGTAAAGGAAACGGATTATGGAACTTTTATGAGCATGATCGAGAAGAAGAATATCGGTGAAGTAGAAGTTAAGGACAATCAGATCATCTTTACAGATAAAGATCAAAAAAATATTTATAAAACAGGTCTGATGAACGATCCGAACCTGACGGACAGGCTATATGAATGTGGAGCAGTATTCGCAAAAGATATCGATAAGCAGATGTCACCGATCATCAGCTTCCTGCTGACCGGGGTTTTGCCATTGATCCTTTTTATCGCACTGGGAAATTATATGGCGAAGAAACTGATGGAGCATGCCGGAGGAAAAAATTCGATGGCTTTTGGAATGGGAAAAAGCAATGCGAAGATTTATGTGCAATCCAGTGAGGGAATCCGTTTTTCAGACGTTGCAGGAGAAGATGAGGCGAAAGAAAACCTTTCAGAGATCGTTGATTATCTTCACAATCCGAAGAAGTATACCGATGTAGGTGCGTCTATGCCAAAAGGTGTCCTTCTTGTAGGACCTCCGGGAACTGGTAAAACAATGCTTGCAAAAGCAGTTGCGGGTGAATCAAATGTACCATTTTTCTCAATGTCCGGATCAGAATTCGTAGAGATGTTTGTCGGTATGGGAGCTTCCAAGGTTCGAGATCTTTTCAGACAGGCAAAGGAAAAGGCACCATGTATCGTGTTTATTGATGAAATTGATGCCATTGGTAAAAAGCGTGACGGACAAATGGGCGGAAATGATGAGAGGGAGCAGACCTTAAATCAGCTTCTTACAGAGATGGATGGATTTGAAGAAAATAATGGTGTCATCATTCTTGCTGCAACGAACCGTCCGGAGTCGTTAGATCCGGCACTTACACGTCCGGGACGTTTTGACAGGCGTGTGCCGGTTGAACTGCCGGATCTTGCAGGACGTGAAGCAATTTTAAAGGTTCATGCAAAGAAGATAAAAGCATCTGATGATGTTGACCTGCATACGATTGCACGTATGGCATCCGGTGCATCCGGTGCGGAGCTTGCCAATATTATAAATGAAGCAGCATTACGTGCTGTCCGTAGTGGAAGGACCGTTGTAAATGAATCTGATCTCGAAGAAAGTATAGAAGTGGTTATTGCAGGATATCAGAAGAAGAATGCGGTTCTTTCAGATCAGGAGAAGAAGGTTGTTGCATATCATGAGATAGGACACGCTCTGGTAGCTGCATTGCAGAGTCATTCAGCACCGGTCCAGAAGATTACGATCATCCCGCGTACCTCAGGTGCACTCGGCTACACTATGCAGGTTGAGCAGGGTGATAAATATCTGATGACGAAAAAAGAACTTGAGAATAAGATTGTTACATTTACAGGCGGACGTGCGGCAGAGGAGATCGTATTTGGTGAGATCACGACAGGAGCCTCCAATGATATCGAACAGGCAACAAAAATTGCAAGAGCGATGATCACCCGCTACGGCATGACAGATGAATTCGACATGGTGGCAATGGAAACCGTGACCAACCAGTATCTTGGCGGCGATACGTCTCTTTCCTGTTCCACAGATACCCAGAAGGAAATTGATGAAAAAGTCGTGCAGCTCGTAAAAGCAGAGCATGAAAAAGCAAGAAAAATCCTTTCCGAAAACAGGGAAAAACTGGACGAACTGGCTATGTACCTGTATGAGAAGGAAACAATTACAGGTGACGAATTTATGGATATTTTAGACAGAAAATAATGTAGTTAATTAGATAATCAATGTCATTTAGATAAGGTTTTTTATGATGAAAACAGTATATCATATGCGTTCATGCATTGAAAATACTGTTCAGTTAAGAAATGCTGTATTTTTTAGGTGCACTAATGCGTAGAAAGCAGGTGTATGATGAGTTCAAATCATTTTTTTGTGTATGACAAAAAGACAGATTGCATATCTGCCTCATAATGGAGTATAATGGTAACGAGATTTATGCAACCCGATACATGAAATCCCTATTTCTCTTTGGACTGAGGTGGATAGGATATTTTCGATTGTACTTGACAGGTGTCAGATACTTTTGTATGAGAAGCATGGTCTCTGTTTCATCACCGCCGTGTTTGAGATATGCCCTGCATATGTTTACTGCGGTGGCGAAATTAATTTTATAGACGTGTTTGGTATTTTTAGATGTTTTTACCACAGCGTGAGAAGTCACTAATTCACAGAAATTATACAGAATCATACGAGCATTGATTTCCCCAATTAATACTAAATTGACTACTCCAGCATCACCTATTGATCATATCTTTATTAAAGGATTTATAAAAAATACATGTAGAGTGTCGCAACCAACAGAGTGTTCTGATCATTTAATTTTATGGGCTGAAGAAAAATAGTTAGTAGTTCTGAAAAATGGAATTATTTTTATCAAATTAATCAATACAGCCTGCTGGTTTGATCCAAAAAGCCCAATTTACAGCTTTGGGGCATTTATTTATCTGCTACTCATCATAATGTACTCATATTTTTATACAAATATTACTTTCAATGCGAGCGAAGTAGCACACAGCATTCAGAAAAGTGATGGAATTATCCCTGGAATAAGGTCTGGGCAAAATACAGTTGCATATTTAAAAAGACAGATGAAATCACTGATCTTTATCGGAGCAATCTGTATGTCCATCATTGCTATGGTTCCTATTTTTATCAGTGCACATTATGGATTATCCCGGCTGTCGTTTCTTGGTACATCAGTAATCATTACTGTGAGTGTAATTACTGATACAAAAAATCAAGTACTTAGTCAGCGACGCAGTAAAAAATATATAGCAAAGGCGGTGTAAAAATGTTTAAGAAAAAAGAAAAAAAGATACAGCATCCGTGTTTTTCTATCCGTCATTAAAGAACACTATCGTCGATACTTTTTTTATTTTATTCATTGCGGCTATAGGAACTGCCACTTATTTTGGAATCGATATGATCATGAGTAAAATAATTTCGTTTATTTGAAAAAAGGCTGGGGAACCAGCCTTTTCCTATTTTTTACAAATTATTTCATATTGCTCATAGCTAAGGAGGTTTATTAATTGGAATATGCTAAGAAAAATACAGAGGATCCAAAACTTCTTTTATCAGTAAAAGAAGCCTGCAAGTTAACAGGAGTGTCCGAAAAAACAATGCGTTCTTTAGCTTATGAGCAAAAAATGATGGTGCGAATAGGAAAAAGAACTTTAATTCACAAAAAAAATTAGAAAAATGGATTGACTATCAAGTGCGGCATTGAGTATTTTATCCTATAGTACCCAAAAAGAGCTTCTTGAAAAGCTCATTAAAATTTGATACTATTAAACGGATGAAGTACCTGTCCATGGGTCAAGAAAAGACAGGTGATCGTCATGGGAAAAGATCTAACAGGCAAAGAATTAGGAAAAGGGTTTACCCAACGAAAAGATGGGCGTTATCAAACACGCATATCACTTGGAGGAGGAAAGAAACCGATATGCCTATATGGTCATACTTTAAAAGAAGTTAAAAAGAAAAGGGAAAATTATTAGAAAAAACAAAATACGGATTAGATATAGACACACACAAAATAACTCTAAATCAGTGGTTTGAAAAATGGATGGAACTCTATATCGTAAATAGGATAAAAAAACAACAATTCGGAATTATATCGATTCGTATAATCGGTGTATAAAATATATAGGCTATATGAAATTAGCAGATATTCAAATCACGCATGTTCAAAATATAGTTATTGAACTAGCTAACAAAGGCTATAAAAAATCCACTATCCGTTCTACTGTTTCTGTCGTATCCAGCTGTCTTGAAAGAGCTGTAATCGGAAAAATGCTTTTATTCAATCCATGCAGAGGGATTGTTTATCCGGAAATAACGAATAAAAACTTCAAACCGGTCAAAATAGCAGGACAGAATTTGAAACGCATGACAAACGACGAAATCATAAGGTTTTTTGATGTAGCAAGAGATACTCGATATTACGAATTATATATGCTGCTTCTTTTTACAGGAATGCGGATTGGAGAGGCGTGTGCATTGGAATGGAAAGATGTTGACTTTCAAAACAACTATCTCCATGTGTATAAAACAATCAATATTGTCCCTGTTTATTACGATGACAACGGGAACAAACTAGATAGACCTTATTACATCAAGCAAATTACATCTCCAAAAAGAACCGCAAGTATAAGAAAAATCCCTCTATTCAAGGCGGCAGTTGATGCGTTATATAGTTGGCGCGAAAAACAGCTTGCTGACAAAAGAAAGTACAAAAAAAGTGGGGGATTAAAAATTTGTTATTAAATGATTATCCTCAATTGATTTTTACGACACAAGAGGGAAATTGTTTTATGCCGACACAGGCAGAAAAAGAGTGCCGACGGATAACTTCCATAATGAATAATCATGAAAAACAACAGGCACTAACAGAAAATAGGGAATATCATATTTCCAATATTCATCCTCATTTATTCCGCCATACGTTTATTACATTGTGTTATGAATCTCATATGGATCCAGCGTCTATAATGCTTATTTCCGGACATAATGATATTGATATGATGAAACATTATACACATCCGGACTCCGTATTTATTAACAGCGAGTTTAATAAATATACAGGTCATATGCATAATTATTCATTCCGTCCAAATGCAACAATTGATCAGGATTTACAAATTTGGTCAAAAGATGGTCAAATTAGCATACCACAAACGCTGAAACCCTTATAAAATAAGGAGATTTTGATATGAGTAATGAATTAACACCGATGATGAAGCAATATATGCAGACAAAAGAGGAATACAAGGATTGTATCCTTTTTTACCGCTTAGGAGATTTTTATGAAATGTTCTTCGACGATGCTCTCACAGCATCCAAAGAGCTGGAAATTACTCTGACTGGAAAGAATTGCGGACTGGAGGAACGGGCACCGATGTGCGGAATCCCGTACCATGCAGTTGACAGTTATCTGAACCGTCTGGTATCCAAAGGCTATAAGGTAGCAATCTGTGAGCAGGTAGAAGATCCGAAAACAGCAAAAGGAATTGTAAAACGGGAAGTTATCCGTGTAGTAACACCTGGAACCAACCTGGATACTCAGGGACTGGATGAAACAAAGAACAATTACATTATGTGTATTGTCTATATGGCAGACCGGTACGGACTTTCGGTTGCGGATGTTACAACCGGGGAATATCTGGTGACAGAACTGGATTCCCAGACAAAACTGATGGATGAGCTTTACAAATTTATGCCGTCTGAGATTGTCTGCAATGAAGCATTTTACATGAGTGGACTGGATTTGGATGATCTGAAAAACCGTCTGCATATGGCAATTTATTCACTGGAAGCATGGTATTTTGATGATGCGCTCTGCCGGGAAACTTTGCAGGAACATTTTAAGGTGGCTTCTCTTGAAGGAATTGGACTTTCGGACTATGAATGTGGGATGATCGCGTCCGGTGCGCTTTTAAAGTATCTGGAAGAGACGCAGAAGAATTCCCTGTCTCATATGAGCCGTCTGACACGTTATGCAACGGGTAATTATATGGTTCTGGACAGTGCTACAAGGCGTAATCTGGAGTTGGTTGAGACTTTGCGTGAAAAGCAGAAAAGAGGATCCCTTCTGTGGGTACTGGATAAGACAAAGACGGCAATGGGGGCGAGAACCCTTCGGAAATATGTAGAACAGCCGTTGATCGACAAGAAATCCATTGTCAAAAGGCTGGATGCAGTTGCGGAATTGAAGGACAATGCTATTTGCAGAGAAGAAATCCGGGAATATTTGAATCCGGTGTACGATCTGGAGCGTCTGGTCGGGAAAATCACCTATCAGTCAGCAAATCCAAGAGACTTGATTGCATTTCAGAGTTCCCTTTCCATGCTCCCGTCGGTTAAATGCATATTAAAGGATATGGAGAGTGACCTTTTAAAAGAAATTTATGAAGAACTGGATCCGCTGGAAGAACTTTGTGATCTGGTTGGACGGGCGATTCAGGAAGAACCGCCGCTTGCCATGAAAGAAGGCGGAATCATCAAAGACGGTTATAATGAAGAAGTGGATCGTCTTCGAAAAGCAAAATCCGAAGGAAAGAACTGGCTTGCTGATCTGGAGACCAAGGAACGGGAAAAGACCGGGATTAAAAACCTGCGGATCCGTTATAATAAAGTATTCGGTTATTATCTGGAAGTTACCAATTCGTTCAAAGATCTGGTTCCGGATTATTATACAAGAAAGCAGACCCTTGCCAATGCGGAGCGTTATATCATTCCAGAACTGAAAGAGCTGGAAGATACGATTCTGGGAGCAGAGGATAAACTCTGTGCACTGGAATATGAGCTTTACTGTGAGGTGAGAAATACTATCGCAGCAGAGTTAACCAGGATACAGAGAACAGCAAAGGCAGTTGCAAAGCTGGATGTGATAGCTTCTCTTGCACTGGTTGCCGAGCGCAACAACTATGTACGGCCAAAGATCAATGAAAAGGGCGTGATCGACATTCGTGATGGGCGACATCCGGTGGTGGAAAAGATGATCCCGAATGATATGTTTATTGCCAACGATACTTATCTGGATGATAAAAAACAGCGCATTTCCATCATTACCGGACCAAACATGGCTGGAAAATCCACCTATATGCGTCAGGCTGCCCTGATCGTACTGATGGCACAGCTGGGATCCTTTGTGCCGGCGTCTTCAGCAAATATTGGACTTGTGGACCGCATTTTTACCCGTGTGGGAGCGTCAGATGACCTGGCAAGCGGACAGAGCACCTTCATGGTGGAGATGAACGAAGTGGCAAATATTCTGCGAAACGCGACAAGCAAGAGCCTTCTGATCCTGGATGAGATCGGAAGAGGAACCAGTACCTTTGATGGATTGAGTATTGCTTGGGCGGTTGTCGAGTATATCAGCAACAGCAAGCTTCTTGGGGCAAAGACCTTATTTGCAACCCACTATCATGAGCTTACCGAGCTGGAAGGCAAGATTAGCAATGTCAACAACTATTGTATTGCGGTCAAGGAAAAAGGTGATGATATCGTATTCTTGCGTAAGATCGTAAAGGGTGGAGCAGACAAGAGTTATGGTATCCAGGTCGCAAAGCTTGCAGGAGTGCCGGATCCGGTCATTAACCGCGCCAAAGAGATCGTAGAAGAGCTGGTGACAGCGGATATTACCGGAAAAGTAAAGGATATTGCGGTACAGGGAAGTGAGACGAAGAAAAAAACGCAGAAGAAGCTGGATGAGGTGGATCTGACACAGTTTTCTCTGTTTGATACTGTAAAAGATGATGATGTGTTAAATGAGTTAAAGGAACTGGATATCAGCCATATGACGCCAATGGATGCCATGAACAAACTGTATCAGCTGCAGAATAAGCTGCGGAACAGATGGTAGGCTGATCCATAAGAGAAAGGAAAGAAGAATCGAATGCCGCATATAGAATTGCTGGATCAGATTACAATTGATAAGATAGCAGCCGGGGAAGTGATTGAACGCCCGGCTTCTGTTGTGAAAGAGCTGGTGGAAAATGCGATTGACGCAGGATCTACAGCGGTGACTGTGGAGATTGAAGAGGGCGGGATTTCTCTGATACGAATTACGGATAATGGTTGTGGGATCGCGAAACAGGACGTGGAAAATGCATTTCTACGCCATTCGACCAGCAAAATCCGCAGTGCAGAGGATCTGACACATTTGTCTTCTCTTGGGTTCCGCGGAGAAGCGTTGTCGAGTATTTCGGCAGTTGCAAGAGTGGAACTGATCACAAAGACAAGAGAAGATGTATTTGGGACAAAATATATCATAGAAGGCGGAAAAGGAAGAACGCCGGAGGAGACCGGAGCGCCGGATGGGACGACCTTTCTGGTGCGTCAGCTGTTTTTTAATACACCTGCCAGACGCAAATTTCTGAAGACGCCGATGACAGAGGCAAGCCATATCAGTGATCTGCTGACCAGACTTGCCCTTTCGCATCCGGATATTTCCTTCCGGTTTATCAACAATGGACAGGTAAAGCTGCATACTTCCGGGAACGGGAAGATGAAAGATGTCATTTACCACATTTACGGACGGGAAATTGCGAACAATCTGATCCCACTGGAATTTGAAAAAGATGGTGTAAGGCTGTCCGGATATCTGGGAAAGCCAGTGATTAACCGTGGAAATCGAAATTTTGAAAATTATTTTGTCAACGGGCGTTATGTAAGGAACAGTATTCTTGCAAAAGCGATTGAAGATGGATACAAAGATTTTACGATGCAGCATCGTTATCCGTTTGTTACATTCCAGATTGAGATCAATCCGGAAAAAATTGATGTAAATGTGCATCCATCCAAGATGGAACTTAGGTTCAGTAACCAGCAGGGGATTTACAATCTGCTTTATGAGGCGATCAGTAAGGGACTGCATGAGCCGGAGTTGATTCCGGAAGTGGAAATGTCTGAGATCAAAGTACCGGGAATGTCTGAAAAAAGACAGGAAAAGAAAACTGTTATAAGAGATGCGGGGAATCCATATCGGGCAGATGGCACTTCACCCAAGATGCGAAAGAGTTCCGTTCAGGAGGGGGCAGAGCGAGCGGAATCCTGGTCGCAGTCAGAGATGCCGTCAGCAGAACTTCAGACACAGATAAGTACAGAAAAGACAGTCTCAACCGGTGACGAAAAGCTGGATTATTTTATGCAGAAGATGAGGGAGCGGGTTTATGCCAGTCATCTTACAGAAGCAAAAGAAGAGCAAGAGAAGAATATCGGTGCTAAAGAGTCAAAGATGGCTGCATTAGATGAAAATCCGGCTGTAGATATCCAGAATAAAGGAACAGAAAACAGAGCGCATTCTGATAAAAGTAAAGAAAAAGCAGAGTGTGATCCGGAAAAAACAGAGTTAAATCTGTTTTTGAAGGATCTGAAAGCAAAAAAAGTAAAACAGTTAGATTTGTTTGAAGAGCAGATTTTAAAGAAAGAGGCAAGACAGGAATACCGGATCATCGGACAGGTCTTTGAAACCTACTGGCTGATCCAGTATCGTGACAGCCTCTATATTGTAGACCAGCATGCCGCACATGAAAGAGTCCTTTATGAAAGGACCCTTGCAGGAATGAAGAAGAGAGAGTATACTTCACAATACTTGAGCCCACCGATCATCCTGAGTCTTTCTATGCAGGAGATTGATGTGTTGGAGACATTTAAAGACCGCTTTACGGCAATCGGGTTTGAAATTGAGCCATTTGGTGGTGACGAGTACGCAGTTCGCGCAATTCCGGATAATCTGTTTGGAATCGCCAAAAAGGAACTGCTTCTTGAAATGTTGGATTCCCTGTCGGATGGGTTATCGACCAGTCTGGAACCAGAGCTGATTGATGAGAAGATTGCGTCCATGTCCTGCAAGGCGGCTGTCAAAGGAAATATGAAGCTGTCCTATGCAGAAATGGATGAACTGATCAATGAACTGTTGTCCCTGGATAATCCATATCATTGTCCGCATGGCAGACCAACGATCATTGCGATGACAAAGCGGGAACTGGAAAAGAAATTTAAGCGTATTGTGTAGGAGAAGAACATGACACAGATGACAGAGAAGAAAAAGCCACTGATCATATTGACAGGCCCGACTGCTGTCGGAAAGACGGCTGCGTCGATTGGCCTTGCAAAAGCAATTGGAGGAGAGATCATTTCGGCGGATTCGATGCAGGTATACCGGCACATGGATATTGGTTCCGCGAAGATTTTGCCGGAAGAGATGAAAGGTGTGAAACATTATCTGATCGATGTGCTTAATCCGGAAGAGGAATTTAATGTAACTGTTTTTCAGAAGATGGCAAAAGATGCAATGGTAGAGATCTATAAGAGAGGACGTATTCCGATTGTTGTAGGTGGCACGGGATTTTATATCCAGGCGCTTTTGTATGACATTGATTTTGAAAAGGGAGAAGAAAACACTGCCTATCGAAAGAAGCTGGAAACGTATGCAAAGGAGCATGGTGCGCAGGCACTCCATGACAGGCTACGGGAAGCGGATCCAAAGTCGGCAGATGCAATTCATGCAAATAATGTAAAACGGGTGATTCGTGCTCTGGAATATTATCATGAGACAGGAACAAAGATTTCCGAACATAATGAAGCAGAACGGGAGAAGGATTCCCCGTATCAGTTTGCGTATTTTGTTCTGAATGATGTGCGTAGCCGTTTGTATGAGCGGATTGATCGTCGTGTGGATCTGATGGTGGAGCAGGGGCTTGTAGATGAGGTGACTGCTTTAAAGACCAGAGGATGCACAAGGGAAATGGTTTCAATGCAGGGACTTGGATATAAGGAAATTTTGGATTATCTGGATGGAAAGAATTCACTTGAAGAAGCGGTAACGATCCTGAAAAGGGATACCCGTCATTTTGCAAAACGTCAATTGACCTGGTTCCGCAGAGAGCGGGATGTGAACTGGATCCAGAAAGAGGAATTCGGATACGATGAAGAGAAGATTTTGCAAGCAATGCTTGCGATACTGAAAGAAAAGGAGATTACAGACTAATGGATATCAGTCAGAAAATACAGAAATTATATGAACAGACCGGAATTTCACCGGAAGTTCATGACTTTGGAGAAAAAATTGAAAAATCACTGAAAGAACGTTTTGATAAGATCGATAAGATGGCAGAGTTGAATCAGCTGAAGGTCATTCATGCCATGCAGGAAGCAAGGGTGAATGCAGAATGCTTTAACTATGCATCTGGCTATGGATACAATGATTTCGGAAGAGATACGCTGGAAAAGGTGTATGCAAATGTCTTTCATACCGAAGATGCGCTGGTAAGACCACAGATTACCTGTGGAACCCATGCACTTGCTTTAACACTTTCTGCAAATTTAAGACCTGGTGATGAACTGCTTTCCATCGCAGGAAAGCCTTATGACACACTGGAAGAGGTCATTGGAATCCGCCCATCCACAGGTTCCCTTGCAGAATATGGAGTAATCTATAACCAGGTGGACCTGCTGCCGGACGGAAGCTTTGACTTTGATTCGATTGAAAAAGCGATTGGCGAGAAAACAAAGCTGATCACGATTCAGCGTTCCAAAGGATATCAGACAAGACCGAGTTTTTCTGTGGATCAAATTGGGGAAGCAATTGCATTTGTCAAGAAGATCAAACCGGAAGTCATCTGTATGGTGGATAACTGCTATGGTGAATTCGTAGAAGAAAAGGAGCCAAGTGATGTGGGTGCGGATCTGGTTGTCGGTTCCCTGATCAAGAATCCGGGCGGCGGACTTGCCCCGATCGGTGGCTATGTGGCTGGAAGAAAGGATCTGATCGAGCAGTGTGCTTACCGCCTTACTTCTCCTGGACTTGGAAAAGAAGTGGGTGCTTCACTTGGTGTGATGCAGTCGTTTTATCAGGGACTTTTCCTTGCACCGACTGTTGTTGCAGGTGCATTAAAAGGTGCTATTTTTGCGGCGAATGTATATGAAAAGCTTGGTTATGCAGTTGTACCGGACGGAAAAGAGGAACGCCATGATATCATTCAGGCGGTAACACTTGGAAGTGCGGAAGGTGTAATCGCATTCTGTCAGGGAATCCAGGCGGCAGCACCGGTTGACAGTTATGTAACACCGGAACCGTGGGCAATGCCGGGATATGACAGTGATGTGATTATGGCGGCAGGGGCATTTGTACAGGGATCGTCCATCGAACTGAGTGCAGATGGACCGATCAAAGAACCGTATGCAGTATATTTTCAGGGAGGTCTCACCTGGGCGCATGCAAAACTTGGTATTTTAATGTCTCTTCAGAAGTTATATGAAAAAGGAATTGTAAAGGAATTATAGAATGAAAAAAAGAGTCATCATCATCGGCGGCGGAGCAGCTGGCAGTATGGCTGCACTTACGGCGGCGCAGAACGGCGCAGATGTACTGCTTCTGGAACAGAATGAAATAATTGGCAGAAAAATACTGTCGACGGGTAATGGCAGATGTAACTTTACCAATCGTTTTCAGGATCCATCCTGCTATCGAAGCGACAATAGCGGATTTGCATGGAAATCAATCGGAAAATTTTCTGAGCCTGAGACAACGTCTTTTTTTAAAAATCTTGGAATTTATCCGAAGGATAAAAATGGCTATCTGTATCCCTGGTCCGAGCAAGCCTCGGCAGTGAGGGAAGCGCTGGAGTCTGCGCTGAAACTGGCAAAGATCCGGATTCATACCGGAGTTCGCGTATTTGGGATCATACCAAAGAAAAATGGTTTTCAGATCAGTTTTTCAAAAGATGGGAAAAAAGGAATGATTTCCGGTGAGGCTGTGATCCTTGCGGCCGGATCAAAGGCAGCTGCAAAGCTAGGGAGTGACGGAAGTGGATATGACCTGGCAAAAATGCTGGGACATAAGCTGGTTCCGGTTGTCCCGGCTCTGGTACAGCTCCGGTGCAGGGAAAAGCTGTACCGGCAAGTCGCAGGCGTGCGTACTCATGGAAAAGTAACGGTTTTTATCGATGGGACAGAAACGGCTTCTGATATCGGCGAGCTGCAGCTTACGGATTATGGTATTTCCGGGATCCCGGTTTTTCAGATCAGCCGTTATGCGGCGAGAGGTCTGTATGAAAAGAAAGAAGTTTTTGCAGAACTGGATTTTATGCCGGATTTTGGAGATGTAGAATTTTTGCAGATGTTAAAGGAACGGAAGATAAGGCTGGATGGTCTTGTGATGGAACAGTATTTTAATGGGCTATTCCACAAAAAGCTTGCCAGTGCGCTGCTTAAGAGAATTGGAATTTCAGGAACAATGCCGGTGCATGACCTTGGTGAAGAGAATCTGGAAAGACTTTGCCGGATCTGTAAGCATTTCCGGACTTATATTGATAAGACAAATCCGTTTGAACAGGCGCAGATCTGTGCGGGTGGTGTAGATACAAGCGAGATTGATCCGGACACGATGGAGTCGAAGCTTGTAAAAGGACTTTATTTTGCAGGAGAAATTCTGGATGTAGATGGAATCTGCGGAGGTTACAATCTGCAGTGGGCATGGACCAGTGGTTATCTGGCAGGGAAAGGAGCGGCAAATGCTTAGAATCAGTCAGCTGAAGCTTCCGGTTACGCATACGGAAGAGGATTTGAAGAAAAAGATTGTGCACACACTGATGTGCAGGACAGAAGCGGTACAGAGCTATGAGATTATCAAGCAGTCTCTGGATGCCAGAAAGAAGCCGGAGCTGTTCTATGTCTATACTGTGGATGTAAAAGCGGACAATGAAAAACAGCTTTTGAAGATGCTTACCAGAAAAAAGCGTGCGGGCAATGTGCAGCTCCATGAGGCAATGCCATATGTTTTTCCGGCAGGAGGCAACGAAAAATTGAAGTCACGTCCGGTAGTTGTCGGATGCGGTCCTGCCGGACTTTTCTGTGCGTATTTTCTTGCAGAATATGGGTATCAGCCGGTTCTTCTGGAACAGGGGGCACCGGTAGAAGAGCGACAGAAAGATGTTGAGGAGTTCTGGAAGACGGGGGTGCTGAAACCGGATTCTAATGTGCAGTTTGGAGAAGGCGGAGCAGGGACGTTTTCAGACGGAAAACTAAATACACTGATCAAGGATCCGGTGGGGCGCAATCGTAAGGTGCTGGAGATTTTCGTGGAAAACGGAGCACCAAAAGACATTCTTTATGTGAATAAACCACACATTGGAACGGATATTCTACGGACTGTGATCAGAAATATGCGGGAGAAAATCCTTGTGTGGGGTGGTGAAATCCATTTCCATACACAGATGGCAGAGGTCCTTTTTACAGAAAATACAAGGCGGATCAGAGGGATCATATATGAAGATCTTCTGAAAAAAGAAAAAGAAGAAATACAGACGGAGACGCTGGTTCTGGCACCGGGACACAGTGCGCGGGAGACCTTTGCGATGCTCTTCGAGAAAAAGGTTCCGATGGAGGCAAAATCCTTTGCGGTTGGTGTACGTGCAGAACACCCGCAGGAGTTGATCAATCATTCCCAGTATGGGGATGCAAAGGCATCTCTTCCGGCAGCAGCCTATAAGCTGACTGCAAAACTGCCGGATGGAAGAGGTGTATATTCGTTCTGTATGTGTCCGGGAGGCTATGTGGTTAATGCGTCTTCGGAGGAGGGATATCTTGCGGTCAACGGAATGAGCTATCATGCCCGCGACAGCCACAATGCCAACAGCGCAATCGTTGTGACGGTTACACCGGAGGATTTTGAAAGCGACCATCCGCTTGCCGGAATTGCATTCCAGAGAAAACTGGAAAAGGCAGCTTACAAAGCAGGAAAAGGAAAAATTCCGGTACAGAGATACGGGGATTTTTACCGGAGTGTGACCGGAAAAGAAAAGGGAAAAACCGAAGCAGAAGTCTGGTATCAGGGACATGAGCCATGTATGAAGGGTGCGTATGAAGAAACAGACCTGGCGGGGATTTTTCCGGCAAAGATCAGTAGCGCGCTGGTGGATGGGATGGAAGATTTTAACAAGAAAATTCGAGGATTTTCGCATCCTCTTTCCATTCTTTCCGGAGTGGAGAGCAGAACCTCTTCGCCGGTACGGATCGTAAGAGATAGTAATTCGCTGGAAAGCGTGATTGGAGGACTTTATCCTTGCGGAGAGGGCGCAGGATATGCTGGCGGGATTACGTCGGCGGCAGCAGACGGTATTAAAATCGCAGAAAAAATTCGACAAAAATATGCACCGTTTTTATAGAAAACAGCTGTGTTAAGAAAAAAATAATATTTAAAAAGTCTATACACGTTTTTTAAAATATGCTAAAATGATACCAGTTTGTGATTCAAAAGAGGAGGAGTACAGATGAGAGGAGCCGGAAGTAAGAATGCCTGGGCTTTATTTTTGCTGATTCTGGCAGGGATTGTTCTGGGTGGCTTTATCGGTGTGCTTGCAGAAGGGGTTCCAGCACTTAGCTGGCTTTCTTATGGACAGACTTTCGGGGTAGAGACACCGATTGTTTTGAACCTCGGACTTGTCGTTATTACGTTTGGTCTTACGATTAAGATCACGATCGCAAGCATTATTGGAGTGATTATCTCCATATTCATTTATCGTTTCTTATAGGATGTATAAAGCATCCCATATACAAGGGTGGAGTGTCTGGTGTGAATCAACAAATCCTGCAAAAGGATGAATCAAAAAAATACCATTCGAGAAATGTTATCAGAAGAGCGGCCATATGAAAAATGTGAACGCTTTGGGGCGGGCAGTTTAACAGATATTGAATTGCTCGCTGTTTTGTTAAGGACTGGAACAAAGGGAGAGAGTGCACTGGATCTTGCCAGGAAGCTTTTTTATCCCGGAGAAGGTACACAGCCACAAGCCAAAGCCCATCTTCAAAGCTGGACAAAAGAAGAACTGCTGAAAATCAGTGGAATCGGAAGAGTAAAGGCTATTCAGATCTTATGCCTTTGTGAGCTTTCCAAGAGAATGTCCCAGCTTTCAGCCAGAGAAGATCTGGATTTTTCAAGACCGGATACAATTGCAGCATATTATATGGAAGATATGCGCTATTACAGGCAGGAGCATTTGAAACTGCTGATGCTGAATACGCGTTCCAGACTGATCGGAGAAAGCGAAATTTCGAGAGGGACAGTAAATATGTCCGTAATTTCCCCGAGAGAGCTTTTTATAGAGGCATTGCAAAAGAACGCAGTCTATATTATACTGTTGCACAATCATCCAAGTGGTGATCCGATGCCGAGCAGGGAAGATATTCTTGTGACACAGCGCATCCGGGAGGGCGGAAGCCTTCTTGGAATTGAACTTCTGGATCATATCATTATTGGTGATAACTGCTATGTATCACTCGCAGAGCAGAAGCTGCTTAAGGAAAAGTAGTATGGAAAGGAACTTTAGATTATGGCGCGAAATATTTACGGTCTTGATCTCGGGACTTATGAGATCAAGGTGTATGATAAAAAGCAGGACAGTACGTGGAAAGAGAAGAATGTAATTGCTATTGTGGACGGAAAAGAGATCTTGGCTGTCGGCGATGAAGCATATGCGATGTTCGAGAGAACACCGGGAAATATTGAAGTGGTGTTTCCGATGAAAGAAGGTGTAATCAGCAGATTTACGGATATGCAGTATCTTCTTCAGAATCTGCTGAAGAAAGAGCGCCGTTTTACAAGAGGATCAGAATATCTGATCGCAGTACCTACGGATGTCACAGAAGTTGAAAAACGGGCGTTTTTTGATCTGGTTGTTCATTCAACGGCGAAAGCAAAAGAAGTGAGTATTGTAGAACGCGGTGTTGCGCAGTGTATCGGAATGGGAATTGATGTCCGGAAGACAAAAGGGATGCTGATCGTTGATTTTGGTGCGGCTACAACCGAATTATCTGTAGTAGGTTCAGGTGGCATGGTACTTAATAAAATGCTTAAGATTGGTGGTATGACATTTGATGTGACAGTTCAGAATATGGTCCGCCGGAATTATGATTTTCTGATCGGAAGACAGACAGCCGAGGCTCTCAGAAAACGTTTTGGAGTGCTTGGCGGAAACGGAAAAGCTTCCATGGTGGTTGCCGGACGTAATCTGGTTGTTGGTGTACCAAGATACCAGGAAATCCCAAGCAGTGCGGTACGGGCTGCGATGAAAGAATCTCTGGAAACCTGTACTTCGCAGATTGGTCAGTTGATTGAACGGACCCCACCGGAGGTAGCCCGTTCAATCAGAAAGAATGGAATCTGTCTGACGGGTGGTGTTTCCAGGCTACCGGGGCTTGACCGGTACATAGAAGCTGTGACTGGATATCCGGTGCATGTGGCTGCTAAGCCGGATCTGTGTGCAGTAGAAGGGCTGCGACGGATGATCAATTCAAAAGAACTTAAAAAACTTTCGTACTCAATGTTGGATGAAAATTATAGGTGGATAAGATAGATGAAAAGAAAGAATCAATTTTCAACATCAAATAAATACTGGTTGCTGATCCTTGCTATCATATGTATTGTATTGATGGGACTTTCCGGATTTGCAGAGTCCGGGAAAGGACCGCTTTCCTGGGCAGCAGGTTACACGATCGTGCCGATGCAGAAAGGAATCAACCGTGTTGGGATGTGGATCGGCGATGTTTCAGAGAATTTTGCAACACTTCAGGAAATAAAAAAAGAAAACAAAGAACTGAAATCCCGCCTGGAAGAGATGACGACTGAGAATAACCGGTTGCAGCAGAATTCAGCAACGCTGGAAAGATATAAAGAACTATATAAGATGGATCAGAATACAGCGGATTATCCGAAAGTTGCTGCGAATGTAATCGCCAGCGAGAATAGCAACTGGTTTTCGAAATTTACGATTGATAAGGGAAGCAATGATGGGATCAGGGAAGATATGAATGTCCTATCTGGAACCGGACTGGTTGGGATCGTCACAGAAGTCGGACCGAACTGGGCAACAGTAAGTTCGATTATCGATGATAAAAATGTAAGTGCCATGATCCTGACAACCTTTGACAAATGTATTGTAAGCGGAGATCTGCAGACGGTGCAGGACGGACTTTTAAAATTTGAACAGCTTGCCAATAATGAAAATGAAGTGGCGGTCGGAGAACAGGTTGTAACATCGAATATCAGCAGCAAATATTTGCAGGGACTTCTGGTTGGATATATTTCAGAGGTAAATGTAGATTCCAATAACCTGACAAGATCCGGATATATCATTCCTGCTACGGATTTTAAGGAATTACAGGAAGTTCTTGTTATTACAACAACAAAGCAGGATCTGATCGATGGAAAAGGTGAAAGTGGAAGCGATAACGGAGGCGAATAGACATGAAAAAGATTAAAAGGATCCTGATCTGTGCTGTGTTGATCACTGTCTGTTTTCTTCTGGAGACAACGGTGTTTCAAAAGCTGGCGTTTGCCTCGATTATTCCGAATCTCCTGATTATCGTGACGTCCTCATTTGGATTTATGAGGGGACAAAAAGAAGGGATGATCATCGGCTTTTTCTGTGGACTTTTAAAAGATATACTAGGTGGAAATCTGCTTGGATTTTATGCGCTGATCTATATGCTGATCGGATATGGCAACGGATTTTTCCAGAGAGTATTTTATGACGAAGACATTAAACTCCCGTTGGCACTTATTGCCGGCAGTGAGTTTCTATATGGTATGGTGATTTATGTCCTTTTATTCATGTTAAAAAGTGATTTCCATTTTTTGAATTATCTGAGACATGTGATCATGCCGGAACTGGTTTACACGATTCTGGTTACACTTGTTCTGTATCAGATCATTCTGCATATTAACCGAAGACTTGAAGAAGAAGAAAAAAGGAGTGCTAGCAGATTTGTATGATTTATTGGATCGTCTGAAAAGATGGTTTATCGACTTGGTAAAATCTAGAGTGTTTGTGCTGATGCTTGTGTTTATTGTGCTTTCTACAATTTTGATACAGCGTGTGTTTGCTTTACAGATCGTAAACGGACAGGCATATCTGGATGACTATAAGCTTCAGATCCAGAAAACAAAAGAGGTACAGGGAACCAGAGGTCGTATCCTGGATCGGAACGGAGTGGTTCTGGCAGATAACAAGCTCGCATATTCCGTCACGATTGAAGACAACGGTGACTATGATACGGTCAAAGAGAAAAATAAAATCATCAATGCGACAATTGAGAAAGTGATCAGTATTGTTGAATCGAATGGAGATTCTATTGTCAATGATTTCAAAATTATTCTCAATGATAATGGAGAATATGCTTATTCCATGACAAGCGAGGTGCAGCGTCTGCGGTTCCTTGCGGATGTGTTTGGAAAAGCAACCATTGATAAGCTCAGTAACAAGCAGAAGGCATACAGTGCGGCAGATCTGATGCATTATCTCTGTACAGATGAGACCTACGGTTATGGGCTGGACGAACAGAAACTGTCCAAAGAAGAAATCCTGAAGTTGGTAACAATCCGGTATTCCATGGGACTGAATCGCTATCAGAAGTATGTGGCTACAACGATTGCAAGTGATGTCAGTGAAAGTACAACAGCTGCTATTATGGAGAACCTGGATACTCTTCAGGGAGTTAATATTGAAGAGGATTCAATCCGTTATTACCCGGACAGCAAATATTTTGCGTCTATTCTTGGTTATACGGGCGTGATTTCACAAGATGAATATGATGCGTTGGATGAAAAGGAGTCGGACTCGTATTCTCTTACGGATGTGGTTGGAAAAGCAGGGCTGGAGCAGACACTGGATAAAACACTTCAAGGTGAAAAAGGTGAAATCAAACTTTATGTTAACAGTGTGGGAAAGGTCATTGAGTCTAAGCAGGGGAAAAAGGCAAAAGCAGGAAATGATGTCTATCTTTCTATTGATGCCAATCTGCAAAAGGCAGCTTATGATCTCCTGGAAGAAAAGCTTGCCGGAATCATCCTTTCCAATCTGACTACGTCTTTGACCTATGACCGTACACAGGCAGAAGAGGGAAGTGATGTGAAGATACCGATTGGTGATGTTTACAATGCATTTATTTCCAATGAGATTCTGAATGTGGGACATTTTGAGGCTGCGGATGCCGGGGAGACTGAGAAAAGTGTGTATGCGTCATTTTCCTCCAAAAAGGAGGCAGTGCTTGCAGATGTGATGGCACAGCTGAGTGATTCAGGTGCGCCGGCATATAAAGACTGTGATGAGGATATGCAGGCATATCTCAGTTATATTATCAGTACTGTACTTACCCAGAATGCAGCAATCATTCAGAAAGATTCGATTGATACCAATGATTCTACATATATTGCGTGGGAAAATGATGAGAGCATCAGTCTCTATACTTATCTGAATTATGCGATCTCCAAGAACTGGATCGATACATCAAAACTGACTGATTATATGAACAGTGACAGTGAGTATTCGGATCAAAATGAAGTATATCAGGGGATTCTGGCGTATATCAGTGCAAATCTTCCTAAGGATTCCGGATTTGACAAACTGATCTACAAGTATATGATACGCAATGAAGAAATCACAGGAAGCCAGATTGGTATGATGCTTTATGAGCAGGGAATTCTGAATTATGATGCAGATGTTTATAATAAGCTTGCGGATGGTACAATGACCGCCTATGATTTCATGTATTCCAAGATTGAAGATCTGGAAATTACACCGGGACAGCTTGGACTGGAACCATCTACCGGATCGGTCGTAGTAACTGACACGAAGACCGGACAGCTTCTTGCCTGTGTATCCTACCCGGGATATGATAATAACCGGCTTGCAAATACCATGGATTCAGGCTATTATACAAAGCTTTTAAATGATCAGTCAGCACCGTTATATAATAATGCGACGCAGGAGAAGACGGCACCGGGATCTACTTACAAACCACTGGTTGCTGTTGCCGGACTGACAGAAGATGTCATTGATACCAGTACGTATATCAGCTGCGGCGGACTCTATGAAAAAATTTCACCGAGTCCACGATGCTGGATTTATCCGGGGTCGCATGGAAGTCTGAATGTGACGAGTGCGATCCAGCATTCCTGCAATATGTTCTTCTATGAAGTTGGATACCGTCTGGGACTTACAAACCAGATGCTCAGTAATGCAAAGAGCAGCGAGTCGGGATATTCTTCTGACCAGGGATGTGAGACGCTTCTGAAATATGCGACTATGTTTGGACTGAACCAGACAACAGGAATCGAAATTCCGGAATCGTCACCTCAGGTATCTGATCAGGACTCTGTACGTTCTGCAATCGGTCAGGGTACTAATAACTATACGACAACTCAGCTTGCAAGATATGTTACAGCAATTGCAAACAGAGGAACTGTTTATAATCTTTCCCTTCTGGATCATGTGGAAAATAAGGATGGTAAGGTAACAAAAACTTACGAACCGGATGTGCTGAACCAGATAGAGGGTGTTTCCGGAAATACATGGGATGCTGTTCAGTCGGGAATGCGGGCAGTTGTTACCAGCAACAGTACATATTCTTCGCTGGGAAATATTACAATGTCAGGTAAAACCGGTACGGCACAGCAGAGTACTACACATCCGGATCACGGTCTGTTTGTTGGCTATGCGCCAAGTGACGACCCGGAAGTCGCATTTGCGATCCGTATCAAAAATGGTTATGAATCTTTATATCCGTCAGAGATTGGAAGAGACCTGATGCGCTATTATTATGGAGAGACAAGCCGTGATGAGCTGATCACAGGGCATGCATCGGCAGCAGGTTCATCATCGACACATGGAGACTAGATTGAGGGGGATCACAGGTATGAAACAGAAAGTCATCATTAAAAGTAATAAATACGGTCTGATTGTTCATATGGATCCTGATGCAGAGTATACAGAGATTCTGAAGGAATTGAGAGAAAAATTTACCGAATCTGCCCGCTTTTTCAAAGATGCGACCATGGCGGTTACGTTTGAAGGGCGGATTCTTACAAAACCACAGGAAGAAGAGGTCATTGGTCTGATCACTGATGTCGCTCATATCCATATTGTCTGTATTTTTGATGCTAATGAAAATACAGAAAGATTATACAAAAAAGTAGTAGAAGACTCTCTTAACAGTTTAACCAGAAAAGAAGGTCAGTTCTACAAAGGTACGCTCAGACAAAGGCAGGTACTGGAGACAGAACAGAGTATTATTATACTTGGCGATGTAGAGTTTGGTGCAACCGTAGTATCCAAGGGCAATATTGTTGTGCTGGGTGCGGTAAGGGGAACGGTACATGCCGGGGCAACAGGAGATCGGAATGCGTTTATTACAGCGTTGTCGATGAGACCGCATGTGATGAAGATTGCAGATATTGTATCAACACATACATATCTTCAAGACGAAACCGTAAGACCAAGTATCGCCCGTCTTGACGGCAAGCGCATTTATATCGATCCACTGGAGAATTTAGAGTGGTAGGAGGATCTGAAAAATGGGTGAAATTATTGTAGTGACATCGGGAAAAGGCGGTGTCGGAAAAACAACAACGACAGCAAATATAGGTGCCGGACTTTCAAGGCTCGGGAAAAAGGTACTGGTGATCGATACGGATCTGGGTCTTCGGAATCTGGATGTTGTCATGGGACTTGAAAACCGGATCGTATATAATCTGGTCGACGTGATCGAAGGTGGCTGCCGTTTGAAGCAGGCGATGATCAGTGATAAGCGTCATGAAAATCTGTATCTGCTGCCATCGGCACAGACAAAGGATAAGTCAGCGATCACACCGGAGCAGATGATCAAGCTTACAAATGAGCTTCGAGATGAATTTGATTACGTTTTACTGGATTGTCCGGCAGGAATTGAGCAGGGATTCCAGAATGCGATTGCCGGAGCTGACAGAGCATTTGTTGTGACAACGCCAGAAGTATCCTCCATTCGTGATGCTGACCGCATCATTGGGCTGCTGGAGCAGAATCACATGAAAAAACTGAATCTTATTATTAACCGTATCAGGATGGATATGGTGAAAAGAGGAGAGATGATGTCAGTAGAAGATGTGACAGAGATTCTTCCTATCGATCTGATCGGAGCAATTCCGGATGATGAACAGGTCGTGATCGGAACGAACCAGGGAGAGGCGGTTGTAGATATGGATTCGCTGGCAGGAAAAGCATATACCAATATCTGCCGGCGTATAACTGGTGAAGAAGTGCCATTTCTCGATCTGGATAAACAGGAAAGTTTGTTTTACAAACTTTCCCATATGTTTAAAAGAAATTAGGAGGATGTATCATGCATGTATTTGAAAGAGGTATGCACCATTCATCTGTCCGCATTGCAAAAGAACGTTTGAAAAGCCTTCTTGTTTCGGACCGGGTGCAGTGTCAGCCAGATACTTATGAACTTTTGTGCGGAGAATTATACCACACAATCGGAAAATACATGAAGATAACCGAAGATAATTTTAAAGTGGAAATAACACGTTCACAGATTAGAATCAACTTGACAGGAGAAAAATCGTGAGATTACCAAAAAAGACAAAACCTTATCATTTAAAAGATGTGAAATTCGGTCTGGTCATTTCTGTTATTGCTATATCGATTATCGGAGTTATGGTAATCGGAAGTGCAAAGCAGGCAGTACAGGGAAGACAGATCATAGGACTTGTCGCCGGAGTGATCCTGATGATCATTCTTTCGATGATAGACTATGTATGGCTTCTGAACTTTTACTGGATTTTATACGGGATCAATATCATTGCACTGGTATGTGTAAAGCTGTTTGGAACCAATGTAAATGGTGCACAGCGGTGGATCGATATCGGAGTGACGAATTTTCAGCCATCAGAGCTCAGCAAAATACTGGTTGTCGTATTCTTTGCAAAATTTCTGATGAATCATGAGGATGATCTGAACAGTGCTGCAACCATCCTGAAAGCAGTAGGACTGATTGCACCAACACTGATCCTGATCGTTCTTCAGCCAGACCTTTCAACAACCTTATCCATAGCGCTTGTCTTTTGTGCTATGATGTATCTGGCGGGACTGAGTTATCGATTTATCGGAACCCTGATTGCGATTCTGGTTCCGGTTACGATTATTTTTATCAGTATTGTTGTACAGCCAAATCAGCCATTTCTGCACGATTATCAGCAAAAGCGTATTCTGGCATGGCTGGAACCGCAGAAATATGCAAGTGATGAAGCTTACCAGCAGAATAATGCAATTATGGCGATTGGCTCCGGACAGCTTACCGGTAAAGGATTGAATAATAATACAACCACATCCGTGAAGAACGGAAATTTTATTTCTGAGCCACAGACAGACTTTATTTTTGCAATTGTAGGTGAAGAATTAGGTTTTGTGGGTTGCTGTATCGTGATTGGTCTGTTATTATTGATTGTAGTACAATGCATATTGATAGGACTCAGGGCACAAGATCTGGCGGGGCGGATTATTTGCTGCGGTGTAGCCGCGCAGATAGGATTTCAGTCGTTTATCAATATCGGCGTGGCAACAGGGATCTTACCAAATACAGGAATTCCCCTTCCGTTTGTTAGTTACGGACTGACTTCGCTTATCAGCTTATATATGGGAATTGGCATTGTATTAAATATAGGGCTTCAGCCTAAAAAATATCAGTAAAAGGAGCTGAGAAAATGAATATCGGACTTATTGCGCATGACTCTAAGAAAACACTGATGCAGAATTTCTGTATTGCATATCGTGGGATTTTGAGCAAGCATGAGTTGTATGCGACCGGTACAACCGGCCGGCTGATCGAAGAAGTTACTAATCTTTCTATTCACAAATATCTTGCGGGACCGCTGGGCGGCAAACAACAGCTCGGTGCGCAGATTGCACAGAATGGAATCGATGCTCTGATCTTTCTTCGGGATCCACAGAATCCAAAGCCACATGAACCGGATGTAAATGATGTCATTCGTCTTTGTGACATGCACAACATCCCGATGGCTACCAATCTTGCAACGGCAGAAATCATTATACTTGCATTAGACAGAGGAGACTTGGATTGGCGTGAGATGTATAAGTAGAGCAAAAAGTGTCGCACTGGTATGTGTGGCATCGATAAGTCTGTTTACAGGTGGTTGCATCGGAGGAAAAGGAGCAACACCTGTGACAGCATATGAACTTAAAAATTATAATCAGGATTTATACCAGGGAAAGCTTTATGCAGAGGAGCTGTGTGTAGCACAAAATGATGTGGCGTTAGAGGGATATACAGAAGATACTGAATTGCACAGTGCTGCATTATTTGATCTTACAGGAGAACGTGTATTATATTCTTATAAAGCGCATGAACGACTGTATCCTGCCAGTACAACCAAGATCATGACGGCACTTCTCGCTATTGAGAATGCAAATTTGGATGACCAGGTGACGATCAGTGGAAACGCAGATGCATCCAGTTTTTCGGCGGATGCACAGGTGTGCGGTCTTGCGAAAGGAGAAGTCTGGACACTCAGGGATCTTTTGGGAGCTCTTCTTTTGTATTCTGGAAATGATGCAGCAACTGCAATCGCGGAATATGTAGGTGGATCAGAAGAAGCGTTTGTTAATATGATGAACCGCAGAGCCCAGGAATTGATGGCGAACGGGACTCATTTTATGAATCCGCACGGACTGCATGATGACAATCATTATACAACAGCGTATGACCTTTATCTGATATTTAATGAGTGCATAAAGCATGAAGATTTTGTAAATATCATACAGAGTGAAGCATATACCGCATATTATACAGATGTGGACGGTAACAGCCAGGAGGCGTTGTTTACACCGACCAATCTCTATGCGCAGGGAGAGGTGGATGTGCCGGAGAATGTTACGATCGTAGGCGGGAAGACCGGGACAACGGATGAAGCAGGATATTGTCTGATTCTAATGGAAAAAGATTCCAGTGACAATCCATACATATCGATTGTTATGGGAGCCTCAGAAAAACCGGTTCTGTATGAGGATATGACATCATTGATCGAGGCAATCCCGTCTGGTCAGCAGTAAATGTGGTGTGTGAATCTTATCGTATACACAAAAAGGGGCATCTCTTGTCTGGGAGCCCCTTTCTTTTTTTCAAGCATGTAGAAAATACACCGAGATGGTATCAGGTACATTACCTGGGCGTATTAAGATTCGGACATGGATCCGATTCTACCAAAAAGACTGATCAGGTAGAGTCCACACAGTCCGACGATCGTGTAGACGATACGTGAGAGCCATGACATGTTTCCAAAAAGCCAGGCAATAAGATCCAGACGGAATATACCGATCAGAAGCCAGTTCACAGCACCGATGATCACGACGGTGAGTGCTGTATTATCAAACCATTTCATGTAAATATCCTCCTTATACGATTCTATACGGTTAGTATGTGTTAAAATTTTTTAATTATTCATAAATGAGAGGAAAAATATGTTATATTATAAATATTCGGATTACCTGAAAAATAAATATGGTGAAAAAGTATACAAGCTTCCGGTGAACCTTCCGGTCACATGTCCGAACCGTCTTAACGGAGATGGATGTGCATTCTGTGCCGGTGCAGGAACCGGATTTGAGGCAATGGCGGCTACAGTTTCTGTCACAGAACAGTTGACACAGACCAGACAGATGATCACGAGAAAATACCATGCCAACAAATATATTGCATATTTTCAGAATTATACCAATACCTTTCTTCCTCCGGACAGATTTCGCAGTTATCTGATGGAGGCTACCAGGATTCCGGGTGTCGTGGAGATATCTGTTTCCACAAGACCGGATTGTGTTTCGGCTGAGTATCTTGATATTATGAGAGATATCCGCGCGATGACCGGAATTCAGATGAATGTAGAACTTGGATTACAGACAGCAAATTATCATACACTGCAGATGATCGACAGGGGACATGGTCTTGCAGAATTTATCGATGCAGTACTGCGGATTAAAAGATATACTGGTATTTCAATCTGTACCCATGTGATTCTTAATCTTCCGGGAGATACGGCAGCGGATGCAAAAGAGACTGCAAGAATCCTTACTGCGCTTGGTGTGGATATTGTGAAACTGCATTCGCTTTATATTGCCAGAAATACACGGTTGTGCGATTGGTATGAAAATGGTAAAATAACGGTATGTTCAAAGGAAGAATATTTTGAAAGAGTGATTACGTTTCTTGAACAGATTCCGGAAACCGTGGCAGTAGAACGAATGTTTTCAAGAATTCCTGAGAAAGATGCAGTGTTCTGTAACTGGGGATGCAGCTGGTGGAGGCTGAGGGACGAACTGCTGCAGAAGATGGAAGAGGAAGGCAGGTATCAGGGTAGGTGCTGTGATTATCTGAATGGTGCGGCACTGTGCCTGTTAAAATCCGAATAGATTTGGAGGCTTGATTTTTGGCTGGGAAAAAGAAGAATACGGAGGTCGTCAGCCTCCAGAAATATAAACGAAAAGGACATTTAAATATTGGTACGATTCTGTTTGGAATTATTTTTGTGTATCTTGTTTTTACCGTTCTGATCTATTTTACAAAAGACAGAGTGAGTGTATATGAGGTACGGGAAGGAAGCATTTTAAAAGACAGGAATCTAACCGGAATGGTTCTCAGAAAAGAAACGGTGGTAAATGCTGAAAAAAGCGGATATGTCAATTATTTTGTAGATGATGCACAGAAGGTTGCACTTGGAACCAATATTTACACCATTACGTCTTCCAAGCTCGAGACACAGACGGATCAGGACAGCAATGAAGAAGTTTCCCTGAATGCAGATGAATGGAACAGTATTCTGCTGAAGGCACAGGGATTTAATGAATCCTATTCACCGGAGGAGTTTAAGACGGCATCAAATCTGAAAAGTGAAGTAACAGCGATCTTACAGAACAATACGACACAGAGCAGGGTTGCACAGCTGAATTCTATTCTGCAGTCCGGAAATGTAGATGCATTTCAAAGCCCGGATGACGGAATCGTGGAGCTTTCGGTAGATGGCTATGAAAATCTGACGACAGATAATATCACGGATGAGATGTTTGATAAGGCAAATTACAGTGTCACAGAGCTTTCAGGCAACCAGAAGATTGATGCAGGGCAGCCGGTATATCGCCTGGTCACAGATGAAGAGTGGACGGTAACGGTACGCCTGACCTCTGATCTGGCACAAACCTTCCAGAAAAAAATGAACGGGGAAGATTCCCTTTCTGTTGAGGTCAGATTCCTGAAGGATAATAAGGACCTGTGGGGAACTATGCGACTTACGGAAAAGAAAAATGATATTTATGCCAATATTACTTTTAAGGATTCCATGATCCGGTATGCAGATGAACGGTTCGTGAATATTGAACTGATCCTGGAAGACGAGTCCGGGCTTAAGATTCCGAAAACCTCGGTAACGGAGAAAGACTGTTATGCTGTTCCGATAGATTATATTACGAGCGGCGGGGCTTCTCAGAACGAAGGGGTCTACAGGCAGACGACCAAAAAAGGAAAGACGACAACGGAATTTATTCCGGTGACGATCATTAACGAGGATACGGAATCGGGTATTGCATATCTGGATACAGAGAATCTGAAAAAAGGAGATACTCTTTTGTTGCCGGAATCTTCCGATACGATGGATCTTTTGAAAACCGAAAGCATCAAAGGAGTTTATAATGTCAATAAAGGCTATGCTGTATTCAAGCAGGTTCAGATTCTGAGTGAGAGTGATGAATACTATATTATTGCAGAAGGAAACAGCTACAGTCTATCCAATTATGATCATATTGCCCTGAACGGAGATTCTGTTCGGGATAATCAGATAGTAAGTCAATAAGAAATGGAGTGAAAGAAATGATCACAGAAAACTTAAAAGATGTGGAAGCACGTGTATGCGCTGCATGCGAACGCTCCGGCAGAAAACGGGAGGATGTAACACTGATTGCTGTAAGCAAGACCAAACCGGTAGAAATGCTGGAAGAAGCGTATGCTTACGGTTGCCGTTATTTTGGTGAAAATAAAGTGCAGGAACTGGATGAAAAATATGATATAATGCCGAAGGATATTCACTGGCAGATGATTGGTCATCTGCAGCGCAACAAAGTAAAATATATCATCGATAAGGCAGAGCTGATCCATTCTGTTGATTCTATTCGTCTTGCGGAAACAATTGATAAAGAAGCAGCGAAAAAAGGTATTGTTGTAAATGTGCTTCTCGAAGTAAACATGGCAAAAGAAGATACAAAATTCGGTCTGATGCCAGAGGAAGTTATGGATTTTATTCATGAAATTGTCAGATTTCAACACATAAAAGTACAAGGATTGATGACAATTGCTCCGTTTGTAGAAAACCCGGAAGAAAATCGTATACATTTTGCAAACTTACGAAAATTATCTGTTGACATTGCAAAGGAAAAAGTTGATAATGTTAACATGAGTATTCTTTCAATGGGGATGACCAATGATTTTGAAGTTGCTATAGAAGAGGGAGCCACCATGGTTCGGATAGGGACAGCAATTTTTGGCGAGCGAAATTATGCTCATCAGATTTAGATACCACAGATAGGAGTGTATAAGAAAAATGGGAGTATTAGATAAGTTTTTAGACGTTATGAAATTAAACGGCGACGATGATGAGTATGATGATGATTTCTACGATGAAGATGACGATTTTGAAGATGAGTCATATGAAGAAGAGAAGCCAAAAAAGAATATTTTTGGAAAGAAAGATAAACCGGCTGCTTACGAAGAAGAAGAGGAAGATTATCAGCTTAAAAAATCAGGTCGTTCAAATAAAGTCACCCCGATGCGCCAGCCTTCTACACGCAGAAATGCTCCTGCAATGGAAGTTTGTGTAATCAAACCAAACGCAATGGATGATACACGCGAGATTACAGAGACTCTTCTCGCGGGAAGAACTGTTATTTTGAATCTGGAAGGTATGGATCTTGAGATCGCGCAGAGAATTATTGATTTCACATCAGGATCTGCTTTTGCAATTGATGGTAATCTTCAGAAGATTTCAAGTTATATTTTTCTGGTAACACCGGCAAATGTTGATATTTCCGGCGATATGCAGGATCTTCTGAATACTTCGTTCGATGTGCCGATCCAGAACCGTTACTAGAAGAAAGAAGACAGGGTATGGAAAAAGAAGAGACTTTACTTCGTAAACGTCTGATTGAGCTGTCTAACAATGCTTATCAGAGAGGAATCATTATGTATTCCGATTTCCTGAACCTGAATGAACTGAATATATTACATACTACGCCGAAGGATTCTTTCCCTGTTCCATACAGGACCTTTGGCGGGTATGATCCGTCAGAGCGTCAGATGGCAGCATTTCTACCTGATGCTTTTTATATGTATATGGATGAGGAAAGTATCCGCAGTACATATCCGATCCGCATTCTGAAGATCAGTCCGCTACAGCCGAAATTTGCTGAGGAATTATCACACAGAGATTATCTGGGTGCACTTCTGAACCTTGGGATCACACGGGCAAAGACGGGAGATATTCTGATTCACGATAAGGAAGCTTATGTTTTTGTACATCAGGAACTGACGGAGTTTCTTGTAAAAGAACTGACCAGGGTACGTCATACAACCGTTCGTGCCGTAGAAGTAGAAAATGCAGATTTTAAATGGAAGCCAAAGTACGAAGAGATTAAGGGAACTGTTGCATCAGTACGCCTGGATTCCCTTCTTTCACTGGCTTTTTCTTCGTCCAGAAGTAAACTTACTGCATTGATTGAGGCTGGGCGTGTATATGTAAACGGAAAGCTGATTACCAGTAATGGATATCATGTAAAGGACAACGATATCATTTCCGTAAGACAGATGGGACGTTTTCAGTACGAAGGAGTTCTTTCCGAGACAAAAAAGGGACGTTATTATGTTACAATCCGAAAGTATATCTAATGGCATTAGCAGTAAAGGAGAGCATATGAAGAACAGACCAGGGTTAAAACAATATATTTTTGCAGCACTTGGAGTCGTAATCCTGGTGCTTCTGGATCAGTATACAAAGCTTCTGGCAATTGCACATTTGAAGGATCAGTCTGCATTTGTGTTGTGGAATAATGTTTTTGAATTGCATTATCTTGAAAACAGAGGAGCTGCATTTGGGATTTTTCAGAACCAGCGATGGTTCTTTGTCATCATGACCGTTGTGATCCTTGTTATTGTGAGCTGGTTTTATGGCAGAACTCCGGTAGAAAAAAGATATCTGCCACTCAGAATCTGTATGATCGTTCTGACAGCCGGAGCAATCGGGAATTTTATTGACCGTCTGACCAGAGGATATGTGGTTGACTTTTTTTATTTTTCACTGATTGATTTTCCGATTTTCAATGTGGCGGATATTTATGTGACTGTGACGTTTATCGTTCTGGTTCTGCTGATCTTTTTTTATTATAAGGACGAAGATTTTTCTATTTATTCGCGCAGACAGGAGCAGAAACATGCAGATTAAAGAATTTCAGAGTGAAGAAAATGCAGGGGAGAGAATCGACAAATTTCTCACAGAGAAAGTGCCGGAGCTTTCCCGTTCTTATATTCAAAAACTGATAAAAGAAAAAAATGTAAAGGTAAATTCCACAGTAATCAAATCTAACTATAAGGTTGCAAAAGGAGATCAAATTCAGATTACGATACCGGATTTGACGGAACCGGATATCCTGCCGGAAAATATACCATTGGATATTCTCTATGAGGATGATGATATCCTGGTGGTTAATAAGCCGAAAGGTATGGTAGTGCACCCGGCAGCAGGTCATTATACCGGAACCCTGGTCAATGCGATCATGTATCATTGCAAAGACCGGCTTTCAGGAATCAACGGTGTAATGCGTCCGGGAATCGTACACCGGATCGATATGGATACTACCGGTTCTCTTCTGGTATGTAAAAATGATACCGCACACCAGATCCTTGCAGAGCAGTTAAAAGAGCACAGCATTAAGCGGATTTATCATGCGATTGTACACGGTAATATCAAAGAGGATTCCGGTACTGTGAATGCGCCGATCGGACGCCATCCGATTGACCGGAAGAAAATGAGTATCAATGAAAAAAACGGCAGAAATGCAGTGACACACTACCGGGTCCTGGAGCGGTTTGGCGAGTATACTTATATTGCCTGTGAGCTCGAAACCGGTCGCACACATCAGATCCGTGTGCATATGGCAAGTATCCATCATCCGTTACTTGGAGACTGTGTATATGGTCCGGCAAAATGTCCGTGGACACTACAGGGGCAGACACTTCATGCGAAAATTCTTGGAATTATCCATCCGAGAACCGGAAAATATATGGAATTTGATGCCCCACTTCCGGAATATTTTGAAAATTTATTGAAAAAACTACGCAAAATGTCATGAAAATCTATACATTTATTATGAATTGTTATATAATATGTATAGGATAATCATGGAATAATGACCTGCAAAGGAGCGTGACGTTTATGAGTAAAACACATACAATTATAACAATAGGTCGTCAGTTTGGAAGCGGAGGACGCGAGATTGGAAAACGTCTGGCAGATGAACTGGGAATTGAGTTTTATGATAAAGAATTGTTGTCACGGGCAGCAAAGGACAGTAAGATATGCAAAGAGCTTTTTGAGACACATGATGAAAAACCGACGAACAGTTTTCTCTATTCATTGGTAATGGATACATATTCTATGGGATTTGCATCCGGTTCTGTCAATGAAATGCCACTAAATCACAAGATTTTCCTTGCGCAGTTTGATGCGATCAAAAAGATTGCGGAGGAAGGACCGTGTGTACTGGTAGGAAGATGTGCGGATTATGCACTGGAAGAGCGGGATGATGTACTAAGTGTATTCATTCATGCAGATCTGGAAGACAGGATTAAAAATGTAGCAAAGCTGAATGAATTGACAGATAACAAAGCAAAAGATCTGATACATAAGACAGATAAACGCAGGGCAAGCTATTACAATTATTATACCAACAAAAAATGGGGCGATGCCGAAAGTTATGATATTTGTATAAACAGTTCCAAGTTTGGTGTTGACGGATGTGTGAAAGCTATCAAAGATTTTCTTGAATTAAAGGCAAGCTTGGAAGAGTAAGAACAGAGATTATAATGTTATAAGACGGGGGAAATAAAAATCCCCCGTTTTTTAGACCTGTAGCAAAATACTTATGTTCTGATAATTTCGGAACACAGGTATTATAGTGTCAAATAAAGAGAAGAAAGAGGAGACAAGAAAACATGAAATTTGTAATTCAGAGAGTAACACATGCCGAGGTTGCGGTAGAAGGAGAAGTGATCGGAAAGATTGGAAAAGGATTTATGGTGCTGATCGGAGTGGCACAGGATGATACCAGAGTGATTGCAGACAAAATGGTAAAGAAGTTGACAGGACTTCGCATTTTTGAAGATGAGAACGGAAAGACCAATCTTGCCCTGAAGGATGTGGATGGAGAACTTCTTCTGATTTCCCAGTTTACCTTATATGCAAACTGTAAAAAAGGATTCCGCCCAAGTTTTATTGAGGCAGGTGCACCGGATATGGCAAATGAACTGTATGAATATATTATTGAAGAATGTAAGAAAGTGATCCCGGTTGTGGAAAGAGGAAACTTTGGCGCAGATATGAAGGTATCTCTTTTAAATGACGGTCCATTTACGATCGTGCTGGATTCGGAGCAGATTTGTTAAATTATTATTTGGTTTCTAAAGATGTATCGTGTATAATAGAATACAGATGGAATACACAAGAAAGTGGGGAATGTAATAATGAGTTATGAAGCATTAAACAGCAGGATTATGGAGATGAAGGATGAAATTCTTGCTGGAATCCAACAGAACATGAGAATTGAAAGCGTGCGTGGTGAGGCACAGCCAGACGCGCCATATGGTCCGGGACCGAAGGCTGCTCTGGAAGATGCCCTTGAACTTGGCCGCAAGCTTGGCTTCAAGGTTGGGCAGGCAGACAATCGTATAGGCTGGGTAGAATATGGAGAAGGAAAAGAGATGGTAGGCGTTCTTGGTCATGTAGACGTTGTACCGGCTGGCGATACCGGTTGGACTTATCCTGCCTATGGTGCCGAGATCCATGATGGAATTCTTTGGGGAAGAGGATGTCTGGATGATAAGGGACCGATCATTGGATCAATTTACGCATTGAAGGCGATCCGTGACCTGAATCTTCCAATTGACCGTAGAATCCGTGTTATTTTTGGATCTGATGAGGAATGTGGCTCTTCATGTGCAGCGTATTACGTAGAGAACGGATATGAGATGCCGACGATCGGATTTACTCCGGATGCAGATTTTCCGGTTATTTTCTGTGAAAAAGGAACGACCGGCATCAAAGGCGGTTCTAAGGTTTATGACAAAGGTCATATCGAAGTGGAATATTTTGGTGGTGGAATTGCTGACAATGTCGTGATTCCAACTTGTAAACTGATCGTAAAAGGAGACATTAAGGTAGCAGAGACAGAAGGAATCACTGTGACGCATGAAAACGGAAAAACAATCGTTGAAGCGGTGGGAAGAAGTGCACATGGAAGTACCCCGCATCTTGGTGTAAATGCAGCAATTCTTCTTTTGAATGCAGTGAAAGAGAATGAATTTGGTGGAGAATTCCAGCAACTGATGGAATTTCTTCTGAACGAGATCGGAGCGGAGACAAATGGAGAATCACTGGGGGTACATTATGTGGATGAAGAAACTGGTGAGACAACCGTAAACCTTGGTATTGTTTATTATGATGGAGAAGAGACCTATTTTACATTAGATGTCCGTTATCCAAAAAATGCAGATCCGAAAGTTGTTGATGATACACTGATCAATCATATCAACAGTTACACATTCGATGTGCTCCGGAAAAATAACCACAAAATTCTCTATGTACCAAAAGACTCTGAACTGGTGACAAAGCTCGTTCATGTATATGAAGAAGAGACTGGCGAGCACCTGGAACCACTTGCAATCGGTGGTGGAACTTACGCAAAGAAATTCCCGAACATGGTTGCATTCGGACCGGTATTTCCAGGTGAAGCAGACGTGATCCATCAGCCAGATGAACATGTGGAAGTAGAAAAGCTTCTCCGTGCACTGCAGATTACGGCAGCAGCAATGTACGAACTTGCAAAAAAATAGTAGAAAACAGTACTGACTGAATCATCTGAATATGTCATATATAGATACGAGCATCGAAGGGTGAGCTGTTCAATGGAACAAAAGCCGGATAAGATGACAGGTTGAGAATACCTGTACATCTTATCCGGCTTTTTTGATGCATTTGAAAAAATATTTATGATAGTAAGAGAAAAAGGGATATGGAGAAGAACATATATAAAAAACAGGTGAGTACTTGCAAAAAGCACTTCTATCTGAGATGCTTCTGCAAGTGTACTCACCTGTTTTTTAAAATTAACGGAAGAAGCGCATAACAGCAGCAACTTTCCCTAAAATCGTAACATCTTCAAGGATAAATGGTTCCATTGCATCATTCTCCGGCTGAAGACGGATCACACCTTCTTCTCGGTAAAACGTCTTTACCGTTGCACCGTCATCAATCAGAGCAACAACCATGTCACCGTTCTCTGCAGTTGCCTGCTTTTCCACAATGACATAATCTCCATCCAGTATACCGGCATTTATCATACTTTCACCCTGAACTTTCAGCATAAAGAGTTCTTTATTTGATGAAATATATTCAGTAGGAACAGGATAGTAATCTTCAATATTTTCCTGTGCAAGAACCGGTTCTCCTGCAGCTACATGGCCTACGATCGGAATCTGAACCATCTCACGTCTTGTGAGATTAAATGAATCATCCAGAATCTCGATTGCACGTGGTTTGGTTGGGTCACGTCGTATGTATCCGTTCTTTTCAAGAGTCTCAAGATGAGAGTGTACAGAAGAAGTTGACTTCAGATTCACAGCATCACAGATCTCACGTACAGCCGGTGGAAAACCACGTTGCAGGATCTGGGACTTAATATATTCAAGTATCTCTTCCTGTTTCTTGCTAATATTACCTTTACTCATAAAAGACCTCCTAAATCTGTATCTATATCAATTTGAATTATTATCTGAACTATTAAAATTATCATATCATACAGAAGAAAAAATAGCAAACAAATGTTTAGAAAATACGTTCGATTTGCATATTGACAAACGTATGTTCTTGTTGTATATTGGTAACAGAACAGTTGTTCGAGAACATGCTTTCTGGTATATAGGAGAACTGAAAAGATTACAGAAGAAAAGGGAGGAATTTATCATGAGATCAGAGAAAAGAAAAGATATGTATGCAGATCGATATCATGCAGGAGCAAAAGGACAGAAGCACTGTCATTATGCAAAGCACCGTAAGACGAATTCTATCAGACGGTTTGTGACAGGGATTGCGGCTCTGGTGATGGTTATGTCACTGAGTTTTGGATTTGGAAGCTTTTTCTCCAGTGCGCACGATAGCAAAGTTGAAGAACCTTCCGGAGAGAGATATTATAAAAGTGTCCAGCTTGAAAAAGGGGATTCACTCTGGAGCATTGCACAAAGATACAGACGAACAGAAGATTCTATATATGAATATATGGATGAGCTGGCAGAAGCAAATCATTTAAGTTTAAAAGACAGGAATAATCTCCAGGAAGGAGACTATCTGGTTGTTTCGTATTATGGAGATGATTCTATTTATTAAAGACCATCTGTGCTGTCAGGTAGCAGCGAATAATCTGCCTGACAGCACATTATATACACTCTATTTTTTATAAAAGTCTAAAAGACTAAGACATTCTTAAGGTCTCTAACCAAGATCCCATCGCTCACCCCGTCTTAGTCTTTCCGGACTTTTTAATTTTATACTAAGAAATTATTACTGGAACAGGTTTTAAAAGAATACACGGAATGTATGGATGAATTATAAGACAAAACTTATTTTATATTTTTAAGGTTATACTTGATTTTACTAGTGACTTTAAAGGATTATCATGATAAAATCAAACAGGTGTATTTAATTTTAGAATAAAAGAGGAGATTTTGTTATGGATAATCATAAAAAAAGGAGTACATTTTCTGGCAAATTAGGATATGTACTGTCAGCAGCAGGAGCTTCTGTAGGTCTTGGAAATATCTGGAGGTTTCCTTATCTTGCGGCAAAATATGGCGGAGGAATTTTTCTGCTTATTTATATTCTGTTAGCCCTTACTTTCGGTTATACAATGATAATTGCTGAATCAGCAATTGGCCGTATGACAAGAAAAAGTCCGGTAGGTGCGTTCAAATCTTTTGGAAAGTCAAAATGGATTTCTTTTGGTGGATGGATTAATGCGATTATTCCGGTTCTGATTGTACCATATTATTCTGTAATTGGAGGATGGGTTATCAAGTACCTTTTGGAATATGTAAAAGGGAACAGCAGTAGTCTGGCTCAAGATGGATATTTTTCAGAGTTTATTTCAAATGGATTTTCTACAGAAATCTGTTTTATCATATTCTGTCTGATTACATTGATTATTATTTATGCAGGTGTTCGGAATGGAATTGAGCGTGTTTCAAAGTTTATGATGCCGATTTTGATTGTGCTTTCGCTGATCATTACCATTTACTCAGTAACACGACCAGGTGCAATGGAAGGCGTGAAGTATTTTCTGGTGCCAAATCTAAAGAATTTCTCATGGATGTCTGTGGTAGCTGCTATGGGACAGATGTTTTATTCCCTATCGATCGCTATGGGAATTTTGATTACATTTGGTTCTTATATGAAAAAAGATATTTCGATTGAAGATTCTACAAGAAATGTAGAAGTATTTGATACAGCGATTGCAATTATGGCAGGACTTATGATCATCCCAGCCGTATTTGCGTTTTCAGGTGGAAATCCGGATACGTTACAGGCAGGGCCGGCACTGATGTTTATTACAATACCAAAGGTGTTTGAGAATATGGGATTGGGAACAGCAATTGGAATTTTGTTCTTTCTGCTTGTTCTTTTTGCTGCGCTGACAAGCTCAATCGCATTGACAGAGAGTGCAGTATCTACATTTGAAGATGAAATCGGCTGGAGTCGTAAAAAGTCTACTGTGCTTGTTGGTGTGATCATGATAGTATTAGGAAGTTTATCTTCACTTGGATATGGACCACTTGCATTTGTGAAAATTATTGGTATGCAGTTCCTGGATTTCTTTGATTTCCTGACTAATTCGGTAATGATGCCGATCGCGGCACTGATGACAAGTCTTTTGGTAGCTAGAGTTGTTGGGGTAAAGAAGATAGAAGAAGAGATTATTCATGGAGAAAGTACATTCCGCAGAAAGAAGATTTTTGCTGTTATGATTAAATATCTGTGTCCAATCTTTGTTCTGATTATTTTGATCAGTTCTGTGGCGAATGCATTTGGATGGATTTCCATGTAGAATAATATGTGAAAAAAGGAGTGTAAAGAAATGGAACAGATGAAAGTTGGAATTATCGGTGCTGGGCGAATTGCAGCAAATATGGCGAAAACACTGGACGGTATGGACGATGCGGCTGCATATGCCATTGCTGCAAGAAATCTTGACAGAGCGCAGAAATTTGCCAAAGAATGGGGATTTGAAAAGGCATATGGCTCATACGAAGAACTGGTAAGTGATCCGGAAGTAGAGTTGATTTATATCGCGACACCACATCCGTTTCATATAGAACATGCCAAACTTTGTATCAATCATGGAAAACCGGTACTTTGTGAAAAACCATTTACTGTAAATGCTGTTGGAGCAAAAGAAGTATTTGCTCTCGCAAAGGAAAAAGAAGTCTTTATTACGGAGGCAATTTGGACAAGATACCTTCCATCCCGTAAAATAATCGATGATATTATTGCAAGTGGTGAAATCGGAGAAATAAAGGGGATTTCAGCAAATCTCGGATATGATATGCATACAAAAGAACGTCTGATCGATCCGAAGCTTGCCGGTGGAGCGCTATTAGATGTAGGTATTTACCCACTGAATTTTGCAAGCATGGTTTTAGGCGATGATGTTGAAGAAACGCTTTCTTCCTGCGTAAAATTTGACAGTGGAGTGGATGCACAGAATTCCATTATTTTGAAATACAAAAATGGATCGATGGCTTCTATACAAAGCAGTGCACTTACCGGTACAGAACAATATGGTATGATATATGGGACCAAGGGGTATCTGATTGCGGAAAATATTAATGATATTACGGCGGTAAAAGTATATACACCGGATCGGGAATTTGTAAGGGAAATTACAATGCCAGAACAGATCACTGGGTTTGAATATGAAGTACGCGCTTCTATGAAGGCTATCCGTGAAGGAAAACTTGAATGTACGGAAATGCCGCATGAAGAAAGTATTCGCATCATGGAACAGATGGATGGACTTAGAAAAGACTGGGGGATTGAATATCCATTTGAAAAAGGAAACAGACCGTGCTAGTAATTATAATCAGCTGTCCCTGGCAAAAAGTTGTCTTGGGACAGCAGTATTTTGAATAACAAATCTATACGACAAATACCGATTTTTCCAAAAGATATAGACAAATCTTCCGAAACCATGCTATAATCATACCTATATCGGGGAAATTTATGGAATTTAGGAGGTTCTTAGGATCATGCCATCTGATACAAAAACATACCAGGAAGAAACTTATATTGATAATACTATTCGTCTTCGTGGTGTTTTAAACACCATGCCTGACTTTGCACGTGATTATTTTCGTGCCATTGAACCAACCACATCACCAAAGACACGAATATCGTATGCATATGACATCCGTTTGTTCTTTCAGTTTTTAATTGAAGAAAATCCTGTTTATAAACATCACTCAATTAAGGACTTTCAGGTACAGGATCTGGAAGCTATTCAGCCGGTTGATATTGAGGAATATCTGGAATATCTGAAGGTCTATGATACTACAGATGTTCATACCAAAGAAACCAAACAGGTCACAAACTCTGAACGAGGCTTATTTCGCAAAATGTCTGCATTACGTAGCTTTTATAATTATTTCTTTAAAAGACAGATAATTCAGAAAAATCCGACCTTATTTGTAGATATGCCGAAGTTACATGACAAGGCGATCATACGTTTGGATACCGATGAGGTTGCAAAGCTTTTGGATTATGTGGAATCCTGTGGTTCCAAATTAACCGGTCAGGCACTCTCCTATTATAATAAGACGAAAGAACGTGATATTGCGATCATTACTCTTCTACTTGGAACAGGTATTCGAGTATCGGAGTTAGTTGGACTGGACCTGTCAGATGTGGATTTCAACAATAATGGGGTCATGGTGACACGAAAAGGTGGAAGCCAGATGGTTGTTTATTTTGGTGAAGAGGTGGAAAAAGCACTTCGCAATTATCTGGAGACATACCGTAAAGCGGTAACGCCCATTGCTGGCTATGAAAATGCTCTATTTTTATCAACCCAAAGACGCCGGATCGGTGTGCAGGCGGTTGAAAATATGGTTAAAAAGTATGCCAGTCAGATTACAAATAAAAGAATCACGCCACATAAGCTCAGAAGTACCTATGGTACTGCCCTTTATAAGGAAACGGGGGATATTTATCTGGTAGCGGATGTTCTGGGACACAAAGATGTCAATACAACGAAAAAGCACTACGCTGCAATCGATGAAGACAGACGACGTAGTGCTGCAAATGTGGTAAAATTGCGGGAACCATAAATTGTCAAAGTACGGTTAAATAATATCCTAATATGGATAAATTTTTACAAATGATAAATTGGTGAATAATAAAATGCCATCATCATTTCATCGATGTGACTGATATGATGATGGCATTTTATTATTTTTTTACTCTTAATGTCCTTAAATAGATCTTCTGTTCCGGCGTGATCCGGTAGCTTTCAATTGCTTTCTGAATCGTCTTATTATGTGTCCAGGTGTCCAGCCTTTTCTCTTCCAGATAAGGAATGATCTGGTCATACTGCTTTGCAAGAGCGGTAGCAAAATACCAGGCACGCATCATGTTTACATAATATTCGTCTGATTTAACTTCGGCTACCTTTTTGGGATATTCCGGTTTAAACTGTTCATCCAGATAATACCGCATCAGCATTCCAATTCCAAAACGGACGATATAAGGGTGATCCGATGCTATCCAGCGGCAGACTTCCTGGATAAATAAGTCCAGATGATTTTTTACTGTCCGGAGCGCGATCATATCACAGGTTGCCCAGTTATCTATATACGGGAGAAAACGGTCCAGTGCGGCAATACAGGATGGGTACGCTTTAATCTGTTCAATCAGTAGTCCATGAAGGTTGTTTTCTTCATAATATTTATGTGGAAGCACTTCAAGAAATGCAGAAACATTGTCTGTTTTACCGAACTTTTTTGCGTATGCGCGCAAAGAAGGAGTCCGCACACCGATGACGGTTTCCTTATTGACTGTCGGCATCAGTTTTGCCTGAAAATCCCGATAAGCAAGATCCTGTATTGCAAAGAGATCTGCTTGTACATTTTCTATTACTTCTCTACTGCTCATTTGTCATTTCCTCCTGAAATATTGTAGATTTATAATTCGGTATAACGAAATTTGCTACAGCTTGACAGCGGTTTAAGCATTTATAAGATCGTGCCTGTCTCATAGAGCGCATTCTTCCGCTCCATACGCTTTAATTCCGGCAATACGGTAAGTAACATGGTGATGAAGCATAATCCTCCACCAATGACGTTAGAAACCGGCTCAGCGAGAAATACGCCGTCTGTTCCCATATGCAGGGCATACGGCATCAGATATGTCAGAGGCACGACGATAAATACCTTCCGAAGTAGTGAGAAAAAGATTGCATGCTTCTTCTTATTCAGGGATTTAAAGACCGTCTGGCCAATGTATTGCATATCCATGCAGATAAACGCTGCAAAATACTGCTTCAGGGCAGGAACTGCATCTTTCATCAACGTAGCATCCGAACTGAAAATTCCGATCAGGGTTTTTGGCGCGATGATGATAATACTCCACATCACAGCTGTGTATCCGAGAATCATAAGTGCCATCATGGCACCGGCTTTTCTTACACGGCATGGGCGTCTTGCACCATAATTGTAACTCAGGATTGGCGAAGTCCCTTCGTTGATTGCATAAATCGGAGTTTCTACAAGCTGTCTGACACTGGATACGATGGTCATAACAGAAATGTAGATATCTCCGCCTGTGACGGAAAGTACATTGTTGCAGACAATCGTTACCAGACTGTTTGTTAACTGCATGATAAATCCGGCAGTTCCCAGGCTTACAATGTTTTTTGCATAAGCTGTACAGCTGGCAAGTTCCTCTTTTTTGAGGAGTCTCACTTTCAGTTCTGCTTTCTTTGTAAGAAAGAAAAAGACAAATGCAGCAGAAAGTGTCTGAGAAATGACCGTTGCAATTGCGGCACCGCGCACGCCAAGCCCGAACACAAAAATAAACAACGGGTCAAGCAGCAGGTTCGTTACTGCCCCTATGGTAACTGAAAGCATGCCGATGGTTGAATATCCCTGTGCATTGATAAACGGGTTCATACCGGTTGCAATCATAGAAGGCAGAGTTCCGATCAGGTAAAGCAGCAGGTACGGATATGCATAGATCAGAGCGTCTTTTGAGGCACCAAACAGTACCAGGATCGGGCGGGCAAATAAAAAGCCAATTACCATGAGTACAATGGCACAGATACAGACCATGGAAAAAGAAATATTCATAATTTTTTTCGCTTCCTGTGGCTCATTTTTGCCGCGCTCAATCGAAAATAATGGTGCACCGCCGCTTCCGAATAGATTGCTGAATGCGGTAATGATGACAATTACCGGGAAGCAAAGACCGACTGCACCAAGTGCTGCAGTTCCGATGTGCGGGATACGTGCAATATAAATCCGGTCTACAATGTTATAAAGTAAACTTAAAATCTGGGCAACCAGCATCGGGAGCGATGCTCCAAGGATATTACTGGTTATCGTTCCATTTTCAAAATCGACTCGTTTCATTTGTAAATTCATTCCTTTTTATTTTTCTTGCTTTTTAATTCTAACATGATGTAATATATATGTAAATTATTGTTTTTATATGATAATTCAATAAAAATCATATGGATAATATATTTTCATTTTTAAATAATCAGGAGATGAATTACATTTTTATGGAAATCAGACAGTTGGAATATTTTCGTGCGATCGTAGATGCCGGAACGATCAGCGGTGCAGCAAGAGTTCTTCACATGACCCAGCCACCGCTGAGCTATCAGATGAAGATGCTGGAGGAAGAATTACAGGTATCACTCTTTTTGCGAGGTACAAAGAAAATTACGCTTACAGATGCCGGAAAGACGCTTTATGAGCAGGCCGGTAATCTTCTGATGCTTGCAGATCTGACCAAACAGGAGGTTGTCAAATCCGGTCAGGCAGCTACCCTGCACATAGGGATCACACCATCCACTGTATCGATGATGTCCGAATATCTGCTTTACTTTGCAAAAAAGTATCCTCAAATTCATTTTGATGTACATGAAGGATCTACATTTACACTGAAAGATCAGCTGGAAAATGGAATGATCGATTTGACTACACTCCGCACACCAATTGTGTTAAATGGCTGTGAAACCAAGTCTCTTTCCCGGGAGAAGCTGCTTGTGATGGCAGTTCCTGATCACCCTCTGTTGCAGGGACATACATCCATCAGTCTGCGGGAACTTTCCGAACAACCCTTAATCCTCTCCCACCGCTACCGCAAATATATGCTTGCCGCATTTGAGGGCGCCGGACTGGTCTGTGATATTTATTTTGCCTGTGAGGATGCCCGCACTGCAATGACGATGGCAGAAAAGGGACTGGGAATTGCGATTCTTCCGGAGTCTATGCTGAAGCTCACTAATAAATTAAAAGCATATGATATTACTGGAGCTGATCTTACAACTGAAATTCTTCTTGCATGGAGGAAAGGCAGGATGCCGGCGGAATTACAGGATTTTCTGACATTATTTGAGGAGAAAATATAAAGTAAAAGAGCAGAGATACCTTCGAATAACTCTGCTCTTTACTTTATTTTATCATTTGGTAAGTATTTTTTTAATAGGATAAATAGAATTACCAGCTTGATTTCTGCTCATCTATAACTTCCAAAGTCTCCGGATTTACCAGATAGAAATCAACCAATTCTGTCTCATATCCACCATCCGGATATACCTTTTCCAGAACCAATTCTTCGAAAGTATTATTATTTTCATCTGTCTTAGAACCGTTATCATACAGACAGTAATTGACATTTACTGTTGTGCCATCCTTCTCTTCTGTTGTCTCAGAGAGGATCGCGTAATTTTCGCCCTTTGCATTTGCCGTGTAAGTGAAATTCATATCCGGAAGGGGATTCTGTTGCTGGATATATTGATACACAGCACGCATTTCGTCCTGAAGCGGTGAAGCCTTCTGGGATTCCTGTGCCGGAGAATTTTCGGTAGAATCAGTGGTACTACTATCTTGTGTTTCAGAATCATTCGGGTCGGAATCTGGTACAGAGGATTCTGTTAAAGTATCTGTATTCGGTAAAAACAAACCCGTTTTTTGCATATAAATCAGGTTATCAGTTCGGTATTGTGTAGCGATGCCATAATCAGGCTGTACGGAAAGATAAATATAATGCTGATCTTGACCGGTTACGGTTTCCGTTCCTTCTACGCCAAAGCTCACAATTAAAAAGCTGTAACCAATCAGAGAAAGTAAGAAAAGAGTCAGTGCGGCATAAGAAACGGCAATTATTCGTCTGGCTGCTTTCCTATTAAGAAGGCTTTTTTGCTTTTTATACAGACAGATCATGCCCCAGATCAGCAGGCAGGACAAGGTGACGGAAACGCAGATGACGGATATTTCAGCAAAATAATAGCGGATTGCATATCCTGCGCTTCTATTGATACCATACCATGCACCGTAGAAAAAGGTACTGTATGCCAGAACGATTGTAATCAGACAAGTACGCAGGATATGCTCTTTTCTTGTCGGAGTGAATTTTTTTAATGCAGAAATAAGTCTGTCCATTTCTTCTGCTTCAATCCAGGTGGTAAGTTCTGCTTCAGATGGATATTCACCGTTTGTGTCAGGAATTCCTGTATAACGGGTTAAAAACTGATTTTTTGTATCAGTATCTCCCGCTTCTGCTGCCAGTAAGATCTGCATATAATACAACTGTTTTAACTGGACCGGTGTGCATTTTCCAACAGAAATCTGTGTAATTGTCTGTGTAGCATGATCGTATTTCCCAAGCTGGATTTCAAGGCTTGCAATCAGGAGCAGCATGCGGTTATTCGTAGCAAGATCGCGGACAGATTGTATATGATACACATAAAGCGCATACTCATAATGTTCGTCCAGTGGCATTCTACTCGATATCTTTCTGCTCCATCCGGCTTCTACAAACTGGAGCCCAAAAGCAAGTTCGATAACGGCAAGAATCTGGCAAAGGAAAGCCGTAAATCCCCAGACATTGGTAGTGAGTTTCTGATAGGTCAGAAAAAAGATTGCAGCGGCAGCCAGGATGACGAACAACCATCTCAGCATGAACACGCGGCGGGCTTTCTTTTTTACGGTTGGATTCCATGGATATGTTTTTAATTCTGAATCTAGCACGGGCAAATCTCCCTTCCGTTGTCTAATTATCGATTTCCAAAAATATAATCTTAGTATTTAAGCGCCTCCTTTATGACGAAATAAAAGGGGCGCTTAAATCACTTTTCATATTTACTATTTTACTTCTACCAGTTCGATCTGGAAGTTCAGTTCTTTTCCAGCCATCTCATGGTTGGCATCAAATGTGATGTTGGTTTCTGTCTTTTCTGTTACGGTTACCGGGAATGGCTGTCCGTACTGGTTGGTCAGATATGCATGTGCACCGACTTCCAGATCTTCTGATCCAGGAAGCTGTGCGATTTCCAGCGTAAAAATGGCGCGTGGATCCGGCATGCCGTAAGCTTCTTCCGGCATCAGATGGATGTTGATGGTCTGTCCTACTTCCATTGTTGCAACGGCTTTATCGTAACCATGGATCATCTGTCCGGCTCCGCATACAAATTCCAATGGCTCTCCACGGTCATAGGAAGAATCAAACTGGGTACCATCATCAAAGGTACCTCTGTAATGGGTACGGCAGGTCTTTCCGACATTCGGACCTTCAAAATCCGGCACATGTGCGCCACCGCATCCGCTGCATCCACTGCAGTGTCCGCCACAGGAATGTTCTTCTTCAGCAGAAGTTTCTTCTGTTGCTGTTTCTTCATGCTGTCCACAGCAGGAATGACCTTCTTCGTGGTGATGGTCACAATTTGTACCTGCAGATTCCAGTTCTCCTGCAAGATAGGCATTCACTGCCGCATCTACTTCTCCTGCTGCACCGGATATAACTTTGATACCGGCTTCTTTCAGCGCTTCTTGTGCACCTTCTCCGATACCGCCACAGATCAGAACATTTGCACTCTGCTCAGAAAGGAATCCTGCAAGCGCACTGTGTCCGGCGCCACCAGCATGAACAATCTGCATGGAAGTGATCTTTCCGTCTTCTACCTCATACATTTTAAAAGTTTCTGTCTTTCCGAAGTGCTGGAAAATAGATCCGCCTTCGTATGTTACTGCTATTTTCATTTGTAAAATCCTCCTTGAGATACCTTTACTCAATAGTATAACATATGGATTGCGAAACGCATAGAAAAAGTATACAATAATGAAAGAAATAATGAGACAAAACGAAAGAAAAAAGGGACTGGAAAATGAGTAGTATTTATTTGAGCAACGCAATATTTATGATGATAATACTGACGATCATCTTTTTAAGGATCCGTTATTATATTACATGGAGCCCGAGTAAAAAATATACGATGATCTTTATTGGCATGGTAGAGCTTTATGTGTTAATGGATGCATTGTTTATGAAAGAACTCTTAGGTAAGTCAGGAAACCTTTTGCAGTTTAAGCTGGTTGTGTTTTTCTTTTATCTGGTTTATGTAATCATGCCATATGTGTGGCATTTGTTTATGCAGAGTTATATGGGGATTAACCGTTCAAAGAAGCAAAGATTTGCGGAAATGATTCCGTTCATTCTCCTGGTTCTGATGGTGCTTCTCTCAGTTCCGACGGGAATTGTCTGGAGATTTTCACGGAACCGGACCTATATACGCGGTACATTTTTCGGAGTGTTTGCCGTACTCAATCTGTTTTATTACGTTTATACATTTGCACAGACATTCTTCATTTTATTCATGAACAATACAAAGGGTGTCAGATATCTCATAAAATCGGCACTGTTTTCAGCAGTCCCACTGATCGGAATTCTGGTAAATACCTATATCATTCCACTTTATGGGGCGTATCCGTTCCAACCGTACTGCCTGGTAATCGGAGCACTGCTCTCCTACCTGTTCATGGTGGAGCACCAGCAAGATCAGATGGAGTTTGAACACCGGAAAAGACTGTCCAATGCATTGGAACTGGAAAAAGAATCGACACGGAAAGCGAAAGTAGCCGGTGAGGTAAAGAATGCTTTCCTGGCAAATATGTCCCATGATATCCGTACCCCGATGAATGCGATCATTGGATTTTCTGATATCATTGCAGAACATCCGGATGATGAAGAAATTGTAAAAAATGCAATTTCCAAAATTCAGGCATCTGGTGAGATTCTTCTGAAGATCATCAATGATGTGTTGGATCTGTCTAAAATCGAAAGTGGAAAGGCAGAAATTGTGGAGATGGTAACTGACCTGAAGCAAATGGAAGAAAATCTGAAAATGATGCTCGAATACAGCATCCAAAAGGGAATGATTGATTTCAAAGTTGAGGATCAAATAGAAAATCCACTGGTATGGTGTGATGTGACAAAACTGCAGCAGGTTCTGGTAAATGTACTGAATAATGCAGTTAAATTTACCCCAGCGGGAGGAACGATCACATTTAGCTGCGTCCAGAGAATGATCGCACCTGAATTTGCCGAATACAAATTCACGATAAAGGATACCGGAATCGGTATGACTGAAGAATTTCAGAAACATGCGTTTGAGGCATTTGAAAGAGAGCGAACTTCTACCGAAAGCAAGACTGAAGGAACAGGGCTTGGACTTGCGATTGTGAAGAAACTGGTAGATCTGATGCATGGTGATGTGATAATCCAAAGTAATTCCGGTCAGGGAACCAAAATACAGATTTCACTTCCCCTTCGGATTGCAACGGAAAATCAGCTTCATCAATCAGATAAAGCAAAGGAATACAAAATAGGTCTTGACGGAATGCATGTACTTTTGGTGGAAGATAATGAATTAAATGCAGAAATTGCCATGGAAGTTTTGAAAAATAAAGGGATTCTTGTGAACTGGGTTCCGGATGGATGCGCCTGTGTGGAAGAAATTCAAGATAAGGAGGCAGGCACATATCAGTTTATCCTGATGGATGTACAGATGCCACGGATGAATGGGTACGAAGCGACACAGAAAATCCGTCAGCTTGCAGATGTGAAGAAGGCACAGATTCCAATCATTGCCATGACTGCAAATGCATTTGAGGAAGACCGGAAACATGCGCTGGATGCCGGGATGGATGGGTTTATTATGAAACCGTTCCGGGTGGATGAGATGATGAAGGTGATCGGAGAAGTGATGGAATAAATGAATGTGGAAAGAGCAGGGAAAGAACTTTGGAAAGTTCATCCCCTGCTCTTTGTGTGTTTCATCAATCTACGCGGCTATGTTGCCCGCGTTTTTTGTAATCTTTATCAATCCGCTTTTTCCAACTAGAATCAAGCGCTGCATTGCACCGAACAGCAGATATGGCATCATTTAATACTTCATAATTCAATGCAGTTCCTTCGCAGTCACATTGATAATTGGCAGCTTTATCGGCGTCAATTCCAAAATGACTGGCTGTTTCAATCGCATCAATATTTGCGCCAAGAAAGAGAAATTTCCATCCATATTTTTCTTTTTGTCGTTCGATCATCTGCTTTACTTTATCAATGCGATAAATGTGGCTTGCATTTTCCATACCATCTGTCATGATGATAAAAACGGTATGCTCTGGTACATCTTCCGTGCGCGCATATTTGTGGACATTTCCAATGTGATGGATAGCACCGCCGATCGCATCCAGGAGAGCCGTACAGCCGTACACAGAATAATCGTCTTCTGTCATAGAGGGAATCTTCTGCACCTCTACTCTGTCATAAAGGACTTTACTGTTATTGTTAAAAAGCACGGTAGAAATCAGCGCCTGCCCTGCCTCTCTTTTCTGCTTTTCAATCATAGAATTGAAGCCGCCTATGGTATCCATTTCCAGTCCGCTCATGGATCCGCTGCGATCTAAAATAAATACAACTTCTGTCAGATTTTTTCTCATACTAAATTTCCTCCTAAGTAATGGCTTATTTTGTTTGTAACTATAGGATACTGCCATTTTCAGGGGAAATGGTCGCATGAAAAGCGACACTTTTTATGGATCAGAAAATTTCTACAGAATCATATCAGGTGAACAACGCTATGTGCCAAATTGCCAAACTATTTTCTTCTTAGCCTCCAATCAGACTTTGATCAAAGGCAAAGAGTGCTTCATTGATTTCATAAATACTATAATTTGGCTTTAAGATAAAATATTCAACGATTACGTCAAATTTGCTGGAATGAGACAGGGCAAATCCTGCTTTCATCAGCATATCCTGAATTTCCGGAAGCGGAAGCTCAAGTGCCAGCGCAAATGCAAGAACGGTCGGTTTGGATGGTTTGTAGTACTTGTCATTTTTAATCTTGGAAAATAATTTCCGGTCAATATTGGCTTTCTTATAACACTGAGAATCGGTCATTCCACTTTCATCAATCTTCCGAAGCAGCATTTCAGAAAAGCTTTCATCCATTTGCTGCAAGGCATCTTCCAAAGTTGCAGCCTTACTTAATGGTACATTTGATGGCTCTGGTAAAGATATGCTTTCACAGAGATCCATTTCCCGGAACTGCTTCTGGCGCCTCATTGCTTCGGATGTTTTGTTAATGTGTGTTTCTACATAATGATCATCGATATAAGATGCAATATCAGAAAACAGTTTGCTGCTGATCCGATAAGCTGCTTTATCAAAAATGACGATGTATACCGTCATATCATTTTCCATAAGAAATGCGCTGATCGCGTCGATTGCAACCTTCAGCGCCTGAGCTTTCGGATAGCCGTAAATTCCGGAAGAAATCAGTGGAAATGCTATGGTTTCACAATGTTTTTCTTTTGCAAGTGCTAAGGAATTTTCATAGCAGGAAGTAAGCAGCTCCCGCTCATGAAACTGTCCGCCTCTCCATATAGGACCTACTGCGTGAATGACATAATTGCAAGGCAGATCATAGGCGTTTGTAATCTTTGCATCTCCGGTCTGACAGCCGCCCAAAGTGCGACATTCCGCTAAAAGCTTGGGCCCTGCTGCACGGTGAATGCAGCCATCCACTCCACCGCCGCCGAGCAGGGAAGAATTCGCGGCATTGACAATGGCGTCTACGGGCATTTTGGTGATATCATTTCTGACGATTTGTAATGGCATAATTAAGCATGCTCCTCTAAATATTTTTCAATCTTTCCAATCAGCGCCTGATCTGCCGGAAGCCAGTCTACGCTGTAAAGAGTCTCTTTGGTGAGCCATTTGGCAGCTTCATGCTCTTTTAGAATCAGATCGCCGGATTTTACATTACAGATAAAACAATCCATTGATAGGTGGAATTTTGGATAGTCAAATTCTACGGTGTCAAGTAGCTGAATGACTTCGATTTTCGTATCTAATTCCTCTTTAATTTCTCTTATGATGGCATGTTCTGGCGTTTCATCTGGTTCGATCTTTCCACCGGGGAATTCCCAGCCGTCTTTAAATTCTCCATAACCTCGCTGGGTTGCAAATATTTTATTGTCAGCAAGAATGATTGCTGCAACGACTCTGATTGTTTTCATGGTAGTTGTCTCCTGTTGTATAGTAGTGTTAAAGTGTTTTCGTTTTATCTATTTACAATATATTCATAAATATCTTCTCTCACCGGTGTATCCAGAACCCATTCGATCTCCACTGCTGTCTTATCCGTATTCGGCATAATGAATTCCTTCACCTGCCCGGTCGCATTCACGCGTCCAAGATAATAAACTTCTGAATTCCCAAGAAATCTTTTAGTTTTATTTTATCAGAAAGTTCATTTT